>ERZ773263.1046-NODE-1046-length-17459-cov-8.525224_pt1 | contig 17459 bp, 7 predicted proteins | sample MGYA00511076_ERZ773263 | MGnify/ENA primary metagenome ERZ773263 (study PRJEB29015, sample SAMEA2738155) | human oral metagenome | biome: human oral; feature: human-associated habitat; material: saliva | place: China | collected 2195 ... | reverse complement strand
TACACGCGCAAGATTCAAGACGTGTGGAACGCACGCCTTGAGCGAGAAGCAAAGGAATGGAGATCGATGATGCGCGAACAGAAGCGGCGCTCAGAAACGATCTGGCTGATGGGTAGTACAGAGACTGGAAAGACCAGTATGGCAAGAGAACTCTGCGCGAAACGTGCTGATGCTACGGGCTACTACATGTCCGGCAGTACCCGTGATCTTTTTCAGAACTATGCCGGGGAGCATCAAATTATCCTCGATGAACTGAGCCCGGGCGTCCTGGATTACGCCGATCTGAAGCGGATCACCGATCCGCTTGCTGCGATGGACAACTTGCAAGCACCTGCCCGCTATAAGGACAAGGCACTCATGCCCGAACTCATCGTCATTACCAGCGCATACGACCCTTATGCATTGTATTGCGATCAGGTTCATCGTCAGGGCATCGACTCCTTCAACCAGCTGTTGCGGCGAATCGGCGTCGTACTCGAATTGACCCAAGACGAGATTCGACCGATGGAGTTCGATCCGGCTACTAAGATGTTCATTTCGGTTCCTAACCAGAGCATTCCAAATCCGTACTCACGCAAAGCTCGCGGATCCGTCGCAACGGTCAACCCACTTGACGTATTTGAAGCGTTGACCGAAGAACTTGAGTTGACCACGTGAGTACTTCGATTGGTTCGCGGAACTGATAAACCCCCGCGAAGCCGGGCATCGGATTAGGACTATTATTTGGAACTAATCGCATTCCACAATGCTGTTCCGCGAATGATGGGACGCGACTTACGTTCAGCAGCCATTAGCCCTCCAGGCGGGTGTTCGTAACAGCATTTGCACGAAGTGCTGCAACTGCGTCAATGTGAGGCCCATATGCGTATAGCACCGCTGTCAGTTGCTTGCTGAAGCTCATCTCAGCGGAGCTTTATCTGCCTAACCAGAATCCCGCATTTACTCCGCACATTCCACCGAAGATCAGGAAAGGCTAAAGAAGCCAGAATCGTTGCAAACACTGAGCAAACGAAACCCAGCGAAGTCCGCGTAAACTCATCAAAACAGTGACTTGAAAATCGAAAGGTCACCGGATCGACGCCGGTCGGAGCCACCAGATAAAACCCCCGCAGCGCGGGGGTTTTGCTTTACCCATTTCACACCAAGTACTGCGCGCTAACTTTTCCACGTTGCCATCTTGTCAACAATGTGAGCTACATAACATTTCTTCTTCAATAACCCGAACACCCCCTTACAAAGCGCAGCAGCATGCGGCTCAGCCACCCTCCCACCTTCCCAAAAGTAAAGAGGGAAAGGAGGGCTTCCGCACCCAAAAAGCGATACGCACTTGAATCCCCACACCAAAGCTCACTAATATTTAGATATCCCACACAGATATTTCAGGAGATTTTAAGGTGTTGACACGCGTAAAAAAGGCTGCGGGATCAGCAGTTTCGGGGCTCGCAATGCTCCTCTCTTGCTTCCTCGCATTGGCCTACATCGTTGTTTCTCAGGCAGGCGCTTCCCAGGCAGCAACCATCAACGACATCGTTAAAGATGTCCGCCTTTCCGGTGTTAGTGCTTCTACAAAGCTCGGCATTGGCACCATGATGCAGGTTGACTTCACCATCGATGGAACCGGCAAGAACATCCGTGAAGGTGACACCTTCACCATCCAAGCTCCTGCAGAACTCAATACCTTCGCAGCAACCGGCACGAAGCTTGAGTTCGACATGACGGCTCCCGACGGTGCAGTTGCGGTCAAGTGTTCGGCTCCCGCACCTCAACCCGGAGCAATCATCACCTGTACTTTCACCGATTACGCGAATACTCACCAGATCACCACCGGATCCGGCTGGGCGAAGATGAGCGCTGCAGCAAAGACCAATGCAGCTGCGGTCACCTTCACCATTGACGGCAAGGCAGTCTCAGTTCCCCTCCCCGGCGATGGCACTGGCATCGGTGATACCAATCTCGGAAAGACCACCAAGCACAACAAGGGTGGCACCGTCGACAGTGACGACGCCTCGCTGATCAACTGGTCGATCAACGTCATCGAATCAGGAATCTCTGTGAGCACCATTACCGTCGAGGACATCTTCCAAGATGACAACGGCGGCTACACGCTAGCTAACGAGCCTTCAATGTCCGTTTGGGCAAACGGTGATGATTTCCCGCTGGGCGAGTCAACCTCTGTGTCCAACGGCGACGCCATCAACGGCGGTGTCTTCACCGTGACGAAGAAGGCGGATGGCACCGGCTTCACCGCCACGTGGCCCAAGGGCACCGGAAATGCGGTGTACTCGATCTCCTACAACACCAAGATTAAGAACCCGGCTATGGTCGGAAAGTCCGCAACCTTCAAGAACAACGCCTCGGTGAACGGAGTTGTCCTTAACGGTAAGGCTGTGATCACTGCTGACGGTGGCGGCTCCACCGAAGGCAACACGACCACGACTCCTACCCCGGCTGTGACAACGACTCCGACCCCGACGGTCACAACCACCACACCTACCCCCGTGGTGACCACGACCCCGACCCCCGTCGTCACGACAACAACTCCCTCCACCCCCACGACCACGGCAACCACGTCGCCCACTCCGGCCGTGACAACCACACCTACCCCATCGGCTACCACCTCCACGCCTGCGCCGTCGACCTCGACGACCAGCACGACGCCTCCGGCAAGTACCCAGAGCACAACTCCTCCGCTTCCACCTGCCCCCTCTGAGAGCGTTCCGCCTGTGAAGCCCTCGGCAAAGGAACCAAACCGTTCCCTTGCCTCTACGGGAGCAACGACGCAGATTGTCCTTGGCGCAGCGCTGAGTGCGGCCACAGCTGGCGGTGTTCTAGTTGCTCGCAAGCGTCGCGAGCAAGCCTGACAGATAGGCGCTTAACTCCTGATGTGGGTGGGGCCTCCACGCGAGATCGCGTGGAGGCCCCACCCACATGTTCTTTTAGCTACGCGCTGGCTGCATCTACCAGTGCAGGAAAAGACGAAAAATCAGTCTTCGCGGGTTGTCACTTCGATGATCTGAACTTCCGCAGAATCAGGAATATCCGCGGCGCGCGGAGTTGAGGAAGCTCCAGCGCTAGCTCCGGCCTCGTCAACAACCGTACTGTCAACGACACGAACCCCGGGACGAGGCGCACCATATCCTGCGCGTCCACTTCCCTGAGCACCTCCACGGGTGAGGGCCCGGCGCAGCAAGAAAAGGAAAACGCCGACGATCACCAAGATGGCAACGACGACGAAGATAATGAGGTTGCCCAAGGCAGTAAGTAGTGTGCCAATCATGTCTTCACCCTACACCGCACCCCTGTTGCGTGAGACAATGGAGACCTCAGCTCATAACGAACAAAGCGCAGGCCGCGCCGCCTACTGAACGCTGACGTTCGCACCGGTTTCAGGCATATAAGGGGTCGATATTTTATGGGGAATAGAGTCGAAACCCAGGACCGCCTTTTGGCCGCGACCCGTCAGATCATCATCAACGAAGGCATTGAAGCAACCTCTCTTGAACACATCTGCTCGGTAGCCGGTTTTACCCGCGGGGCGTTCTACTCGAATTTCTCTTCAAAGGATTCACTGCTGGGAATCCTTGCCGAAGCCGAATACTCCGACCTCATCCAGCGCCTTCGTGAGCGTGTGCTCCTGTGGGAAAACGCCCAAACACCAGCATCTCGAAATGATGATGGAGACCGCCACCTCCTCATGGAGAATCTTCTTTTCGAGGCACTGGACGCGATCCACATCGATCAGGGCCTCTACATCCTCCACTCTGAGATGCTCATGCGTTCCATCCGAGATGCGGAATGGGGGATGCGCCTCCTTGACCTCAACCGCGAGTTTGCCGATCAACTCGGCTCGGTCCTGCACACAATTCTCACCGCTGCAGGTCGAGAGCTCACCGTCCCCATCGCTGCTCTCACCCAAAGCGTGATTGGCGTCGTCATGCGTGCTGCCGGCCTTGCAGGATGGCGTGAGGCAATCCGCGCCTACCGCAGCGAGCACAGCACGGCTACCGATTCGGGGTATCCAGCACCTGCGCCTCGGGAAAATCATCCACCCGTGCCCGCAGCGCACACCGCTTCCCAGGCCAGCCCCGCAACCCGCTCAATTCTTGAGGTTGTTTTGGTGCTTCTCTACGCGTGCTCGCGCGAAGCCGAGTAGCCCGGCTCATACTTTTCACCCCGGACGAGCCACGGCGATACACATCGGTATCACCCACTAAGGCTTTTTATAGAAAACTCTAAGAGTGGCGGTATTTAGCCACAAACTCGTCGCTATCCCGGACCGCTGTTCGCACGACCGGGAAGAATATGCACCCCTGTATTTGTTCAGCTATGCACCGGCTTGAACGATGGGCATGATGCATATCGACACCACTGCGCCCATCCTTCACTGCGATGAGGTTGACTCAACGAACACTCTTCTCGCCCGTGCTGCACGCGGCGAGCTACCCACTGACGAGGCCTTCGCCCCCCTTTCGGGTCGCGCGGCGGCCTCGGGATGCGCGCTTTGGGCTGACCGACAAATTCACGGGCGCGGACGCGACGGCCGGGTATGGCTCTCCTCCGATGAGGCACTCACTTTTTCTCTCCTCATCGAAGTCAGCGAAGCTGAGATGCAATGGCTCACGGCTCTTGCCGGGGTAGCACTCCTGCGCACAATCAAAGCCACCCCAGCCTTCCACCTCGATTCTGAACTTTCATTGAAGTGGCCCAACGACCTTCTTCTCGGTGGCCGAAAACTCGCCGGCATCTTGTGCGAGCACGTTGATCTTGCGGCATCTGGCCACCTCGTCATTGTGGGCGTCGGTTTGAATATCGGTGCCCTTCCACAGGCAGTCAAAGACTTTGCCGCAACCATTGAATGCGCCTTTGATTCTTCCTCTCGCGAAGCTCTCATCGATGCTTTCCGAGGCAATCTTGCGGATTGCATCTCGGCTGGTGACCTTGCCGCTTGGCGTGAGTCTTACTCCTCCCTCGTCGCAGTATTTGGCCGCGAATACCCTGTGCATCTGCCCGGCGGAACAGTCGTTTCCGCAACTCCCCTCAGCATCGATGATCATGCCCACCTCGTGTGTCAATCACAAGAAGGCGAAATTTTCACTGTCACAACCGGGGAACTTTCCCCCACCCCACTCGTGGAAGGACACCTGTCATGACGAATGCCCTTTCTCCCGTTCTCGTCGCGAACCGAGGTGAAATTGCGGTTCGCGTCATCCGCACGCTGCGCGAACTCGGTCTTGAATCGATTGCCGTTTACGCCGAAGCAGACCGCGACACCCTCGCTTGCGAACTCGCGACATCCGCATACTCCCTGGGCGGACGCAGCGCTGCAGAAACCTATCTCAACCCCGACGCAATCCTCGAGGTCGCAAAGAAGGCTGGTGCCCGCGCCATTCACCCGGGATATGGTTTTCTCTCTGAGAACGCTGACTTTGCTGCCCGCGTCCAAGAAGCCGGACTAATCTGGATTGGTCCTTCTCCCGAGGCCATCGATGCCTTGGGCGATAAGATCCGCGCTCGAGCGCTTGCGGATTCTTGCAATGTCCCAACCATCGCCGGTCAGTCTCTTGAGGGAACGAACGCCGAGGACGCCATTGCGCTGGCCAACGAAATTGGCTACCCGGTCCTCATCAAGCGCGCCGATGGCGGTGGCGGACGCGGAATTACGCGTTTTAATTCCGACTCGGAACTGCGTGAGTTCTACACGAATCTTGTCGATCCCCAGACACTGTCCCTGTGCTTCATGGAGAAGTTCATCGCACGCGGTCGCCACGTCGAAACACAGTGCGCACGTGATTCCTTTGGCACTTTTGCCGTCGTCTCGACCCGCGATTGCTCGGTCCAGCGCCGCAACCAGAAGGTCGTCGAGGAAGCTCCCGCTCCCTTCATTTCGCAGGACCTGCATTCCCGCCTCGAACACTTCTCTCGCGCGCTCTTCGACGCGGTGAACTACGTGGGGGTCGGAACCTGCGAGTTCCTCGTCGAAGACGATCATGCCTACTTCCTGGAAGTCAACCCTCGTCTTCAAGTCGAGCACACCGTCTCCGAAGAAGTCACCGGATTGGACCTCGTCGCTGAGCAGCTTCGCATCGCCCACGGTCTTCCCCTCAATATCATTCCCCCTGTGCGAGGCCACGCTATCGAAGTGCGCGTCACAAGCGAAGACCCAGCTAATGAACTTATGCCGGCAACCGGACGCCTCGGTGCAATTCAGTGGCCGGGCGGCCCGGGGGTGCGCATCGACTCTTTCATCCGTCCGGGCGAAGAAATCGGTACCGATTTCGACTCTCTCATCGCCAAGATCACTGTCCACGCACCGACCCGCATCCAGGCGATCATCCGTCTCCAGCGGGCGCTCGACGAGCTCAGCGTTGAGGGGCTTCCCACCTCCACTCCCCTGCTCTCACACATCCTGGCAACCCCGCAGTTTAGAAGCGAAGAAGGAGATGCGCTGGGTGTCTACACTCAGTGGCTCGAGCGCGAAGGAATCCTCACCGAGGTCGCCGAGAGCGTGCGCGCGCAGGGCACAAGCCCCGCCGAGGCCTCGGAAGAAGGACGCGAGGAATGCGCAGTTATGCGCTCCTTCGTCATCGAAGTTGACGGTAAGCGCGTCGCCCTCAAGCTCCCCAGCGATCTCCTGAGCGCAACAGGTGCAGAGGGCGCGGGGCGTCCACGGCCTCGTCAGCCACTGCGACGCGCACTGCGCCAGCGCGCAAACGCGGCCGAGGAAGGACCCAATGTCACCTCGCCCATCCAGGCAACCGTCATTCGCGTTGCCGTTGAAGAAGGCCAAGAGGTTGAAGAAGGCGAACTCGTCGCCGTTATCGAGTCCATGAAGATGGAAAAGACCCTCACCGCAGGCTGCAACGGAACAATCGCGAAGATTCACGTGGCTGCCGGCGACACCGTCAAAGCCGGAGACGTCCTGGTGAGCATTAAGGAGGAAGCATGACTCCGTCAAGCACTCATCGCCTCAAGGAAACCGAAGAACACGAGGCCATCGGTCGTCGTAACTTCTACGATCGCACGCACTCCATCCTCGAGGCAGCAGAAGAACGAGCACGCGAATCACAGCACGCGCGAGGCCGCAAGACCGCACGCGAGCGCCTGGATTTCCTCCTCGATGAGGGTTCTTTCAACGAACTCAACCGCTACGCAGGCGGAGACATCGAGGCCGGAGAGCTTGGTTCGGCCGTGATCACCGGTATCGGCACTCTCGATGGGCGTCCGGTTGCCGTTTACGCTCAGGATTTTTCAATCCGCGGTGGCACGCTGGGCAAGGTCGAGGGAGATAAGATCCTCCTCCTGATGGACCGCGCAATTTCGATGCGCATTCCGATCATTGCCCTGCTGGACTCGGGTGGTGCGCGCATTCAAGAAGGCGTGACCGCACTTGCGCAATACGGTCGAATCTTCCGGAAGACCACCGAGGCCTCGGGAGTCGTCCCGCAGATTTCGGTGATCCTCGGTCCCTGTGCGGGAGGCGCGGTCTACGGGCCCGCACTGACGGACTTCATCATCATGACGAAGAACTCCTCGTACATGTTCGTTACCGGCCCCTCTGTTGTGAAGGCGGCGACCGGCGAGGAGATTTCCTCGGAGGACCTGGGCGGCGGCGACCTGCACAATTCAGTTTCGGGTGTTGCCCACTTCCTGGCTGAGGACGAGGAAGAAGCCCTCGAATACGCGCGCACTCTTCTGTCCTACCTGCCTCAAAACTGCGATAAGAAGCCCCCGCGCTATCTCTTCGAAGATGACGGGACCGAGACTCGCGCCCGCGAGGTCGCCTCTTTGGTTCCTGAATCCCCCAAGCAGGACTACGACATGGTCGAGGTCATCGAGGCCCTGGTGGACCACGGTGAATTCCTTGAGGTCCAGCCGCTCTTCTCTCCGTCGATCGTCGTCGGCTTTGCCTGCTTCGAGGGCCGTCCCGTGGGAATCGTCGCGAATCAGCCCAGCGTGGACGCAGGAACCTTGGACGTGAACGCCTCGGAGAAGGCGGCGCGTTTCGTCCAATTCCTTGATGCCTTCGGAATCCCGATCATCACCTTGGTCGACGTCCCCGGATATCGCCCCGGTTCCGAACAGGAACGCGCGGGAATCATTCGTCGTGGCGCCAAGCTCATTACCGCCTACGCGACGGCCACGGTTCCCATGATCACCGTCATCATCCGAAAGGCTTTTGGCGGCGCCTACATCGTCATGGGGTCAAAGTCGCTGGGCGCAGATATGAACTTCTCGTGGCCCGCATCCCAAATTGCCGTGATGGGCTCTGAAGGCGCGGTGGACATTGTCTTCCGCCGTCAATTGGCCGCGGCAGGCAAGGAAGGACGCAACGTTGCTGAGCAGCGCGCGCACTACCAGGAAATGTACGAACGCCAATCGATGAACCCGAATCTCTCACTGAAAAATGGCGAACTCGATGCCCTCATCGAGCCCTCCATGACCCGCGAATATATCTGCCGCTCACTGGCAGTTCTCCACTTGAAAGACCGTACGGTCACCACCCCTCGTGTCCATGACAACGCCCCTATGTGATGAGGAAAGTAGATCAATCATGACTGCATTTTTTACCGAAATCCCCACTCCCTACGCATTGACTTTTGCGGGACAGGGGTCCGCGTGGCGCCCTGCTCTGACGTCTTCTTTGTCCTTCCCGCCTCACGCGCAGATGCTGCGCACCTACTACGCGCAGGTGCGTGAGCTTCTCGCTCCTATCGCCGCAGATCTGCTCACCAGCGCACCCGGTTCTTTGGAGCGTCTCAATGGCTTGATGAACGGCGATACCTCCGATCTTCCCTCTGATACCTCTCCTTCGGTGTCAGTTCCCGGGATTACCTTCGCGCAGCTCGGTTCTCTTGCTGACTTGGACGCAACCCAGCTCGACATTCACACGAGTTCTCCCGTGCTTTTGGGCCACTCCCAGGGCATCTTGGGCGCCGAAGTTGCACGCGCGTGGATCGCCCGCGATAACCAGCGCGTCACCCACGTTCTTGCCCTGGCCGTTCTCATCGGCACCGCTGCGCAGTCGCTGAGCGTTCGCCTCGGCGCCACGAAGCTTGGGGATGCCACCCCGATGCTGTCTGTGCGCGGGCTTCCCTGCTCGATGGTTTCCGAGGCCCTGGACGCCCAGGCGCTCTCCCTTGCCGTCGTCAACGGCCCGCGCTCCGTCGTTCTTTCGGGTCGCCCCGATGACCTTCAGGCTTTCCGCCACACGCTTGAGTCACGCGTTGCCGCCGAAAACCGCGCATTGGAAGAGCACCTCAAGGGTGGAACTCCCCTCGAGGCTATTTTCGAATTCCTCCCCGTTTCCGCTCCCTTCCACTCTGACATGCTCGAAGAGGCCGTCGCACAGGTTGCTGCGTGGACGCGGACCCTAGCCGAGGCTGGCCACAGCATCGACGACGCCGAGGCCGAGCGCGTTGCTCGCGCAATCCTTGTTGAGCGCGACGACTGGTCGGCAGCTGTTGCCTCTGCCGTGTCGGAAGGCGTCAAGGTCTTCATCGATCTTGGCCCCTCGAATATGCTCACGCGCCTGAGCCAGGATCTCCTGGATGGAACTGGCGCTCAGATTGTGGACGCATCAACGAATGCCCGTCGCACCGAACTCGATGAGACCGGTTCGCACTATGAGCCGGAAGCCGACTGGTCGCAGTTCGCTCCCAAGGTTGTTGCTCTTCCCGATGGTCGCCACGTCGTCTCGACTGCCTTCACGCGCCTGACGGGCCGTTCCCCCATCGTTCTTCCCGGTATGACCCCGACGACCGTTGGTCCTCGGATCGTCGCAGCGGCAGCTAACGCCGGACACTGGGCGGAAATGGCCGGTGGCGGACAGTACTCCGAAGAGGTCTTCACCGAGCACCGCTTGGAGCTTCAGAAACTTCTTGAGCCCGGTCGCAGTGCCGGTTTCAACACGATGTTCTTTGACCGCTTCATGTGGAACCTGCAATTCGGCGTCAATCGAATTGTCCCCAAGGCTCGCCGCGCGGGTGCGCCCATCGATGCGGTGACCATCGCCGCGGGTATTCCTGAATTGGACGAGGCCCGCGAGTTGATCGCACAGCTGCGCGCCGATGGTTTCGAGTACCTGTGCTTGAAGCCCGGAACCGTTGAGCAAATCGAGCAGGTCCTGCGCATTGCTCGCGCGAATCCCGAGCACACGCTGATTATTCAGGTCGAAGACGGCCACTCTGGTGGCCACCACTCGTGGGAAAACCTGGACGATCTGCTCTTGGCGACCTACGGACATATTCGTCGCACTCCCAACGTCGTCCTAGCTGTCGGCGGCGGTATTGGCTCGGCTGCCGATGCGGCTCGTTACATCACCGGCCAGTGGTCCGTGGACCTGGGATCCCCGGCGATGCCCGTTGATGCTGTGCTCGTGGGCACGGCCTCGATGGCGACTTTGGAAGCGGAAACTTCCCCACAGGTCAAGCAGCTCCTCAAGGACACTCCCGGCGTCGGCGAAGATGGTTGGGTCGGTAGCGGAAAGGTTCGCGGTGGAATGACCTCGGGCCTGTCGCACCTGGGCGCCGACATGCACGAGATCGAAAACTCCTCCGCACGCGCATCGCGCCTCATTCACGAGGTCGGCTCCGATCTTGAGGCAATCAATGCACGCCGCGATGAGCTCATTGAGGCCATGAACAAGACGGCCAAGCCCTACTTCGGCGAATTGTCCGAAATGACCTACGCCGAGTGGGCACGCCGCGTCATCGACCTGTCCTACCCCTGGGCGGATTGGACGTGGACGGATCGCGCTCTGGATCTCTTCCACCGCATCGAGTCTCGCCTGAGCCCCGCCGATCACGGCGATCTTCCGAATCTCTTTGAGAGCCGCGAGGATCTTGAGGACGGCCAGGCAGCTCTGTCTCGCCTTCTTGAGGCCTACCCCCAGGCTGAGACGACTCGCGTTGTCCCCGCCGATGTCGCCTGGTTCCCGGTCCTGTGCCGCAAGCACCACAAGCCGATGCCTTTCGTTCCGGTTCTTGACGGCGATCTGGCTCGCTGGTGGGGAACGGATACCCTCTGGCAGTCTCAAGATGCCCGTTTCGATGCCGATGCTGTCCGCATCATTCCCGGCCCGCGTTCGGTCGCTGGTATTGATCGCGTGAACGAGCCCATCGGCGAGATGTTTGCACGTTTCGAGCAGGCAGTTGTCGATGCTCTTGCCACCTCTCCCGCACAGGTTCCCCACGTGTGGTCACGTTTCCACGACCTGGAGGACGCGGCCTCGTTCCTGCGGGAAATCTCCCACATTCAGTGGGCGGGCAACCTGGTCGACAACCCCGCATACACCTCGGTGGACGCGACTGAAATTCTCCACGACGAGGCCGGCTACTCGATCCGCATCCACTGCGATTCGATGTGGGACCAGACCCCCAATAGCTCCCACCACTCGGTGGAATACATTGATATCCCGGTTCTTCTGTCCAGCGCGTGCATGACCGGCGCCTACCCGGTTGTTGACATGTCGCGCCTGTCCGTGACCGCTTATGACCTGCTTGCGGGTGCTGCGGGCGTTGGAACGACGACCGTGAATGGCGACCACATCGAGAAGATGCCCGCGGTTATCCCGGGCGAGGGATTTGGCATTGTTCGCGATGCCTTCACCTTCACCGAAAACCTGGGCTTTGCTCACGGTGCGGTGACCGGTGGCGCACTGTCGACCCAGCTGGCCTCGGGTGTTCCCGATGCGCTGGTTGGCCCCTGCTGGCCTGCAATTTACGCAGCCCTGGGTTCGGCGATGTACCAGGGAGTTCCCGTCATTGAGGGCCTGGTTAACGCCGTGCACTTGGATCACTCGATCTTCTTGGACCGCGAGCTGCCTCCCTTCGGTTCTCGCGTTGAGGTCGAGGGACGCTGCGCCGAGCTCGCTGAGTCTTCCGCGGGTCGAGTCGTACGCGTCGAACTGGAGCTTTCCGTTGAGGGCGAAGTCTTCGCACGCATGGTTGAGCGCTTCGCGATCCGAGGCCGCATTGCTTCGACCCAGCCGCCGGCCCCTGCTCCCGAGGTCGCCGATTCCTTCGTTGATACTCCGCGTTCTTTCCTGCGTCACGTGCGCGTCCAGGCACCGGAGAATATGACGGCGTTCGCCATTGTTTCTGGCGATTTCAACCCGATTCACACCTCCTATGCGGCCGCGCGCCTGTCTGGTCTGAGCGCACCGCTGGTCCACGGAATGTGGCTGTCGGCAACCGTCCAACATGCACTGTGCGCACACTCCACTCAGCCGGTCGATAGCCCCGACACTCTGGGTGTCATTCGTTCGGTTGAAATGCCCGAGGCTGAGATCTCGGCGTGGTCGTACCGCATGTTCGGCATGGTCCAGCTCAACGACATCGTGGATATCACGATTGAGCGCGTGGGCCGTATCGGCGGCGAGCTCGTCCTTGAAGCAACCTGCCGTATTGGCGATGAGGTTGTCTCGATTGCCCGTGCACGCACTCGCGCACCGCGCACCGCCTATGTCTACCCCGGTCAGGGTATTCAGCGCCAGATGATGGGCTTGGAGCACATGTCTGCGACTGCCCGCAGCGTCTGGGCACAAGCGGATGCACATACTCGCAAGGCCCTGGGCTTCTCGATTGAATCGATTGTCCGCACGAACCCGACCGAACTTCGCGTTGGTTCCGAGACCTTCCGTCACCCCAAGGGCGTCCTCAACCTCACGCAATTCACTCAGGTCGCTCTGGCAACTCTTGCCTACGCACAAACCGAAGAACTGCGCGCCGATGGGGCATTTGAAGAGCACGCCTTCTACGCCGGCCACTCGCTGGGTGAATACACCGCGCTGTCGGCCTACGCGCAGATCTTCCCCCTCGAGCAAGTCCTTGAGATCGTCTTCCAGCGCGGATCGGCCATGCACCACCTGGTCGAACGCGATGCGCAGGGACGCTCGAACTACGCAATGGGAGCTCTGCGTCCAAACCAGTTCGGAATGGGTGACGCCGAGGTCCGCGATTACGTCGCCTCGATCGCCGAAAAATCCGGCGAGTTCTTGGAGATCGTCAACTACAACCTGGCTGGCTCCCAGTACTCCGTTGCCGGAAGTATTGCCGGCTTGAAGGCTCTGGAAGCCGATACCGCTGAGCGCGCACGCGCACACGGCGGCCGCCGCGCCCTCATCATGATTCCTGGAATTGATGTTCCCTTCCACTCCTCGCGACTGCGCGCAGGCGTTCCGGCGTTCCGCGACAAGCTCGATTCCTTGCTTCCCGAGAGCATCAACCTTGATGTCCTCCAGGGTCGCTACATTCCGAACTTGGTTGCACGTCCCTTCGAGTTGAGTCGGGACTTCGCACAGTCGATCCTCGAGGTTGTTCCTTCCGAGGCGACCCAGACGCTTGTCGACAATTGGGACGAGGCCGAGGCCAATCCTCAATCGACCGCGCGTACCCTGCTCATCGAGCTTCTCTCCTGGCAGTTCGCTTCCCCGGTTCGCTGGATCGAAACTCAGGACCTGCTCTTCAGTGCTCCTCCCAAGGGATTGGGCGTCGAACGCCTCGTTGAAATCGGCCTGGCTTCCTCGCCGACCTTGGCGAATATGGCATCGAAGACCCTGTCCCTGCCCGCTTTCGCACAGGTTCAAGTCGATGTCTTGAACGTTGAACGCGATAGCGCCCGCGCTCGTAACGAGGATGCGGTTGCCGCCCCCGAGCGCGCGCAGGCAGACTCCCCCGCTTCCTCCGACGAAGCCACACCCGCAGAAAGTGCAGCCCCGGCCTCGGCAGTGGAAACGCCCGCCGTCGAGGTGGAGACCCAAGCCACTGCAGCGCCCACACCGGCTGCCGCAGCAAGCGGAACCATGCCGGAGCTGCCCCTTTCCGCCTCGGACGCGATCCGTATCCTCTTGGCCTTCTCGAACAAGCTCCTCCCCGAGCAGATCGAGTCCACGGACACGGTCGAAACCCTGACCAATGGCGTTTCCTCGAAGCGTAACCAGCTCCTCATGGACATGGCCGCTGAGCTCTCAGTGTCCACGATTGACGGTGCCGCAGAAGCATCTATGGGCGATCTCTTCTCGACGATCGATTCACTGGTGCCCTCATACGCAGCTTTCGGACCGGTCCTGTCTGAAGCGATCAACTCCAAGCTGAGGAAGATCTTCGGATCCGCAGGCCTGCCCGCAACCTTCACCACCGGTTACGTCAAGGACAACTGGGGCCTGTCCGAGCAGTGGGCTGCACGCGTGAACGCCGAAATCCTGCTTGGTACACGCGATGGTGATTCCGTGCGCGGTGGTAGCCTCTCGACTTTGCCGGGGTCGGTTTCCTCCGCAAAGGACGCTTCGGCACTCATTGACCAGGCTCTGGCACTGATTGCGGCCCGCGAGGGACTGACCCTCAGCCGCCCGAGTGCGGGTGGCTCGGCCGGTGGCGAGGTCGTTGATTCGGCCGCGCTGCGCGATCTGGAATCGCGAGTCCTCGGCGACCAGGGAATCTTGGCAACCCAGGCGCGTGATATTCTCAAGGCTCTTGGCCTGGCAGATGCTCCTGCCGCCACCGAGATCGAGGATTCTTCCTCCTTGATTGCCGCTGTCGAGGCCGAGCTGGGAGCAAATTGGGAAGCCTCCGTTCGCCCCGCTTTCGACGAGCGTCGCGCGGTTCTCTTGGATGACCGCTGGGCAACCGCGCGTGAAGATCTTGCACGCATCTTCGCCGGTTCTCTTGACTCCGCCGATGTTCCCGCAGAACGCTTGCGTGGAGGCGGCAAGTCCTTGAGCGCATTGGCGTCCTGGTATGCCGCTCACACGGCGGATGCGGACTTGAAGGCCTACTTCACGAAGGTTTCCGAGGCCGCCCTTGAAGCAGCCGAAGGCCGTTTCGCTGGAGATGTCGCCGTTGTCACCGGCGCGGCTCCCCACTCGATCGCTGCCGCGGTCGTGGGCGAGCTGCTTGCTGGAGGCGCGACCGTCATCATGACCTCTTCTCGGGTCAACGATGCTCGCCTGGCCTTCGCCAAGGAGCTGTACCGCACCCACGCCAACATGGATGCAGCCCTGTGGGTTGTTCCCGCGAATATGGCCTCCTTCCGCGATGTCGACGCACTGATCTCGTGGGTGGGTAGCGAACAGACCGAAACGCACGGTGCAACGACCGAGGTCGTCAAGCCCGCGCTTCTGCCCGATCTTTTCGTTCCCTTCGCAGCGCCTCGCGTTTCTGGAACCGTTGGTTCGGATCCTCAGGGTGCGCTCGCTCAGGAACGCCTGCTTTTGTGGAGCGTCGAGCGCGCAATCCACCTCCTCGCCGGCCTCGGCGCGGACACTGCTCCCGATCACCGCACGCACGTCCTGCTCCCGGGTTCCCCGAACCGCGGAATCTTCGGCGGCGACGGCGCCTACGGCGAGGCAAAGGCCGCTTTCGATGCAATCACGACCAAGTGGGAGCACGAGTCCGGTTGGCCGACGCGCACAACCATCGCTCACCCGCTCATCGGTTGGGTCCAGGGCACCTCGCTCATGGGTGGCAACGATGTCCTCGTTCCCGCCGCTCAGGCAGCCGGTGTTCACGTCTACACGACCGAAGAAATTGCCGGAGAACTCGCCCAGCTCCTGACTCGCGAGGTCCGCGCCCAGGCGCTTTCCGCCCCGGTCCACGCAGATCTCACGGGTGGCCTCGCCGATGCTGGACTCGACCTGCCGGCACTGGCACGCCAAGCGCGCGAGCAGGCCGCGGCCTCGGCGCACGAAGCCACGGAACAGGCCCCGGCAAGCGTTCGTGCACTGCCCAACCCGCATGCTCCGGCTCTGGCTGCTCCTCTCGCGTGGGATGCTCCGCGAGCAAGCTTGCGCGATCAGATTGTCATCGTCGGCACCGGCGAGATCGGCACTTGGGGTTCGGGTCGTACCCGCCAAGAAGCTGAGTTCGGTGAGGACTTCGACCTGACCGCAGCCGGCGTGCTGGAAATGGCCTGGATGATGAAGCTCATCACCTGGTCCGAAAGCCCGCAGCCCGGTTGGTATGACGCCTCGGGTACGCAGGTTGACGAGGCCGAGATCTACGATCGTTTCCGCGATGAGGTCGTGGCCCGATCGGGTATCCGTCGCTTCAACGACGATTCAAACATGGTTGATTGCGGTTCGAATGACGTGAGGACGGTCTTCTTGACCTCCGAGCAGACCTTCACCGTGGACACGAAGGCTGAAGCCGAAGACTACGTCTTGGCCGATCCCTCGCACACGACGATCTGGGAAGAAAACGGCACCTGGCACGTCACCAAGTCCGCTGGTTCCCCCGTCCAGGTCCCCGCGCGAGCAACCCTGACCCGCACGGTCGGTGGCCAGATCCCGCAAGACTTCGATCCGGCGCAATGGGGTATTCCCGCTTCCATGGTCGAGGCCCTGGACCGCATCGCCGTATGGAACCTCGTCACCGCAGTAGACGCCTTCATCTCCTCGGGCTTCTCCCCCGCTGAGCTCCTGCAGGCCGTCCACCCCGCAGATGTGTCCTCGACACAGGGCACGGGTATTGGCGGCATGGAGTCCCTGCGTCACGTCTTCCTCTCGCGCTTCCTGGGTGAGGATCGCCCACAGGACATCCTTCAGGAGGCCCTGCCCAATGTTGTGGCCGCGCACACCATGCAGTCCTTCATTGGCGGCTACGGCCAGATGATCCACTCGGTGGGCGCTTGCGCGACCGCAGCGGTTTCCATCGAGGAAGCCGTCGACAAGATTCGCCTGGGCAAGTCCGACTTCGTTGTCGCCGGCGGTATCGACGATATCTCCGTCGAATCGCTGACCGGTTTCGGCAACATGAACGCGACCGCCGAGTCCGCCGCGCTTGAGGCACGCGGAATTACCCCGCGTCACTTCTCTCGCGCTGGAGACCGTCGTCGTGCAGGCTTCCTCGAGGCCGCTGGTGGCGGCACCCTGCTGGTGACCCGCGGTGATATCGCCGCAGATCTGGGACTGCCGGTCCAAGCGGTTATCGCCTACGCACGTTCCTTCGCAGACGGTGCACACACCTCGATCCCTGCCCCCGGCCTCGGCGCCTTGGCGGCAGCACGCGGTGGTCGCAATTCCGCGCTGGCCCGCGCCCTTGAGGACCTCGGTCTGAGTGCGGACGATATCGCGGTTGTCTCCAAGCACGACACTTCAACTCGCGCGAATGACCCGAACGAGGCCGAGCTTCACTCGCGTCTGTCGGCCGCGCTTGGGCGTTCAGCGGGTAACCCGCTGTATGTCGTGTCGCAGAAGACCCTAACCGGTCACGCAAAGGGCGGCGCTGCGCTCTTCCAGGCGGCAGGTTTGATCGATATCTTCCGTCGCCAGGAACTGCCCGCAAATCGCGCGCTGGATTGCTTGGATCCGGAAATGGCTCAGTGGATGCCGCTTCTGTGGCTGCGTCAGCCGCTGGACATGTCCGCTTCCCCCGTCCGCGCCGGTGTCCTGACCTCTCTGGGCTTTGGCCACATCGCCGCGATGGTCGTCCTTGTTCACCCCGCTGCCTTTGAGGCTGCGCTGC
>ERZ773263.1043-NODE-1043-length-17503-cov-4.256190_pt1 | contig 17503 bp, 16 predicted proteins | sample MGYA00511076_ERZ773263 | MGnify/ENA primary metagenome ERZ773263 (study PRJEB29015, sample SAMEA2738155) | human oral metagenome | biome: human oral; feature: human-associated habitat; material: saliva | place: China | collected 2195 ... | reverse complement strand
TACTCGCCACGTGCATTTGATTCTGCCGAGAAGATCCTTGAGGTTCTGTATCCACAGAAATAGACGTGTTTGAACATACGCGCCATTTGAACATGCGTACTGCAGAGACCAAGCAGGAACTTTGTTTCCTGCTTGGTCTTATCTTTACCGCTAGAGTTGTTCTTTTAACCGAATAATGAACTTTTCTGCACAATAAAGTGCAACTTTGATGTTTTACTAGCCATATAAAAATCTTTACGCTTAAGACAATTAATGTTGGGGGAGGCGGAAAGGTGCGTACTAGTAGGTTATTAAATCAGCTTAGTAGGACATCAGAGGCTATTTCAGTCTCGCAGCTTGCTCATGAATTTAATGTCTCGGAGCGCACTGTTCAATCAGACTTATCAGATTTGCGTTCTGCCCAGCATGATCATGGCTTTCAGATTGTGTCTGAACGTGGCAAGGGAATACGCCTATTAGTAAAAGATTCAGATTTATTTTCTTCTTTTTTAGAATTTTTATCTCATTCAGAGTTTATAGAACCATCTGAACGATCAAAAACTATTCTTCAAGCTTTGGTCCTTTCGGGAGGATTTGTAAGTGCAGAAGATCTTGCAGTCAATTTTGATTTGAGTGTTCCGGTGGTGAATATAGCTCTTCAAGAAGCATCTCGAATAGGCTCAAATTTTGGAATTGACGTTCAACGTACTCGTCATCATGGCACACGTGCAGTCGGAAAACCGGATGATATTCGTTTCTTTTTAGCTAGATCTCTTTTGGCAGGATCGCCTCTAATAGTTTCCGCAATTAGAGAATCTATTGATAAAGAAGAAAAAATATCAGCCATTCTTCTCTCATGCCTATCTAAGATTGGAAGAAATCTTAGATATGAAGACTTCTGTGCTCTTTGTGCCTTTGTAACTATTTGCGCAGCTGATATTGTGAGAGATGCAAATGAGGAACAAGAGTTAAGTTTTACTCCAATTAAATTCCTTGATTTAGCAGAGTTAATTTCTGAGGAGATTTACAAGAAACTTGGTTTAAAGCTTACCAAGGTAGATGTTTTATGTATTGCGAAAGCGTTAGGACAGCTTCCGAGTCTAGAAGATATTCCTACTGCAGCAACCTCAGAAGTAAGTTCAGTTATTATTTCATTTCTCGCAGGTATTGATGAGGAGTATCAAACGTCTTTTTTAGAGGATAAGACGTTTGTAGAAATGCTAGAAGCCCATATAGCACTTCTTGTAAAAAGATTACTTGCTGGGAAAACAGTTACTATTTCTTTTGCTGAAAAAAGTGAATTAGGAAATTCGCTTAGCATGGATTTTGCTGTCCAGTTATGTGAAAAAATTTATAGTAATTTTGGTGTAGAGCCAACACAAGACGAAGTATTTTTGATTGCAATGCATTTTATTGCTCATGAGGAAAGAACACGTCAGAATCGTCTTTTTAGTATTGCACATATAGTTGTTGTTTGTGCAACCGGTGGAGGATCTGCCACACTTGTGAAAATGCAGATTAGCGGTATATTCCCAAATGCCCAAATTGATACAGTGTCTTATTTGGACCAAAGAGTGCTTTTAGAATTGAATCCAGATTTAATAATATCTATGGTCCCATTGCTAGAAAAGCCTTGCGCTCCAACAATCTATATAAATGAGATTTTAAGTCCCTCTGACCTCTCTGCTATTAGTGATGCCGTTCGACATAGCAATTATGATGTAAACCAAGATTGTGGAAAAAAATACGTTTTATCCTCTCTGATAAAGCCCGAACTTTTTGCCATTTCTGAACAAAATACGTATCAAGATATGGTCCATGAAGCATGTATCGATTGTGTGCGTCTTGGATATGCAGATGAAGCGTTCGCCAATTCTGTCGAAGTTCGGGAGAAGTTTTCTAATACGATTTTTTTGAATGGTATTTGTGCACCCCATCCTGTAGAGCCTCACGGAATACGGGATGCAATAGCGGTTCGTATTAACAGGAATAAGACGAATAAAAAGGAAAAAGAGGTTAGAGTTATTTTTCTTATATGTCTAACCAAACAATCTCTTGAGGCTTATAAAGCTATTAGCACCTCTTTATTTTCAATAATGAATAACCAAGAAGAAGTTTCACTACTTGAGTCTTGTATAAGCGCTGAAGAATTTATAAATCAGATAAAAAAGATGGAGGTCAGTAAAGATGGATGTTGATCTTCTTGTAAAACTAAGTAACTCTGATGCGTTGGCCGGTAATGAGGATGAAGTCCGTGAGTTGATACAAACTGAGTGCGTTAAGCATTTAGATGAAACGTTTAGAGACGGACTTGGTAGCCTTATTTTCCATAAGCCAGGTCCAAGCGGATCTCCAAAAATTATGTTTATGGCTCATATGGATGAAGTTGGCTTCATTATCAGATCTATTTCCGATAATGGCCTGTTATATGTAATGCCAATCGGAAATGTTATAGATACGAGCAAGGATATGCAGCTTGTTCGTATTCATACCTCTCAAGGAAAAGTTCGTGGTGTTCTTAATTCAATTAGGGATAAATCCGGCCAGGTCTTGGAAAGTTATGTTGATATTGGATGCTCTAGTGAGAATGATGTTCGTGTATTAGGCGTGAGCGAGGGAGATTTTGTTTTCTTTGCTACAGATGCATTGGCTCATGAAAATGGAATAGTTTCTGGAAAAGCCATGGATGACCGAGCTGGTTGCTTCGTTCTTATGCAGGTAGTTAAAGAACTTTTTGATTCCTACCCTTGTGATGTTTACTTTGCATTTACAAGCAGTGAAGAAGTAGGAGCACGAGGAGGAAAAACTGCAACAGAGCTCGTTCAACCAGATTTATTAGTTGCAATTGATACGGCAAATTATTCTGGACTTGATAGCGGGTTTAAAAACCATCGAGTCTTAGGTGCTGGCCCAATGTTGGTCTACTACGATAAAACATTGGCTCCTAAACGCCGCCTCTTGTCTTATATGCAGAATCTTTTAGAAGATGCAAATATTTCTTACCAGAAAGATATTTTTGCTGGTGGTGGTACTGATGCTGGAACAGGCCACTTAGTTAACGCGGGGAGATTGGCAATGGTACTTGGCATTCCTCTTAGGTACTGTCATGGAAGTTGCTCTTTTGTGCAGTTAAAAGATTTAAAAACTGCCACTTATGCCATTCAGCTTATTTGTAGCAATTTTACAGAGGAAGTCTTAAAAAATCTTACGAACTAATGGAAATTTGAAGAAAGAGGGAAGTGCTTAAGTATGAACGAAAGCGAAATCAAAATCCTTACGATGATTTCTTCAGCAGGTGAAAGTAGATCAAAGGCAATTGAAGCATTGAGAAAAGTAAAGGAGGGAGATTATCAAGGAGCTCATAGCTTGCTTGAGCAAGCAAAACAGATTGATTTGGCTGCACACAAGGCTCAAACGGAACTTATATCAGCCGAGCTCAATACTCCAGAAGCTGATCGTCCTGCAATGACGCTTTTAATGGCTCATGCACAAGATCACTATATGGCTGCTCAACTCGCTAGAGATCTGATTGAAGAACTTGTTGATGTTTTTGAGATTCAGAACCGCAAATAACAGTGTGGATTCGTTAAGAATGCAAAAAAGAAAGGAAGGAAGAAATGAAGATTGTGCTCTGCTGTGCCGGTGGTTTATCAACTACGATGCTTATGGATGCCATGAAAGCTGGAGTAAAAGCAAGTCCAAAGCTTAATGAATCTGACTTCCAGTTTATCGCGATTCCAGTTGATATTTTAGACTCGGAGGTTAGTGATGCTGATGCAGTTGTGCTTGGACCTCAAATTGCTCACAAATTTGAGAGTGTAAAGAACGCATTGGGTGACAAAAACATCCCAGTAATTGTTGTTGATACAGCTACGTATGGTCAAATGGATGGCGTATCAGTACTCAAAAAAGTGTTAGTTGAACAAAAGAAAATCGAACTTGCCTCTGAGAGGGGGTAATTCTTATGAATGAGAATACACATGGGTTTACAGCGGTAATTGACCGCTATTTAACTCCTGTAGCAAATTGGATGGATAAGGAAATTCATTTAAGCGCGATCAAAAAAGCTATGGTTGGCTTAACGCCTCTTCTAATCATTGGTAGCTTCTGTTTGATTCCTGGTGCGATTCCAAACATGATTGGTGAGGAAAATCCTCTTTCTCAGTGGATTGTTGCAAATGCCTCTGCAATTGAACTTGCAAACACTGTTGGAATGGGAATGATGGCGCTTTATGCTTCAGTTCTTATTGGCTATCATCTATCGAAATCGCATGAACTTGATGCACCTGGCTGCATGAGTATGGCGTTAATTGCATTTTTGATGCTTGCTGTTGATTTTTCAGAAGACGGTACTTTGGTAACAAAGTACTTAGGAGCTAAGGGCTTATTTGCATCTATGTTTGGAGCCATTGTTGCAGTCGAATTGTTCCGCTGGTGCAAAAAGCGCAACTTCACCATTAAAATGCCTGAGTCTGTGCCAGACTTTGTTTCTCGTTCCTTTGAAATGATTCCAATTTCTATCATCATTATTGGTGTATTTTTAGCAATACGACTGGTGTGTACAAACGTTTTTGGAGTAATGCCTCCTCTGATTTTTACAAATCTATTTGCACCTTTAGTTGGTTCGATGGACAATCCATTGGCATACACCTTCTTAAAGATGCTCCATTGTTTGCTGTTCTTCTTTGGTATCCATCCGTCTGTTCTCAGCCCAATTACAAGTCCAATTTCTACTCAATTCCTGGCGGAAAATATTGCAAATTATCAAGCGGGACTTCCACTTACGCATTTCTTCTGTCCTGGACCTGAGTCTGCATTCGGTAATTTTACTGGTACTGGAGTTACTTTTGGTCTTGTTCTTTGGTGCATGCTTTCTAAGTCTGATGCACTTAAGAAAATCGGACGAGTAGCATTTATTCCAGCTTTGTTTGGAATTAACGAGCCAATTTTGTTTGGTGCTCCAATTGTTCTCAATCCGTTCTACTTTATTCCATATGTCATTGGTGGAGGAATTATTGGATCGCTCGGTGGCTGGGCTCAATGGCTTGGTCTAATGGGTAAGTCATTCTTTACACCACCTTATGTCGGAGTTTTCCTTGAAGGATTCTTGACGAACTTCGACTGGAGATCGATTGTGGTCAATGCAGTTCAAATGATACTGTCTATTGCCCTTTGGTATCCGTTCTTCAAAGCTTTTGAGCAGAGATTTATAGAGAAAGAACAAGAGAATTCAAGCAGTATCTTGTCTGAAGAGGATGAGGCACTTCTTGAAGAAATGGATCTTGGAATTTAGTTAGTGTGCTTTGATGAGACTAACTCTTCAATAGAGTTAGTCTCATCTTTTTTCAGTTAAGAATAGTTTAAGAAGAGGAGTATATATGAATAATAATATTTATTTACTTCAAGATCTTCTAAATGATTTGGCTGTTGATGCTCTTCTTCTTAAAAGCAAGACAATAAAGAGCTGGCTCGGTGTGCTAAATGGTAGTGGTTGTTCAATCATTGTAAGCCGCAAATATCAAGGTCTTTTAGTTGATCAAAGATATTTTGCAGAAGCAAAAGAGAAGGAACATGATTTAACGATTGAATTGTTAGCAAGCCAATCTGAAGAGGCTTTTTATGTGAAGCTTTATGAGTTATCAGAAAAGTACAACTGGAAATGCCTGGGAGTTGAATCTGAATCAACCTTAGCAAGTGCGTATTTGAAATTATCAAAGCAATTTAAAAATGTCGTTCTTCTTGATAAAGAACTTACGATGCTGCGCGCGATTAAAACATCGGAAGAGATAAAAAAAATTAGAAAAGCAATAAATATAACGGATGAGATCTTTAAGGAAGTATCTTCTCAAATTAAAGAAGGAATGACAGAGTATGAAATTAGTGCCCTAGTTCAATATAAATCTATTTGTAGAGGCGCACAAAAGATGTCTTTTGACACTATTTGTGGCATTGGTGAGCGTACTGCATATCCTCATTGTAGGCCTACATCACGCGCTTTAAAACGCGGTGAGCATGTGATGATTGATTTTGGAATTCAGATTGACAATTACCAGTCAGATATGACCAGGATTTGTTTTTTAGGGGAGCCTAACGCGAAGATATTAGAGATATATAACATTGTTCATGAAGCCCAGAATGCAGGCATCTCGTCTATTAAAGCTGGAGTTGATTCTGAAGAAGTTGATAGATGTGCACGATCTGTCATTTTGAAGGCTGGGTACGGAGAGTATTTTGGACACGGTCTCGGTCATGGAATTGGAATAGACAATTCAACAGAACTGCCTTTATTGAGGCCTGGAAAACATTTTATTCTTAAAGAAGGCATGGTTATGTCATGTGAGCCAGGTATATATATTCCTGGTGTTGGTGGAGTTCGAATTGAAAATGACGTTGCTGTAATTAATGGAGTTGGCGTATCTCTTAATAAAACAACAACTGATCCAATAATCTTAGGAGTTTAAATGGGATACGATTTCGACAAAATTCAAAATCGCTATGGAACATATTGCACTCAGTGGGATTTTATTCAGGATAGATTTGGCAAACCCGGTATTTTGCCTTTTTCAATTTCTGATACTGATTTTTTGCCTCCTGAAGAAGTTTTAAATGTAGTTACTGAAGTTGCAGCTCGAGGACAGTTTGGCTATACCCGATGGAATCATCATGATTTTAAGGGCTCAATTGCATCATGGTTTGAGAGAAGATATAACGCCAGTGTAGATGAGGATTGGATCGTATACAGTCCTTCTGTGATGTATTCAGTTTCTCTGTTAATTCGATTATTAACAGATCCAGGCGATGGAGTCTTATGTTTCGACCCTATGTATGATTCTTTTCCTGGAGTAGTAGAAGGGAATGACCGAACACTCGTAAGAAGTATTCTTTTACCGAATTTAGAGCACACTTCTGTAGATTGTTTACATAAAACTTTTGAGATTGATTTTGAGCAACTTGATAAGTTAGCAGCTTCTTGTAAGGCAATATTATTATGCTCTCCGCATAATCCCACTGGACGTATGTGGACAGAGGAAGAGCTAAATAGGATTATCGATATTTGTCGAAGTCATAATCTCTGGATCATTTCAGATGAAATTCATGCTGATATTAGTTTATGTGGTAGAAGTAATATCAGCTTAATCTCTAAGTTAAAAGAATATGAAAGAGTGGTCGTTGCAACATCTCCCACAAAAACGTTTAATACACCTGGCCTTATTGGGTCGTATGTGGTTGTTCCGTCTAGTAAAGTTCGTGAAGCATTCTTAAATAAAACTAGGCATGTTGATTTTCTTAACTCATGTAGTACTTTGGGACTATATGCAACGATGGTCGCGTATAACAAATGCGAAGGTTATGTTGATGACATGTGTTCATATATACGTGGCAATATGCAGACAATAAAGAGCTTCCTATCAGAACGCTATCCGAATATAAAATTTGAAATTCCAGAAGCAACTTATTTAGCCTGGATTGATGTGAGGTCTTTGGGAGTGTCCTCAAAACAGTTACAGGACGCATTGGTTAATATTGGAAATGTTGGGATTATGCCTGGGGAGACATACGGTAATTCAGGAGCAGGATATTTGCGTATGTGTGTTGGATGCCCTAGAGAAAAGTTAAACGATGGATTACACCGTTTTGCAAAAGGTATTGATAGTCTGAGTTTATAGGGGATTTTGATGGGAAACAAAGTAGCTCATAAAAATACAACAAGGTCTTCGAGCTTAAAGTCAAAACGTAAGTTAACTATGATGTGGAAATTTCCCATGCGTAGGTTTTATGCATATGCTGTTGACTGGGTGCTTTCAGGTTTACTTATTGGTTTTCCAGAGGTTCTAATTTTTGCCTTAGTAACTCATAGCTCTGATATGTTCAGCGATCTGTATGTCTTTAGTGCGCTTGGATATTCAAATATGTTTGCTTACATTTGCTGCATACTGTCCTTGATGATTTTTATCGTTTATTACATAGTAATCCCTTGGAAAATTTGGCCAGGCCAAACACCAGGTAAAAAGTTATTTAAATTGCAATGTGAGACTAGTTTAGGAAATAAAGTAGAACTAAAACAACTAGTTATTAGGGCAATACCCGGCCTCCTTCTGATCGAAGGTGTTTCGACTATTACGACAAGATATATTATTCAGACCCTTACACTGGTGTCTGGATTTTATATTGAAAGCTACGTTTTTATAGCAATGTACCTATTAACAATGTTTTCAGCGGTAATGGTTGTAATTACAAAAAACCACCTTGCAATTCATGATTATTTAGCTGGGACAAGAGTTGTGGAAATTGAAGATTTTGACTAGGAGAATTTTCGTTAATTGAAATAGCATGAGAGTGAGTTTATAACTCAAGTAGAAGACTAAGACCTTTTTGAGTTTTATTACATGGTGATATTGAGATACGGTATCGTATATATGTTCAAGTTAGAAAAGAGATTCCTAAACAGATAGAAGAGTCCTTATGAACTATGTCCAAAAAGTTCCCGTTGCTATTTGTGGTATTGCTTTAGGTTTTGCAGCACTTGGAAATCTTTTTAAGACTTCTTTCGAGGGACTTTATCTTGCCTGCGGCATACTCTCTATTGCTCTTTTAGCTCTCTATACCCTCAAATTTATGGTGTCTACAAAAGTTGTGTTACGAGAGCTCTCGGATCCGATTGGACTTTCAGTTGCCGCAACATATCCGATGGCAGTTATGCTGATTTCGGTGTATATGAAGGCCGATATTGGTGATGCAGCACAATTATTTTGGTTTGTAGGAATTGCATTGCACATCCTGTGCATAGTCCTATTTACTTCTCGATATGTTACAAAATTTAATTGGGAGAATGTGCATGCCAGCTGGTTCATTGTGTATGTAGGTATTGTCGTTGCCAGTGTTACAGCGCCAGCGTTCAATTTTGAAACAAGTGTTGGTACGGTTGCATTTTGGTTTGGATTTATCTGTCTTGTAGTGCTTTTTATAGTAGTAAGCACAAAATATGTTAAATATGGACCAATGTCTGATTCTGCTGAGTCGCTCGCTTGTATTTATGCAGCTCCAACAAGTCTTTGTATTGCGGGATATATCCAATCTATTGCGCCAAAGTTTGTGCCGTTTCTTTTAGTCATGCTGGCAATTGCTTCAATTATTTATGTAGCTTCGCTTGTATGGTGTGCTAGGTGTCTTACAAAACCGTTCTTTCCTAGTCACGCTGCATTTACGTTTCCCTTTGTAATCAGCGCTATTGCGTGCAAACAAACAGCTGCATGTCTTGTTAAACTTGGCCAGCCTCTTCAATGGCTTGACGGAATAGCTACTGTTGAAACTGTGCTTGCAGCAGGGCTTTGCATTGTTGTACTTGTACGCTTACTTGCATTTGTGCGTAATCAGACTTTGGTGTGCTGCCATAAATAGCGTTGTGTTAATAGTTTTACGCCCTAAACTATTTATATAAGGTCTGCTTTGTACAAAACAAATCCGATATTTTGACGTTTTCTTACTTAGCTTTATGTATGTACCTATTTGATGCAAAGCCGTTTAATTCTTTTACTTAGTTGGGTTTGTTTTGATTAACCGAGTACATTTTTCTTGCATACTGATGAATTTCTGTATGACAGAAAAGAGATGTTTGGAAGCACTTGAGGATGGTTTCTAGAGCTATACCTAAGTGCAGCATAATTGCGCCGTAGCAAAGAACCTTAGTTGCCATGATAAGGGAATAAAGTTCTTCATCAGAGATCATATTTGATTTTTCCAATTCTGATGTTTGATGTATATAGGCATTGCGACTTCTGCGGAGATCTTTAAGGAAACGAGATTTATCGGGAATAATGTAGTCGGCAAATGAACCTAGTTTTTCTACGAGAGAGTTTGCATAGTAGTTAGCTGGAGGGATATTGTTATTAACCTTTTGAAGGATCCAGTGGATATCTACATTATCCTCAAAGCACTTCTCTATCTGAGCTTTAATTCTTTGAAGCCGATTATTTTCTATATCTTGAGTCTTTTCTCCTACGAGGGAAATGGCTTCAAAGGCACCTGAAACCGTAGTAAACATTGGATTAAGCCAGTTGATTTCACTATTGTTGTGGATGCCAATTAGTGTTAGCGCAGCACGCTTTGCATCACCATCTAGGTGTAGCCAACTTTCTAAGAAGTTTGTATGCAATTGTGAAACAAAGCTATAGGGTAGAGGCATGTGATCCAATTGGGCTTCACTAGGTTTTTCCTCTCCTATTATCAAAGGGAGGTAGTAGAGTGCATTTAAACCATCCGCTGTTTTAATTTCTATCTCGTCGATAGAGCATTTAAATCCCATACAAAAAGTGAGCATTTGCCACACTGGATAAACCCACCGATTCATAGCGGTATTAAGTGGTGTTGTGTGATCAGCGAGTTCAATGTGCAGATACACATCACTTCTCATATTAAATTCCTGTAAAGGGATATGACCACCTTTTTCGATCATTACTGGTTGTAGTGATATGTCTACGTTTTCGTTTTTAAATAGGGGCAATTTCTCAAAATCATTGATACACCAAGTTCCGCTGGTGCTTATCCATTCATTATTTTCGAATGTGTGTGTGATGTTGTTAAAGTCTGCTCCTGTCCAGTTCCAGAGACCAGAGACCTGAAGTGTTAAGCTCTGGACATTTGGATTTGGTGAAATAAAGTCAGTCTTACATACCAATGCAGAGGTAGCTGTCAGATCTTCCCGTTTGGTCCATGGTGATGAAAATCCGGGACCGAATGTTGATAAATCTGTAAGGGTAATTCGTTCACCCGTCTGACAAAAACCAAAGGCCTCGGGTGCCTTGATCGGATCAGTTCTGTATGTGATCATCCCATTAACGGGAGTTTTTCAAGAAGGTATCCTATAGGAATAGTGAGTTCAAGCTCTTTTCCGGTAAAGTGAACGGTTCCTTGAACTCCTTCGCTTAGAAAGTCAGTGTTTTTGTTCAATACCCAAAGCGCTGATGAAAAATCCTTCCTCTTCAATTTACTCTAACATCTCCTATCATCTGAGCTAATGTACCGTTTTCTAATGGTAGAATCTACACGAATGTTTAAGATGTATTTACCCATAAAATAGGTGTATGAGCTGGGATCTGGAGCTGTATACATAAGTGTGCTCAATAAAATTAAGAAGAAAGAACAGTAAACAGTGGAATCCAATGGACAACATACTATAGGTTCTGGCTTCATCGAGAGCTTTGACTCTCGATATCCAACACGGATTCTAGAGACACTTCTTCAAGATCGTACTACCGGTCGTAATATTATCTGGGCAGACAATGAATATGAAGCGCTCGGCGAGGGATATATGGGTGACGACGAGATTACTGTCGCGAAGATAACAGGTCTCTCCTCAGGTGTTATCAAACCCCGTATTGCTAAGGAACAAGAGCATCAATCCAAGCGAACAAAGTCCCGCGCCGAGGTATTTCAAATGCCGAGCCTAGATAGGCTGACTATTCTGCTTGGGAAGCATATCTACGAGCAGGCTGAGACACAGAGCGAGTTTGCCGCACGAGGGCATTTCTGCGGGGCTGGTTTAAGTCGCTTTTCGAGGCGAAATCATTTGACTCCTACACAGGAGAATATTTGCCGGCAAGGCTTCTCAACACTTCACCTCATATTGTATGGTGGCAGAGACTGCACCCTCAGGAGTACGCCTACATATGCTACAACCCCAAGGATCGCTATCTCCCTGATTTTATCGCGATGGACGACCAGTACGAGTACTGGATTATCGAGGGCAAGGATGCTTGTGGTCGCGATGACAAGACTGTGTAGGCAAAACGTAGAGCGGCGGAGTCCGTGGTAGTGAAGATGCTCGGAGATGAAAACTTCGCAGACCAGAAGTGGGGATACCTTATCGCCTACGAGGATGATATTAAAGCATCTGACTCATGGGATGAACTTAAGGCAAAGTCGCAGCCTGTGAGTAACGGAGCATAGAGACGTCGGTTTTTATAAAGGGTTCAGTACTTCTGTTGCAAGTGTGTGGTAAGAAAGTTGAGGTTCGATGGCTGAAGAGCATAAAAACGGCAAGGTACAAGCGCTGCATCCAACACTGCTTAATGAGCAAGAACTGAGTCAGTATCTCGATGAGTTCAGTTTCGCTCTTAGTGATCCTCAAGTTACGAATATTGCTATATCGGGACCGTATGGAGCAGGAAAAAGCACAGTTATTGATTCATGGGAACACTATGAACTTAATAAGGCAAAGGGTACAAAGAACAATCCATTGCCTTGGGTTCATATCTCACTTGCGGGTTTTGCTGGCAAAAATGAAGGCATCGGTTCTGTCAAAAATAGTAAAAAACATGAAGGGGCAAACAAAAGAGATCGGGATGTTGAGAGCGAGCTAATTAATCAGCTCATTTTCAAGCTGAAGCCGGGTAGTGCACCAAAGAGTCGTTTCAACGTTACGGAGGACTCTTTGATAACTGTGGATATCGGCAAGACTGTTTTTATTACACTCACTATCGGACTGACAATAACCTCTGTTCTTTGTTTGAGCAATAACAGTCTCCCTTGGATACAAGGGGCTGACACCACTACGTTGCTTACTGCATGGCTTATTTGCATTGCTCTTATTATCTACGAGAGCTTCAGATCTCGCTCAGTGTCTAGGATTCTCAAACGCTTAAAGCTATTCAACGCGGAAGTTGAAATCTTTGGAGATAAGGATGATCCCGCATTCAACCGATACATGGATGATATCGTTTACCTTCTTGTCAGCTCGGAAAACAACGTTGTCGTCTTCGAAGACCTCGACCGCTTCTCCGATGTGTCCGTCTTTGAGAAATTGCGTAGGGTCAATGAGCTAGTAAACGCAAGGAGAGCGGAACTTGCTCGCAAGAAAGCGCGCAACATCTTTAAGGGCACTCAAGAAGACGAGCTCAAGCCGCTGCGTTTTATTTACCTAGTACGAGATAGCTTGTTTGAGAATCCAAAAGACAGGACAAAATTCTTTGATCTGATAATCCCTGTAATACCGTATGTTGACCCATCAAATTCGCATGATGTGCTCTTTTCTGGTCTTAAGACTGTTGGCATAAGAGCGAGCGAAGAGTTTCTCTATCAACTTTCACTTTACGTTGACGACCCGCGTATTCTCAAAGATATTTGCAATGAGAGTTATCACTATAAGAAGGCCTTAGTTGTCAATGGAAAGGAGCCTAAGAATTGGGACTATGACAAACTCGTCGCGATGGTTTCCTATAAGGTGCTTTTTCCGGAAGATTATGAGTTACTTCAAGTACGTGAGGGGTATGTCTTCTCTCTTTTTCAAAAGCAACAGAAGCTTGTTGAGAACAAACGATCTGAGTTGGCCGAAAACATTAACAAGCTAGAGATAGAGATTAGTGAGATTGAATCTAGGACAGAGCTCAACGAAGAGGAGCTCAAATTGCTGTTCTCTCTTCTTAACAGCGACATGCGCTACGAGATTTACTACAATATTTCAAATGATTCCAGAAGAGATTTCCAAACTATACAAGACCTCGTCAACGCGATAAGAAATAGTGACAGTGTTCTAAATGCGGAGACAAAAGCCATTGCTGCGCTAAGCCAAGGAAACAACGAGTTTACGTCGAGGCTTGGGGCAATATCTAATAGGGGAAGCAGAAGTGTTTCGGCTATCAGAAGGGAAATTGATGCCATAAATCAAGACGCGCTGCAAATGGACCGAGAAAGTCTTTCAGACCTCTTGGAGTCGATTAGCGATATTGATAACTTCTTTTCTCTTGAGACTGAGAAAGATGCAGAAATAGATTACCTGAGGCCAGTCATTGAGAGCAAATACTTCCCAATGATTAGGTTTTTCATTGTTCAAGGTTATATTGATGAAGATTATCCCCTATATATGAGTAATCAGCATAATGAGACATTATCGCAGGAAGATAGAGAATTTCTGAATTCTGTATTAGGTAGACGTCCAACAGACCCTGCACAAAATATTGGGTCATCCAAGAGCGTGATAATTCATCTAAAGGGTTTCCAGCTGGCTCGCTCATCCGCTAGGAATTACTATCTTTTTCGAGAGCTTCTCGAACATGGGTCCTCAGAAAAGCTATCGAAGTTCATAGCAGGCATTGCGCATGACCATGACCAAGCGTTTATTGTGGGCTACGTTCTATCGGAACAGCTTACAGAGAAGGCCTATCCTGCTTTGATGAGAGACTATAGAGAATGCCTTGTTGAGGTGCTGGCGAATACCACTATAGATGATGATGTCAAGAGGTCTTTCTGCAAACGTGTGATGTCTTCGGAGAGATCTCTCAAGCTGGTAGATTATTCTGCCGCCGCCATAAGTAGGTTTGTATCGGAAGATCCACTGTTTATCTCGGCAGTAGATGTGGTGGATGTTCCTGCGTTCGAAGCATCACTGGAGGCAATCGAGTATGTTGCAAAGAGAATTGATTTCGAAAATACTGACCCGCGGTTGCTTTCGTTTGTTGTATCAAAGGGTATGTTGCAACCTAGAGCGGACATGGTTCTCGGCTGTGTCAGGTCGCTCTTGCCCGATAAGGTTGTGAGCTTTATGAATTTGAACGATATCCTTGTTGACGAAAATGTAGATGAGACCACGAAAGCACTTGGCGATTACGTCTTTGTAAACCTTGATCTCTACCTACCTTCGCTGATTGCGTTACAGCAGGATAAATTCGCCGATCACGATTCAACAATACAAATGGTGTTGAATGCGCTTCCGAAATCGTCCGGTGAGCTCGCAAACAATTATGTTGTCAAGCTCAAAAACCATATTCAGAGCCTTTCTGATATCAATGAGACTATGTACTGGAATGTACTGGTGGAAAATAAGAAATGTGCTAATACGACAGAGAATATCTGTCAGTACCTTTATAACGTTGGTTTTGATGATGCACTAGCTCGCCTTATTGAGTTTGCAAAGGTGCCTAATGACTTTAGCGTGGCAGTGGTTAAGGAGTGTGGCGTTGAACCGATTGATCTCTTGAAAGGTCTGCTCAATCACAAGGAAGTTGAAATCGATACACTTGCAGGTTTTGCAAATGCGCTAGATGAGCCATTTGAGAGTCTTAAGTGTCCTAATTGCAATTCCGAGCGCATCGCAGTAGTTATACGCGCGAGGCTCTTGTCTGTTACAGCAAAGAACTTGAAGAACATGAGAACCGATTATCCAGACTTGGTGCCGTTGTTCGCTTCATATGACCTTGGTTCGTATGTCGAGCTTGTTTTGCCTGAAGATGGATCGGTACCGGAATGTTCTTTTATCGATGATGAGGTACTGGAACTATTCGAAATGGTCGACATGGAACCGATGCTACTTGCAAGGCTGGCTGATGGCCTGAGTGAGAGGATATCCTTGTCAGAAAAATATCCTGATTCCGTAAATATAGAGCTCATTACGGAAGAAAAATTCAATGAGAATGTTTCGAATTTCTCAAGCGTGTACGAATCGGGTGGAGAGACATTGCGTACTGCGCTTGTGAAAGAGCTGGTTGACACTCCTGACCTGGCGGAATCAGTTGAGCTACCTCATGCTCTTGCGATTAGAGTTATTAGGCAACTAGCGGGATGCCGTGACCAGGCATTGTCGTTTCTGGCAGACAGAGTCCGTAATGCTGGATCGCATATGACTAGGGAAAGCATCGCCGAACTTGCCGCTGCTGGCAAGCTGGATGACTATGTTTCTATCATTAGAACAACCAAGAGGAGAGCCTCTCTGAAAGTCGGTTCTGCGGATGTAGCTCTTATCCATGAGCTGAAAAAGAAGGGGCTCTGCGGGAAGCTTGAGGATACCGCAAGTGAGGACGGTAGACGTATTCTCCATGCGAAGGGGTACTCAAACAAGCTTAAACAATAGCGCTCGAAATCATTATGGCGTTCGCGACCGTTCTGAGCTCGAAGGTTTGGGCAGTCTTCTTAGGTTCTATCTCCTGTCGTTAAGGAAGCTGCAGTGGTGGCCAGAAGCGCTTTTTTGGAGCCGACCACAAGAAGGCTCATGATGTCGTAGCGGATGCTGGTGAGGCTCTCTTCCATTTTGGCCTTTGGACTTGGGATTCAATACATGGTCGCGTTTTTGAGTGACGGTAAAGCTCTTTTTCGGCGTCCTTCAGCGACTTACCTACAAGACAGTTTTCAGCGTCATCCAAGATGAGGAAGAGGTCGTGGAACGAGGTTGTGACCTTGGCCTCAAGCGTCGGGCGCTGTACGTTGAAGGTTGCAACGTTACGCTTGGTGAGGTTGGTCTTGAGATGCGTTCACACGGTGACAGAGGCGTCTGGTTCCTTCTTGGTAAAGATGTTGAGTGTTTCTGCGCCCATGTGGACATCAATCAAGATGACCTTGCGCTTGGCCTTCTGCGCGAGTGAGACTAGGAGTTCGAACGCGTCGTAGACCCGTCGCTCGAAGAAGATCCTCTGGTTTAGCGTCTTGTGGACCTCTATGTAGTCGAAGACGTACTTAAAGTATTTGTCAGCGGTCTTTTGGTACTCAAGCTGTCTGAGTTCCACCATGCGAATCTGCTCGAACATGACAACGTTGGATGCGATGAAGTAGTGCATCTCCACGAAGGTATCCATGATACACGGACTCATGTCGACCGCCGTATCACTGTGAAGTACTGTGGAGAGCATAGATTCGCTTTGTTTTGCGAAGACTCACGGCATGTAGCACCACCACGTGATCTGTTCTTTCAGTTCAGGATATAAGGTTTCAATTTGTGACCCTAGTCTTTCGACTTCTCCTCATGCGGCGTGGAAACAGAACTGCTCAAGGAAGCGCTTCGGGTTTTGCTTACGGCCTAGTTGAGCACCTTCGTCTCAACCCCGTACAGCTTTGCTAGGTTACTGTTGAGCGTTACCTGCTTGCCACGCACGGTGTATATCATGTTCCTGATCTGAGTATCGCCGAAGGAGGCGATTGTCGTCTCGTTCTTGTTAGATTTTTTGCCAGACCTGTTTCTTCTCTTTGATCCATTGGTGAAATTTCACCAAGTACGTTTTCACATCCACTACGAAATGGTGCGAAAGAGCCAGTGTGCGAAGCGCTAGAGGAATCGAGTGGATTGAGGCATGGTAGACATTGGGGCTAGTGAAAGGAGAGAGGACCCAATGGGATATGCTTGTCGGCCGATCTCCATGTATCCACTACTTGCCTTGCGTTATTTAACGGAAGTGAAATAAGATATACTTCCGTAAATAAGAATGGAATTGTACTGAATATCAAGGAGCTGCTATGTGGCCAGGCATCACATACGAGACACGTGCTTGGAAACGGGACACTGACGAGCTGGTACTCATACCAAAAAGTCGCCGCCGCAAGATTCTGCCGACCTACGAGGCTGCTGTCCCTGCGAGCATAGCCGTGCTTCCCGTGGAGATCTCTGCATCGTTGGCGCGGCGTATTGCCGAGGTTGAGGTCTCTCTCGCTCGTTTCGATCAGGCACAGGCTATGCGGAACTATGCGCTCTCTGCACTCCTGCTGAGGAGTGAGTCGTCATCAAGCTCCCAGATCGAGCGACTTACCTCCAGCGTGCGCAACGTCG
>ERZ773263.1030-NODE-1030-length-17619-cov-4.612617_pt1 | contig 17619 bp, 14 predicted proteins | sample MGYA00511076_ERZ773263 | MGnify/ENA primary metagenome ERZ773263 (study PRJEB29015, sample SAMEA2738155) | human oral metagenome | biome: human oral; feature: human-associated habitat; material: saliva | place: China | collected 2195 ... | reverse complement strand
TATAGGTCTTTGAATAAATTAATTTCAACTTATCTAGATGGTATATTGGAATATATTATGGATGATGGTAGAGTTAGAACTTCTTTTAAACAAATGATTACTGCTACTGGAAGACTTAGTTCAGTAGATCCTAATTTACAAAATATTCCAATAAGGAGCGAAGAAGGAAAAAATATTAGAAAAGTATTCGTAGCAGATAAAAACAAAGTTTTTATTGATGCGGATTATTCACAAATTGAACTTAGAGTTTTAGCTCATTTATCTAAGGATTCGGTTATGATTGATTCTTTTAAAAATGATTTGGATATACATTATAAAACTGCAAGTGAAGTTTTTGGCGTTCCGATTAATGAAGTTACTGATAATCAAAGACGAAGTGCAAAAGCTGTAAATTTTGGAATAGTTTATGGTATAAGTGATTATGGTCTTTCAAAGGATTTGAATATTACCAGAAATGAAGCAAAGCAGTATATTGATGGATATTTGAATACTTATCCTAGTATAAAAAGTTATATGGAAGAAATAGTTAATAAAGCTAAGAAAGATGGTTTTGTAACAACGATTTTGGATAGAAAGAGATATATTCCGGAAATTAACTCCAAAAATTTTAATATTAGAAGTTTTGGAGAGAGGATTGCTTTGAATACTCCAATACAAGGCAGTGCAGCTGATATCATAAAACTTGCTATGATTAAAGTTTATGAAAGACTGAAAATTGAAAAAGTTAATGCGAAGTTGATTTTGCAAATTCACGATGAGCTTATAGTAGAATGCGAAGAAAGTGAAAAAGAAACTGTTAAGAAGATTTTAAAAAATTCTATGGAAAATGTATATAAATTGGATTTACCGTTGAAAGTCGATATTTGTGAGGGGAGAAATTGGTATGAGTCGAAATAAAAAATTTATTGTTATCACAGGACAAATTGCCAGTGGTAAGAGCAGTCTAGCCGAGCTGATTAAAGAGAGGAACGAAAATTATTTAGTTTTAGATGCAGATGATCAAATTAAAGAATTATATAAAAGAGGTGCTGAACTTTATAAAGTTTTAGTAAATGAGTTTGGAGACAGTATTCTAAATGAAAAAGGCAATATTTCAAAGTCAAAATTAAGAAAAATTGTATTTTTGAATGATGAAAATAGAGAAAAGCTTAATTCTTTGACTCATCCTGTTATTTTGAAGAATATGGTCAATCTTGCTAAAAATTCTGATGCAGAAGTTGTGTTTTTACAAATTCCTCTTTTAAACGAATCAATAGACAGATTAGAAAAATTAATTGATGTTGATGAAATATGGAATGTAACTGCAAATGATGAAGTTAGATTTAAAAGGCTAATGGAGAGAAAGGGCATTACAGAAGAAATTGCTCGTAGAATTATGGAAATTCAATCAGAGTTTGAAAACGAAAATTATGATATTTTATCTGTCGAAAATAATGGTGATTTTGAGGAATTAAAAGATAAACTTGATTTATTTTTTAAAAACAGTTGTATAAATGAAGGAAAAAAAGTTGGATTTTTTGGAAAGTTGAAGAAGAGTAAACAAGAAGAAGCTGAAGAAGACAAAACAATTGTCGAAGACAAAACTGAAGATGCAGATGTAGTTAGAAAATTAACTGAAGATGAATTAAAAGCGATGAATACGGCTGAGAAAGTTTTTAATGATCATCCTTTAGAGAAAGAAAACTTAGACAATAATGAAAATTTGGATGGCTTTATGAAGTCAGTATTCGCAAATGAACAAAGTACTGAAAATGTTGATTTAAAAAATTTGGAAAGTCAAAATTCATTAAATATGGAAAAGACTAAATTAACAGATTTAAGTCCTTTGCGTGAAGAAAAATTAGATTCTACTAATTCTGCTAAAAACGGTATTAATAATTCTAATGAAGAGTTTTTTGAGGAAGAATTTGAAGAAGAAGTAGTAGAAGATACAAAAAAAGATAAAGGCAAAAAAAAGAAAAAAAAGATGAAAATGTGGAAAAAAATATTAATAACAATAATAACAGTATTAATTATATGTAAGGCATTATTTTTGGGAGCCGTATATTACGGTGGGAAAAATTATCCTATAAATTATATTGAAGAAATTCAAAAATATTCTAATGAGTATGGAGTAGATCCGAAGGTAGTTTTAGCTATTATGAGGGTTGAAAGTAATTTCAAAAGTGATGCAGTAAGTAAAGTTAATGCTAAAGGTTTAATGCAAGTTTTACCGGATACTGCTAAACATGTTGCAAAGTTGTTAAATGTTAATGTAAATTCTGTTGACTTAAACGATCCCGAAACGAATGTAAAATTTGGAACATATTATTTAAAATATTTAATGCAAAATTTTAGCAATATGGATACAGTTTATGCAGCATATAATGGTGGAATAGGAAATGTAAATACTTGGCTAAAAGATTCAAAATATTCAAATGATGGAGTTAGTCTTTACAATATTCCTTCAGCAGAAACTAAAAATTATGTAAATAAAGTGAATAAAGCATTAAAAGCTTATGAAATTTTATATGGAAAGGAATTTCCAACTAAAAAAACTAAAGGATTTGCAAAATTTATAGATAATGTGAAGAATGCAGTTAGATATATTTTTAGAAATTTTTAATAAAAAAGTAAAATTATAGTACTGGATACAAATAGCAACGGACAACGAAGTCCGTTGTTTTTTGTGAAATTAAAAAAGATTCAAAAATTGATTCTAACTAATATATATGATATAATCAATGCGATTTTATAATAATATTTTGGGGATAATTATGGAAAATAAAAAAGTTGAATTTATGAAAAATTTTATAAATGATAGAGAAAAATTAATGAGAATTTTACTTTGGGGATCAGTAGCTTTAGATATTTTTTTAGTATTATGTTTTGTTATTGGTTTTGCGCTTGGAATGGGAAGTTCTGAAATAGGATTCTTTATGATTGGAATTATTTTTAGATATGGGTTAATTCTATTTATAATAAGCATTATACTTAAGTTTGTAGCTTTTATTTTAAGTCTTCGAAGAGATACAAAAGAAAAAAGGAAATACTTTTTTATTACTTTGTTTTCCTTGTTCAGATTATTGTTTATTGGAGCATTAGTTTATGGAATATATTATATTGGCAAGATAATGACTGCTGTGGGATAAAAAACTATATTAAATTTAAATTATATTAATTTAAGAGTTGAAGTTGAGAGAAATTTAAACATTTTAATCAACTTTTTTGTTTATGTTAACAATCTTTAAATTATAAAAAAATTTTTCAAAAGTAAAATAATCTCATTCGTTGGGTATAATATAATAAAGGTCAAAGTAGGTCAGGAGGTGTTCTTTTGGCAGGTATCAGTGATATTATAGAAAAATTTTTGAAAGAAATGTTAGATAATTCGGAGAATGGGATTATTGAGATAGGTAGAAATGATTTAGCAAGTAGATTTTCTTGTGCTCCTTCTCAAATAAATTATGTTTTGACAACAAGATTTTCTTCAACAAAAGGATATTATATTGAAAGTCGTCGAGGAGGGAGTGGTTATATAAGAATTTCAACTCTTTCAAATGAAGATGTATTTTTAAATTCAATTATTGAGTATTTAGAACAAAATAATATAACTTTTAATGAAGGTCGAAGAATTATAGATAGAATATTTGAATTGGGATATATCACAAAAAGAGAAAGATTTATTATTTTACACGCTATAAGCGATAATTCTCTTTGTGTAGATAATAAAGTTAGAGATAAGTTAAGAGCTAATATTTTGCTTAATATTTTGTATTCTTTCGGGAGGGAAAATGAGTAAGAGAATTGCAACGATTAGTTATGAAAAAGAAATTACAGATATTGAATATGATAATTTATTCAATTCATTAAAATCTTATGAAAAAGGTGAATTGTTTTGTAACTTTAAAGGTCAAATTTCTAATTCAAATATTAAGTGTAAAAAGTGTAAAACTTCTGTAAAGGATATTGTTCATACAAATTTACTTGTTTGTCCTTGTTGTTTTGAGACAATTTATAAACTTATAGAAAACAAGAAATTGAAACCTACACTTATTTATTCAAATTTTATCAAAAGACTATTATGCAATGATTTTAGAAAATATAGAGGCAAAAAACCTGAATATGCTAAGGAATTTTTTGAAAACGAAATAAAAATTTCAGATTTAGAAAGAGAGCTGGAGCATAGTATAGAGACGGAAGAATTTTTAAAATGTGATATTTTAAAAAATGCTATTGAAGATTTAAAAAAGAAAAATCTGAAATTTAGGAGGAGAATAAATGAGTAGTTTCTTAGGAAAAATTTCTGAAAAGTATGTTTCTCTTTCAAGTCAAGTTGATGTTTATAGAAATATAAAGGGATTCAAATTTAATTGTATGCTAACTTTTGAAGATGAAATTAATTTATATAATAAAATTTGTTCTCAATTCTATAAATTATATTATAGTGACAGGTTTACATTTGAAAAGGTAAATACAAAAAAACAAATATTAAAATATTATAATAAAGGGATATTTTTGTATTCAAATGATATTTTTAGAGAAAATTCATATATAGCTTCAAGAGATGATAAGTTTGTTTTTATGAATATAAACATTGGGGAACATCTTAGGTTGACAGGGAAACTTCCGGGAGTTAATTTTTTTAGATGTGGACATTTTGCTTATGGGCTGGAGTCAGATTTAGATGAGAAACTGAAATTCTCATTTAATACAAATTTCGGCTATGTTTTTAAAGATGTGAATTTAGTTGGGAATGGATTAAAAATGATTGGAGTTTTACATATCCCGTCATTAAAATATTATAAAATGACTGAATTTTTAGAAAATAAAATGAAAAAATTAGGAATTAACTTTTATTCTTTATCCAAAATAGGTCTTTGTGAGGATTTTTATATAGCAGAATTTTGTAATCACAATGCAGAAGAATTTTCTGCTATTAGAAAAATGGACAAATATATTACAGAAATTGTTAATTTGGAAATAGATAATCGTAGAAAACTTTTGGGTATAAAAACTGATTACTATAGAGAAAAATTTGAAAGATATAGGAAAATTTTAAAAAACAGAGAAAGCATAAATCCATATATGGTTAGTAAATTTATTTCACTTTGTATATTATTACAAAGTTTGGATCTTATAGTTGATTATGATATAAAGGAGTTGTATGAATGTATTATGACTGTTAGAAGTTCAACTTTTTTAAATGAAAAAGAGAGAGATAAAGAACTTTTAAATGTAATTTTTAAATTAATATAGGGGGGTAGTTTTATGTATGAAAATGTAATTAGAAGCGTTGATGAGTTTATCCGATATGCAGTAAATGAAGCATTTTATCTTAAGGATAATTATATTGGAACTGAACATATTTTACTAGCTTTTTTAAAAATAAACAGTAGAGAAACTGAAAGTCTTATTTCAGCAGGTGCAAATTATAATTCTTTAAAAAGTTATCTAATAGATAAGAGAGGTTTTGGAAACTTTTCTAATGTTGCTAGTAAGTTATCTAAAAACGCAAAGAAAGTTGTAGATAATGCTATGGATATTGCAATGAATTCAGATAATATTCAAGTTTTACCTTGTCATCTTTTGATTTCTTTAATGGAATTAAAAGTAGGGTTAGCATATAAAATGCTTATTGAAACTAATGTCAGTCCTGAAAGTATTTTAGCAGATATAAAAGAAAAGATACATTTTGAAAATGATTCGGATATTACAGGGGAAGTAACAACAGAAACCCTAGAAAAATACACTGTAAATTTGAATGAAAGAGCAAAAAACGGAAAGATAGATCAAGTAATAGGTAGAGATAAAGAAATAGATAGAATTTTACAAATTTTACTCAGAAGAACAAAAAATAATCCAATTTTAATTGGAGAGGCAGGAGTTGGAAAAACTGCCATTGTAGAAGGTCTTGCTCTTAGGATTGTAGAGGGGAAAGTTCCCGAATTTTTAGAAAATAAAACTATTTATAGCCTAGATTTACCGGCTATGCTTGCAGGAAGTAAGTATCGTGGAGATTTTGAAAAAAGAGTAAAGGATACTTTAGATGAAATTATGAAAAATAAAAATGTAATTGTATTCATAGATGAATTTCATAATATAGTTGGAACTGGAGGTAGTGAAGGTTCCATTGATGCGGCAAATATTTTAAAACCATTTTTAGCTAGAGGAGAAGTTCAATTAATTGGTGCCACAACTACTGATGAATATAGAAAATATATTGAAAAAGATTCTGCACTTGAAAGAAGATTACAACCTATAGAAGTTTCTGAGCCAACAGTTAGTCAGACTATAAATATATTATTGGGTCTAAGAGAAAAATACGAAAAACATCACGGGATAGTAATAACAGATGAAGCTATAAAAGCAGCTGTAGAATTATCTAATAGATATTTGACAGATAGATTTTTGCCGGATAAAGCTATTGATTTGATAGATGAAGCTGGATCTATGTTAAGAATAAAATCATATTTGAATCCGGATGATATAATTTTTTTGAAAGATGAAAATTCTAAATTAAAAGCTGATATAAAGAAATTTGTTGCAAATCAGGAATTTTTAAAAGCTCAGGAATATAAAAACAGATACGAACAAAATTTAGAAGAGATTAAAAAGCTTAAAGAGATAAAAAAAGGCAAAAAAAATAATGAGAATTTAACTTTAAAATATGATGATATTGCAAAAGTTGTTTCAGATTGGAGTAAAGTTCCGGTTAATAAATTAACTGTTGAGGAAAGTCAAAAATATTTGTCCCTTTCAGATAATTTAAAAAATATTGTTATTGGTCAAGGAACAGCAATTGACAGGGTTACAAGTGCGATAAAAAGATCCAGAGCAGGAGTCTCTTTAGGTAGTAAGCCTATAGGTAGTTTTATTTTCGTTGGAGCAACGGGAGTTGGTAAAACATATCTTGCAAAATCTTTGGCAAATCTTTTATTTGAATCTGAGGAAAATATGATTAGGATAGATATGAGTGAGTATATGGAAAAACATACTGTTTCTAAACTTATAGGATCTCCTCCGGGATATGTAGGCTATGGAGAAGGTGGATATTTAACAGAAGCGGTTAGAAGAAAACCATATAGTGTTGTATTATTTGATGAGATTGAAAAAGCTCATCCGGATGTGTTTAATATGCTACTTCAAATCCTTGATGATGGACGACTTACAGATTCACAAGGAAAAACTGTGAACTTTAAAAACACAGTAATAATTATGACTTCAAATGTAGGAGCATCTGTGATTGAAAAGAAAAATACATTAGGTTTTTCTTCAAAAAAAGATGAAGATGAAAAAGAATATGACAGAATTAAAGAAATTGTAAATTCTGAACTTAAAATTATGTTCAAGCCTGAATTTTTAAATAGAGTAGATGATATAATTGTCTTTTCAAGACTTGATGAAAAAGATATATTAAAAATTACAGAGCTTTTGCTTGAAAAATTGAAAAAAAGACTTAAAAATATTGGACTTAATATCGGATATAGCAATAAGATTATTAAAAAATTATCAGATATGGGCTATGATAAGGCTTATGGAGCAAGACCTCTTGAAAGAATAATAAAATCTGAACTTGAAAATAAAATTGCAGATGAGATTTTAAAGAATGAAATTCTTAGTGATGAAAAACTGTTTTTGGATGTGAAAAAAGGTAATATTGTATTGGAAAAAGTAAAAATCAAAACTAAGTAAATTTAATAAATAGACTTGTACTTTATGATAACAAAAATATATTGATAACGGTTAAAAAATATGTTAATATTATCTAAAAAAGGAGATTATAATTATGATAATTACAACTACAAGTAATATTGACGGATATGAAATTGTAGAATATAAAGGAGTTGTCTTCGGTGAAGTAATAACAGGAGTAAACTTTGTAAAGGATTTTAAAGCCGGATTAAGAGATATTTTCGGAGGGCGATCATATTCTTATGAAGAAGAATTAATGGGTGCAAGAGAAGAAAGTTTAGATGAAATCGTGGAAAGAGCAACAGAAATTGGAGCAAATGCCGTCGTTGGACTTAAGATGGATTATGAGATGCTTGGGGCGTCGAATAGCATGATGATGGTTACCTGTTCTGGTACTGCTGTTAGAATTGTAAAAAAATAGATTTTAGGTGTTTTAAAATTTTTTAAAACACCTTTTTCGTTTTAAGTTTTTAAATTTAATTTATTTTACTTGAAAAAATTTTTAAAATTTAGTATAATGTATTCAATAAAGGGGAGTAGCTAATTTTGTTTGGTCGTCAATACGGTTTATCCCGGCTAAACACCTAACTATTTCAATAGGAAGCAAGACCTTTGTTTAATTTTATTAAACAAGGTTTTTTTTATGTAAAAAAGCCTTAATTCAAGGAGGAAAATTTATGTTTTGGTACAACAAAAGTGTTAATGAATGTATCAATGAGCTTGGAAGTGATGCGGAAAATGGTCTTTCAAGCAAGAAAGCTATAGAGCTTTTAGAGAAAAATGGAAGAAACGAATTAAAACAAAAAGATAAAAAATCACTTCTTTCAAAAATTATAGACCAATTTAAAGATCCGATGATTTTAATTTTAATTGGTGCTTGTATTATGTCAGCAATTGTAGGTGAAATAACGGATGCTTTTATAATTATTGCAATTGTAATTGTAAATGCTATTCTTTCGCTTAATCAAGAAGGAAAAGCTGAAAAGGCAATAGAAGCCTTGCAAAAAATGGCAAGTCCTATGGCTAAAGTTTATAGAGATGGAAAGTTATTGCATATTCCTTCTCCAGAAATTGTGGTTGGAGATATTGTAGAGCTTGAAACAGGTGATATTATTCCAGCAGATTTAAGATTAATTGAAAGTTTTATTTTAAAGATTGATGAAGCTTCTTTAACTGGGGAATCTGTACCTGTTGAAAAATTTGCAGATAAAGTTTATGATGGAGAAATTGAGATTGGTGATAGAGAAAATATGGCTTATTCATCAACTATTGTGTCTTATGGTAGAGGAAAAGGAGTAGTAGTTTCTACTGGAGAAAATACGGAAATTGGTAAAATTGCAACAACTCTTGATTCTTTTGAAGATGAAGACACTCCACTACAAAAGAAGCTAGCTGGTCTTTCAAAATCTCTTGGACTGATAACAATAGGAGTTTGTGTTGTAGTTTTTATAGTTGGACTTCTATATAGACAGAAATTCTTACTTATGCTTTTAACTGCTATTTCACTTGCTGTTGCAGCGGTTCCTGAAGGATTACCGGCAATAGTTACGATAGTGTTATCACTTGGTATGACAAAGATGGTTAAAAAGAATGCAATAGTAAAGAAACTTTTAGCAGTTGAAACATTAGGAACTACAACAGTAATTTGTTCTGATAAAACAGGAACTCTTACTCAAAATGAAATGACTGTAAAAAAAGTTTTCGTAAATAATTTAGTTTATGATGTAGAAGGAACTGGTTATGAACCTGTTGGAGATGTGCTTTTAGAAGGAGAAAAAGTTTATGCTAAAGAAATAGATGATTTTATTTCAATTTCTAAAATTTCAACTCTTGTTAATGATGCAAAACTTATTAAAGATGAAAATATGTATAAAATTGTAGGAGATCCTACGGAAGGAGCATTGCTTACTCTTTCTGAAAAAGTTGATATTTCAAAAGATGATTTAAGTAATAAACATAAAAGAATTGCTGAAATACCTTTTGATTCTACTAGAAAGATGATGACAACTTTTAATGAAAATGTATTTTCATCAAATATCATTTCTGCTACAAAAGGAGCTCCGGATATTGTAATAGGTAATTGTAAATATGTTCTAATAAATGGAAAAGAAGAAGAGTTTACTTCTGAGTTGAAAGATAAAGTTCTTTTACAAAATAGTCAATTTGCTAAACAAGCTCTTCGTGTGTTAGCTTTTGCTTATAGAAAATTTGATTCATTACCTGGAGACAGAACTTCAGAAAATATTGAAAAGGATATGATTTTTGTTGGATTGATGGGAATGATTGACCCCGCAAGACCTGAAGCAAAAGAAGCAATTAAGGAATGTAGAAATGCCGGAATAATTCCAATAATGATAACAGGAGATTATCTTGAAACCGCAGTAGCCATTGCGAAAGATTTAGGAATTTTAGATGAACATTCAAAAGCAATTATGGGTCGTGAACTTAATAAGATGACTGAAGAAGAAATTTGTGAAGTTGTTAAAACTACAAGAGTTTTTGCAAGAGTAAGTCCTGAAAACAAAGTACAAATAGTTAGTGCCTTAAAGAAAAATGGACATATTGTTGCAATGACAGGAGATGGAGTAAATGATGCGCCTGCAATTAAGAGAGCAGATATTGGCGTTTCAATGGGAATTACCGGAACAGATGTTGCAAAAAATACTTCAGATGTAATTTTAACAGATGATAATTTTGCAACAATAGTTTCAGCAGTTCATGAAGGACGTATAATTTATTCAAATATTAAAAAATTTGTATCTTTCTTGTTATCTTGTAATGTTGGAGAAATATTAATAGTTTTAATTTCAATATTATTAAACATACCGGTGCCTTTTGTTCCAATTCAATTGCTTTGGTTGAATTTAGTTACAGATAGTTTTCCGGCACTTGCACTTGGAGTTGAAAAAGGTGATGAAGATATTATGCATGTTTCTCCTAGAAATCCAAATGAGCCAATTTTGGACAAAGAGATGGTATATAGTATAATTTCTCAGTCATTGGCAATTACTACAGCAACACTTGTAGCGTATTTTTATGGAATGTATCATTATCCTAATCATATTGAAGGAGCAAGAACAGTTGCATTTTTCACACTTATAACAGCAGAGCTTTTAAGAAGTTACTCTGTTAGAAGTAGTAGATTTACCTTATTCCATATTGGAGTATTTTCAAATAAAACATTAGTTTATGGAACAACTTTATCTTTCTTTATGATGTTAGTAGTTGTATATGTACCTTTCTTACAACCATACTTTGATACTGTTTCTTTAGGAATAAAAGAGTTAGCGGTTGCAATTCCACTAGCATTTTTACCTTTTATAGTTGCAGAAGTTTCAAAAGTTATGAGAAAAAAATAAAAAAATATTGTAAAAACAGCCGGATTATATGTAATAAAAAATCCGGCAGTTTTTTTATACGATAAATTTTGAGTTAATTGTAATTAGTTATTATAAATTGAATTAACAACTATGGTTAAAATATTTATTTTGCTAAACACAAACAAAAAAGAGTGTTTTGCAATTTATTTATAAGGGTATTTTATAATTTGAGTATGTAGTTTATTTTACATCGATATAGGATTCTTTTTAGAGTAAAAGATATTGACATATTCTTAAATAAATTGTATACTGAATAAAGGGAATAACGATTCCCAATAAATGTTTTTTAAATTAAAAAGGAGGACTTTTATGAAGACAGATGTGCAAATTGCTCAAGAAGCGAAAATGAAACCTATCAAAGAAGTAGCTGATTATTTAGGATTTCCGGAAGAAGCTATAGAGCTTTATGGAAATTATAAGGCAAAGTTAAATATTCATGAATTGAAAGATTATAAAGATAGACCAAATGGAAAATTAATTTTGGTAACTGCTATTACTCCAACTCCTGCAGGGGAAGGAAAAACTACAACTGTTGTAGGACTTGGTGACGGATTAAATAGAATAGGGAAAAGAACATCTCTTGCACTTAGAGAACCTTCTTTAGGACCGGTTTTTGGAGTTAAAGGTGGAGCTGCAGGTGGAGGATATGCTCAAGTAGTTCCTATGGAAGATATAAATTTACATTTTACAGGAGATTTTAACGCTATTGGTGCGGCAAATAATTTACTTGCTGCAATGTTGGATAATCATATTAATCACGGAAATGAATTAGATATTGATGCGAGAACTATCACTTTAAAAAGAGTTGTTGATATGAACGATAGGCAACTTCGTTTCATTGTAGATGGATTAAACGGAAAAGCTAATGGTGTTCCAAGAGAAGATGGTTTTGAAATAGTAGTTGCTTCAGAAGTAATGGCTATTTTATGTCTATCAAATGATTTAAAAGATTTAAAGGAAAAATTAGGGAAAATCATCGTTGCTTATAATAGAAAAGGTGAACCAGTAACCGCAAAAGATTTGAATGCTCAAGGAGCTATGGCGGCTTTATTGAAAGATGCTATTAAACCAAATCTTGTTCAAACTTTAGAACATACTCCTGCTTTTATTCATGGAGGACCTTTTGCAAATATAGCACATGGTTGCAATAGTATAATTGCTACAAAATTAGCTTTAAAATACTCAGATTATGTTGTAACTGAAGCAGGTTTTGGAGCTGATTTAGGAGCTGAAAAATTCTTAGATATAAAATGTAGATTTGCAGGTTTAAATCCTAATGCAGTCGTAGTTGTTGCTACTGTAAGAGCATTAAAAATGCACGGTGGACTTGCTAAGACTGAATTAGGAAATGAAGATTTAGTTGCATTGGAAAAAGGACTTCCAAACTTATTAAAGCATGTTGAAAATATGCAAAATCTATTTGGTATTCCTTGTGTAGTTGCAATTAATAAATTCCCATTAGATACTGATGCGGAAATCAAATTGATTGAAACAAAGTGTAAAGAATTAGGCGTTAATGTAGTTCTTTCAGACGTTTGGGCAAAAGGTGGAGAAGGTGCTATCGATCTTGCTCATGAAGTTGTAAGACTTGCTGAAAATGACAAACCAATTAATCAAATTTATGATATTGAAGATTCTTTAGAAGAAAAATTAAATAAAATTGTTCAAAAAGTTTATGGAGGATCTGGTATAACATTCTCTCCAGGAGTAAAAAAGAAAATTAAAACTATTGAAGAATTAGGATTTAGAAATGTTCCTATCTGTATGGCGAAAACACAATACTCATTCTCTGATGATAAGAATAAGGTTGGTAGACCAGAAGGATTTAAGGTAAATATCAAAAATATAAAAATTGCTGCAGGTGCAGGATTTGCTGTTGCTTATAGTGGAGATATTATGACTATGCCTGGATTACCAAAAGTTCCTGCTGCAAATAATATTGACATAACTGATGATGGAAAGATAGTTGGATTATTCTAATTAATAGGAGGAATTTATGGAACAAAAAATGTGTGATAAAACCATAAATTTATTTATTCAAGAATTATCAGATAAACAACCGGTACCAGGGGGCGGAGGAGCATCCGCCCTTGTAGGTGCTTTGGGAGTTGCCCTTTTAAATATGGATGCAATTTATACTACTGGTAATGAAAAATTTAAAGATGTTGAAGAAGAAATTAAAGAACAAATTAAAAAGTACAATGAATTAATTATTTACTTAAAAGAATTAGTTCAAGGCGATGCAGATGCTTTTTATCCACTTTCTCAATGTTATAAGATGCCAAGAAATACTGACGAAGAAAAGAGATTAAAGAGAGAAGCATTAGAAGAAAACCTTTATAATGCTGCTATGATTCCTTTACAAATAATGGAAAAATCTTATGAGGCACTTTGCTTAGTAGATAGACTTATTAGAATTGGGAATAAAAATCTTATTGGAGATGTTGCAACTGGAGCTGTATTTTTAGAATCCGCTCTTAAAGGGGCAAGTCTTAGTGTCTTTGCGAATACTTCTTCAATGAAAAATGAAGATAATATTAAGATGATAAATGAAAAATCTATGAAATTATTAAAAGACGGAACGAAACTTGCTAACAAGGCGTTTGAAGAAATATTTAATGGATTTTTAAAATAAGGAGACTATTATGACAACAATAATGAAAGGTAAAGAAGTAGCAATTGCTTTAAAGGAAAAGATTAAAGCAGGAGTTGCTGAACTTAAAGAAAAAGGAAAAGTTACTACTTGTGGTTTTATTAGAGTTGGAGATAGAAGTGATTCTATAGGTTATGAAAACGCAGCAATTAAAGTTTTATCTTCTTTAGGAATTGAATGTGTTCAATTTCACTATCCAGAAGATATTACTGAAGCTGATTTTATATCTGAACTTGAAAAAATTGGAAATGATGATAGTGTTGATGGTTTTTTACTTTTAAGACCATTACCTGCACATATTGACGATGATTTGGTTGGAATGAAAATTAATCCTAAAAAAGATATTGATGGAGTAAGTCCATATAATATTGGAGAAGTTTTCTATCCGAAAGAAGATAGTTTCATTCCTTGTACCGCTGCTGCTGTTATAAAAATGTTAGAATTTTATGATTTAGATTTAACAGGTAAAAATGCAGTTGTATTAGGTCGTAGCAATGTAATCGGAAAACCTGTTGCAATGCTGTTATTGGCAAAAAATGCAACAGTTACTGTATGTCATAGTAGAACTCAAAATTTGAAAGAAGTTTGTAAGAATGCAGATGTCTTAGTTTCAGCTATTGGGAAAGCTCATTTTGTTACAAAAGAATTTGTAAAAGAAGGAGCTATAGTAGTTGACGTTGGAACAAATTATGATGAAAACGGAAAGGTAACAGGCGATGTTGATTTTGATGAAGTTTCTGAAATTGCAAGTTATATTAATCCTGTACCCGGTGGTATCGGATCAATAACTACTTCAGTTTTAGCTGAAAAATGTTTAATCGCTGCTAGAAAAAAGGTAAAATAATATGAATTATGAAACTGCAATGATAAAACTCAGAGGAGAAGTTTGCAGTGGAGTTAAATTAGGTTTACAAAATATAAAAAATCTTATGGAAAAATTAGGAAATCCACAAGATAAATTAAAAATTATTCATATTGCAGGAACCAATGGTAAGGGTTCCTGCACTTCTTTTGTAAATTCTGTTTTAGTTTCACAAGGGTATAAAGTTGGGATGTTTACTTCTCCCTCTATTTACAATTTTGAAGAAAGAATTAGAATAAATAATAAAAATATTCCAGAAGATAAATTAATAGAATTAATGAATGAGGTAAGAGAAATTGCAAATACTCTTGAAGTTTTTCCAGCCGATTTTGAACTTGTAACGGCTTTAGCATTTTTGTATTTTTATAGAGAAAATTGTGATTTTGCTATTATGGAAGTAGGATTAGGTGGAAGACTTGATGCTACAAATGTAATAAACAAACCTTTAATTACATTAATTACATCTATAAGTTTTGATCATCAACAATTTTTGGGAAATACAATAAAAGAAATAGCATTGGAAAAAGCAGGAATAATTAAAGATGGTGTTCCTCTAGTTCTATATTTTCAAGATACTGAAATTATGGATAATATAATGGGAGTTGCAAAAAGCAAGAATTCCAAAGTTATAGTAAATGATTTATCTAAAATTAAAGTATTGGAAAATAAAAAATCAGGGCAAGTTATTGACTATAAAGATTTTAAAAATTTAAAAATAAATTTACTTGGATCACATCAAGTTAAAAATGCTACAATTTCTCTTGAGCTACTTTTAGAGCTTAGAAAAATAGGTTTTGAAATTTCAAATGAAAGTATATATAATGGATTTTCAACAGTTACTTGGCCTTGCAGATTTGAACTGGTTTCAAAAAGTCCGGATTTTATTTTGGATGGAGCTCATAATATTGATGGGATTGAAAAATTTGTTTCAAATATGAATTTTTATTACAAAAATAATAAAAAGATTGCTATTTTTGGCGTTTTAGCAGATAAAGATTATAATGAAATGCTCGAAAAAATTGTTCCATGTTTTGATGTGTTTTTGACTGTTAGACCGGATTCTGAAAGAGCAATGGAAGCTTATGAATTAAAAGAAAAAATTGAAGCATTAACTGAAAAAAAAGTTTATAGTTTTGAAAATTATCAAGAAGCAATAGATAAAGCATTTGAAATATCAAGTAAAGATGATGTTATTTCAGCATTTGGATCTTTGTATTTTGTAGGAGAGATTCGTAAACTTTTGGGAGTGAGTGATTATTAATGGATAAAAAAATTATAAGAAAACAAATTCAAGAGAAACTAAAAAAAATATCAGATAAAGATAGAAAAAGTTTTGAAGAAATTTTATATAAAAAATTATTTGAAAACGAAAATTTTAAAAATGCAAATTGTATTGCACTGACAATTCCGTTTGGTACGGAAATAAATACTTATCCAATAATTGAAAAATTGTTGAAAAACGGGAAAATAGTATGTTCGCCTATTTGTGAAAAAGAAAGTAGAAAAATGACTTTTTATAAAATAAATTCTTTGGATGAGTTAGTTGAAGGATATTATGGTATAAAAACTCCCCCTAAAATAGAAGAAAATATTATCAAAAAAGACGAGATTGATTTAATATTAGTTCCGGGAGTAGGATTTGATAAAAATAATTATAGAATTGGATTTGGTGGGGGCTATTATGATAGGTATTTAAAAGATTTTAAAGGATATACAATATCTTTAGCTTTTAAAGAGCAAATAGTGGAAAAAGTTCCAACAAATGAATTTGATTTACCTGTGGATTTAGTAATAACAAATTAAACATTGGATTTTAAAAAATAGTTTTATTTTAAAGCTATTTTTTTCTTGCAAAAAATTCAAAAATAGTATATTATATAAACTAGGTAGGTTTTTTAAAAATGGAGGTAAATATGATAAAGTTATTTTCTGATATGGGAGCAGATATTCCTGTAGAAATTGCAAAAAAATATAAAATCCGAATTTTTAATATGGTTGTTACTGATGGAGAAAATGAATATATTTTAAATTACGATATAGATAAATATAAATTATTTGAAAATATGGCTAAGGGAATCAATTATAAAACTTCTCAGGTATCATATAAAGATTTTTATGATACTTTTAAGGAAGAAATTTTAGCTGGAAATGAAATTATTTATATTTCTTTGTCTTCTGGACTTTCAGGAACTTTCAATACTGCTAATATGGTAAAAAATGATTTATTAGACGAATTTTCAAATGCAAAGATTCATGTGATAGATAGTTTAGGTGCCAGTTTTGGATATGGTATTCTTGTAATAAAAATTGCAAAGATGATTGAAGAAAATGAAAGTATAGAAGAAATTTTAAAATATATTGATTTTTATAAAAAACACATTAATTACATTTTTACTGTTGATGATTTAACTTATCTTTATAGAGGAGGAAGATTAAATAAAGCTAAATTTATAATAGGCAATTTATTAAATATTTGCCCTATATTAGATGTTTCAAAAGATGAGGGGAAACTTAATTTTTTTGATAAAGTCAGAGGTCATAAGGCATTTAAAAAGAAACTTGTAGATATAATTAGTAACAGATCAAATGTTTTAGATAAACAAACTCTTGTTATTTTTCATGGAGATTGTGAAGATAAGGCAAATGAGTTAAAAGAATTATTGATGAGTGAATTTAATAATGACGATATTTTAATTAGCGGAGTAGATGCAGTAATAGGATGCCATACAGGTCCGACTGTTTTAGCTATGGTTTATCTTGATGAATTATATGGAAAATATGATAAGTTTGAAATTTAAGGGTTAGAGATAACCCTTAAATTATTTTAGGAGATAATTTTTATTAAACATATTTATGAATTTTTAGTTATTTTAATTTTTTTATTTTTTGGAACTATTTTAGAGGTTATTTTTAAATCTCCTATACCAGCAACGATTTTATCAATGTTATTCTTAGTTACTTTGTTATATTTTAAAGTAATTAATTTAAAGAAAATAGAAAAAGTTTCAGAATTCTTACTTGAAAGTATTACACTTTTTATGACACCATTA
>ERZ773263.1021-NODE-1021-length-17712-cov-32.495894_pt1 | contig 17712 bp, 16 predicted proteins | sample MGYA00511076_ERZ773263 | MGnify/ENA primary metagenome ERZ773263 (study PRJEB29015, sample SAMEA2738155) | human oral metagenome | biome: human oral; feature: human-associated habitat; material: saliva | place: China | collected 2195 ... | reverse complement strand
AGCCACAACACACTCCAATCAATCAGACCGTGTTGCAACCACCACTAGAATCCAGCAGGTTAGTTATGCTTCTAGCTGGTTATGCGCGCGCCAAGCTTTGGGCTAGGGCGCGCCGGTCAACTTTACCGATGCCCTTATAGGGCAGCGCATCAGCTAGCAGCACCTGCTTGGGGCATTGAGCGCCACTAAGCTTTTGCTCCAGATAGACACGAATTTGGGCCAAAATAGCACCTTCATCTACCCGGCCCAGGCCCGGCATCGAAGCGGGCACCACCACTGCGGTCACCGCCTGCCCCCAGGTTGGATCAGGTAAACCCACCACCGCGCATTCACTCACCAGCGGGTTTAAGGCCAGTAAGGCCTCAATCGGGCCGGGTTCCACCTTAATGCCGCCGCTAATAATGACGTCATCTAGACGCCCAAGCACCTGTAGACGCCCATCTACAATATGGCCACGATCAGAGGTAATAAACCAGCGCCTGGCCGGCTCCCCAGCGCCCACGCCAGAGCCAGTGCCCGCCCTGGCCTCAGCGCCCGGGCTGGTCGCACCAGCCTCAGTGCCTGCCCCAGCCTCAGCGCTTTCGGCCGCGCTGGCAGTTTCACTCATGCCAGCTATCTCCTGGTCTACCTGGGTTTGGGGGCGGCTAACAAAGCAGCGCCTAGTTCGCTCCTCATCACCCAGGTAGCCGGTGGCCAGCATCGGCCCAGACAACCAAATTGCCCCGGTGACCTGATCTACATCCATACTCACCCCAGGCAGTGGCTGGCCGTCATAGACGCACCCGCCACAAGTTTCGCTCATGCCATAGGTGGTAACCACCCTAATCCCGGCAGCTTTAGCCTGCTCCAACAGCTGTGCATCAGCTGCCGCTCCCCCAATCAGTACCGCATCTAGCCGCGCTAAGGCGCCGCGCAGCTGCTCATCATCCAAAGCCCGGCGCAACTGCGTGGGCACCAGCGAGGTATACACCGGGCAAGTCCTGCCGGAGTCGTCAGCAGCGAGCGCCCCCTCAGCCTCCCCGCCAACGCCACCAGCGCAGGAACTAACGGCGTCGTCGTCAAAGGAAGAACCGGCGTCGTAATCAGCAGCAGCTACACAGGCGGCGTCGATAACCTGCGCCAAATGCTGGGAGTCAAAACCGCCCTCCTTATAGGCGTTAAACACGTGCGTGCCGGCCACCGCCGCCCGCACCAAAACCTGCACCCCAGCGGCATGATAAGCAGGCAAAGCCAGCACCCAAATCCCCGGCCCACCCAGGCGTTTATGGGTGGCCCGTGCCGACGCTACCAGCGCATCCATCGACACCCCCACCAGTTTGCCAGTGCCGGTAGTTGAGCCAGACGTACGCAGCACCATATCCACCCCCACACTGCGGCCACTAGCCCGGGCCGGTATCCGCCGCGCCAAATTCGCGGCCACCTCCCGCGTGTCCTCATGGGGTGCGATAGGCACAATAATTTCGCGGCTAGGGCGCAAATACTGTTTCGCCAGTGAACGGGCCTGGGCGTGGGCCACGTCGGCGGACCTCAAACTACTGCGGCTGACCAGCCCTGGAGCGGAGGTTTGTGGCTTACGTAAATGCCCGCCCCGGCCGACGACGTCGGAAGCGTCCGCAGACATGCGCCTAGCTAACAGCTGGGCGAACTCTTCAATTTGCGCTGCACTCTGGGTGCGCTGGATGCGAAAAAGGCTCACGCTTTCAATGGTATGACTACCAAGTCACAAAAATATGGTTAAGCTGCACTTATGCGGCTTTTCCTAATGGTATTCGTGATCGCCTTGGCGCTGTATGCCCTCATTGACTGCGTACGCACACCCGAGGAGGATATGCCTGCGCGTATGCCTAAACACCTGTGGATTACGCTGATTTTAATGTTCTCCACCATCATGCTTGGCCCCCTGGCCTGGATCATTACCTCCCGGGTAAGCGCCGCTGAGAAACGCGGCGGGCAGCTCAGTGGCGGGCTTTGGTCTGCGGAAAAAGGCGTAGATCTGCATCTGTCGCGCCACGCTTCCGCCCCGGCAGCTCCCGACGACGACCCTGACTTCCTGCGTAAATTGGATGAGCAGGTGCAAGCCGAAAAGCGCCGTCGCCAACGCGAACAGCTCCAACAAAAGCGCTCCCAGCGCCCCCTCGGGCATGAACAGGCAGGCCAATCCGCTAAGAACCCCGCAGAGCCCACTAGCGGTACCCAGCCTAGCAAGCCCAAGGAGCCCGGCAGCGCCGCCCCGGGCAGCCGCGAAAAAAAGAACGAGCACCCCGAAAACTAAGGCCAATTACTGAAACTAGGGCCAGTTACTGGTGTCCACCTCACGGTTATAGGCACGCGCATGCAGCAACCAATCCCCCGGCAGCCAGCTACGGCCCACCAACTGGGGATGCTCAGGCAAAAACAAAGCCGCCCAAATAACCATCACTAGCTCAGCCCACTGCCCACGCACCTTCAAACGCACGTTGCCCTGCTCATTGGTGGCCGCCAGCATCACTTCACCCACACCAGTTACCTGGCACTCGCGGATCTGCTGGTAACCAATGAACATCACGCCGTCAGGCGTGCCCAGGTAGATGCCGTGGGTGGATACGCTCAGGCGGGCGTTGGCCAGGTGGCGCCATTTTTCAACCGCGTCACGCTCGGCGCGGCGTTTGCGGCGAGAATTAACTACCGCCTGTCCCCCAAAGAAGGCAGCCATCAGCGCCAACCCGGCAGCCCCGCCAGCTAAAAAGAAGCCGCGCATAGGCTGATAGTTGCTGTTGTCACCGCGTTTAAAAGCCAGGATTTCCCCGTCGCAAGAACCCAGAATCACTTCGCCGCTGTGAGTGGGGCGAATCGGGTCAACTACTGGAGAGACCGGGTTGGGTTTAAAACCTGCCCGCACAGCGGTGAGCACCTGCGCAGTATTCCACCAAACATAGTCTTGGCCGGTCCAGGGACGTTGGGGTTGGGGGCGCGGCTGCAGGGTGCGGCTAGCAGCTGGCACTAACTCGCCGGAAGCTGCCCCAGCTGGCTGCGACGACGTCGTAGCCCCCTGATCTTGCGGCTGCTGCGGCGCCGACTGGCTCACGCACGCCCCTCGCCGTCGCCGATTTTCAGCCCGGCCACGCCGCTGCCAGGCACCATATCTTCAGCTTCACGCAGCAGCGCATTAGCCGGCTCAGTGTAGGCCAAGCCCACCAGGGTGTTGTCTTCAAAAGTTAAAGAGGTCAGGGACGCTAAAGAGCATTGGCGCCGGCGCGGATCGTGGGCCAGGGGGCGCCCATGCAGGTACAGGCTTAGTGACCAGATAGGTAGCTGGTGCGAAACCAGCAGGGCCTCATGGCCGCGCGCCTGCACCAGGGCGCTACGCATAGCGGCGCTCATACGCGCCACCAGCTGGGTGTAGGGCTCACCCCAGGAGGGGCGTAGCGGGTTGATGTAGTAAGCCCAGTGTTCGGGGTGGGCTAGCACCCAACGGTTACGGTTTACGGCAACGCCCTCAAAGTGGTTTTCGGCCTCAAGTAGGCGCGCGTCAGTGCCGGCGTTAATGCCAAAAGCGGCGGCGGTGGGGGCTCCTGATTCCACGGCCCGCTCTAGGGGTGAAGTGGTTACCACGGTGATGTCTTTGCCGGTTTCCACTAGGTAATCTGCCACCATCTGGGCCATGGCATGGCCGCGAGGGGTTAGGTGGTAGCCGGGCATACGCCCATAAAGGACGCCCTGGGGGTTATCTACCTCGCCATGACGCATGACGTGAATTGTTGTGCGCACCATAGCGGCAATTCTATGCCAGGGTTAGAGCCTCAGCACGTTTTAGCGTGTTGAGTCTGCGTCGGTAGTGATCTTTTCCAGCAGCTCAGTTAGTGTGGCCAGCTCACTGGGGGTGAAACGGTCGATTAGGTGGCGGCGCACCCCGTCGAGGTGGATAGGCGCAGTTTGAGCCAAAAACTCGTAGCCAGCCTTGGTCAGGTGGGCGTAGACGCCGCGTCGGTCATTGGGGCATGAGGATCGCAATACGTATCCGGCACGTTCTAGCCGCCCTACCGTGTGGGTTAGGCGTGAGCGCGAGTAGGAGACTTGGTCAGCCAGTTGGCTCATGCGTACGCGCCCGGCTTCGCTTTCAAATAGGCGTACCAGGATCTCATACTCATACATGGAGATGGCGGCGGCCTCGTCTAGCTCATGGTTTAGGCGCGCCGACACCAGTGTGCTGGCCCCTAAAAAGGCTCTCCAGGCCCGCATCTGCGACTCGGTTAGTAGGTGCCTATCGCCCTGGCCGCAGCTGCTGGCATTGCTGGCTTCTTGCCCGCACCCGGCAGATGCGACTTCTTGCCCACAGCCGCTAGCTGGCTCGCTCACTGCCTTGGTGGCTTCTTGCCCACAGCCGACGACGGCGCCCGCTGCGGTCGTTTTAGGTGCAGCTCCCTGCCCACAGCCGCCTGCAACACTAGAGCTATCGGAAGCGGCGACGTCGTCGCCCATACCCATTGCACCCGAGATTGCACCAGTGCCGCAGCTGGAGGCCATGTTTAAAGCTCTCATTTCTTACTAGATTGTGCGGCCCAAGCAGCCAGCAAAACAAAGTAGTTCAATAATAAAGTAAATCGTGGTGTGAAGGTAGTTATTTAAATAAACGAAATGGCTGCCACCCTAGGGATAGCAGCCATCCAAGCGCTCACGCGCCAGGCGTCACTTCTTGTTACGACGCTGGTGGCGAGTCTTACGAAGCAGCTTGCGGTGCTTCTTCTTGGACATGCGCTTACGGCGCTTCTTAATAACAGATCCCATATGAGAACCTCACAGTCTTGCTAAGCGTGCCCAACGGCACCATGATCGGTTGCGGCCGGGCACACCGGCCACATACGTGACCAAATGAGTTTAACGCGTCTCAGGAGCCAAATGCAGCCGCGTCGCCGTGGCTCCAATCACCTAAGCCACTGGCCATGAACTCCTGGACAGCCGCCACGGGCACCCGGTAAGAACGTCCCACACGCATTGCGGGGAGCTCACCCGAGTGCACCAGGCGATACACGGTCATCTTGGACACCCGCATCATGGAGGCTACTTCCGCCACAGTCATGAAGGCGGGAGTCTGAGGCTGTGCCATCGCGCTGATTCCTGTCCTTGGGTTGGGCCCGCATTGGCGGGATCGATGTAACTATACCGGTTTAAGCTGGCAAATACAGCCGTTTTGAATCTCGTTTTAACTACAGTGACGGCGCCTATCAGCCAAATTGGAAACCTCCGCATAAATTAGGGCCAACTACCCAGATGCCAACTGGGCTAAGGTAAGTAAAGAAAGATACGTGTGGGTACCTACCGGCAGACCTGGCAAACTACCAAGCGCCCTGCTGCTAGCCCCCCATGCTCCCTGCAAAACGTAAGGTGACCTTTTGTTTTCGCGTGCTGTGCGGGCGTTTACCGATATACGTACCTGGCTGGAGCGAGTTGGACGTCACTCCAGCGCCCGCCTAGCCACGTGCCTATTCGCCGCAATTATCGTCATTATCACAGGCCTACTTGAGCTGCCTATTGCCACCGCCAGCGGCGAGCGTGCCCCCTTCGTTGACGCCATATTCACTGCCACCAGCGCGGTTTGTGTAACCGGCCTAACCACTGTGGACACCGCCACCTACTGGTCTACTTTCGGCCAGGCCTGCATTATTTTGGCTACCGCCGTGGGCGGGCTGGGGGTTATGACCATTGCCTCGCTGCTGTCCCTGGCAGTTTCGCGCCATGTGGGCCTGTTCCAGCGAATGCTTACCGCCGATGAGCACCAGTCCCGTTTGGGCGACGTCGGCTCGCTGCTGCGCGCGGTAATTATCGCCTCCCTGGCGGTTGAGGCCACCCTAGCTCTAGTGCTGTTCCCGCGCTTTTTAACGCTAGGCTACCCGCTACTTAAAAGCGCTTGGTATGCCTTCTTCATGGCCTTATCCATTTTCAATAATGCGGGCTTTGTGATTATGCCCGATGGCCTAGCACCCCACGCTAGCGACTGGTGGATGTGTTTACCTATCGCCATAGGTACTTTTGTGGGGGCCATTGGTTTCCCAGTGATTTTGGATGTGCATCGTAACTGGCGTATGCCACGCAAGCTGTCTTTGCACTCCAAAATAACCATTTCCACCTACGTAATTATTTCGGTAATTAGCGCCATCTCTATCACCGCTTTTGAGTGGACCAACCCCTTCACCTACGGCCAGCTAGACACCAGCGGCAAGGTTCTTTCCGCCATCGTCAACTCCGTAAACGCCCGCTCTAGCGGCCTAGCCACCATTCCCACCTCGCTGATGCGCGAAACTACCTGGTTGCTGCAAGACATCCTAATGTTTATTGGGGGTGGCTCAGCCTCCACCGCTGGCGGTATTAAAGTCACCACCCTGGCTGTGCTGGTGCTGGCGATCGTGGCCGAAGCGCGCGGCGACAGCGACATTGAAGTGTTTGGTAGGCGCCTACCCACCTCCACTGTGCGCGTCTCGGTGGCCGTGGCCTTCGTGGGCGCCTCCATCGTGCTGGTAGCTACCCTAATGCTGCTGTGGCTAACCAACCTCTCCCTTGACACTGTCTTATTTGAAGTGATCAGCGCTTTCGCCACCGTGGGCCTGTCTACCGGCATCACGCCGCTACTGCCCCTTGAAGCCAAGTATGTAGTGGTGGTGCTTATGTTTGTGGGACGTACCGGCACCATGACCGCCGCCAGCGCCCTGGCCATGCGGGATCGACGCCGCGCCATCCGCTTCCCTGAAGAGCGCCCCATGATCGGCTAGCGCCCCAAAACGACGACGCCGCCGCTCCCCTGCAGCGCCCAGCCACCCTGGCCGCCCCACGCCGTCGCCGCCACCCACCCCGCGCCGTCGCCGCTAGCGCCGCCCAGACCAAACAAGACAAAATCACAGCAAGACTTAAACTAGAACCATGCCCCAGGTGAACCATCAAGACTCCACACTCGTAATCGGCCTTGGCCGCTTCGGCACCGCCGTCGCCGCCACCCTTGACCGTCTAGGACGCGAAGTGTTGGCAGTTGAGCACAACCCCAACACCGTACGCCAATGGTCCGGACGCATCCCCCTAATTGAAGCCGACGCCACCGACATGGAAGCCCTAGAACAGCTCGGCGCCACCGAATTTGGCACCGCCGTAGTGGGGGTGGCCTCCTCCCTGGAAGCCTCCGTGCTAATCACCTCCAACCTGGTAGAGCTAGGCATCGGCCAAATCTGGGCCAAAGCCATCAGCGCTACGCACGGGCGCATTTTGCACCGCATCGGCGCCAATCACGTGGTCTACCCCGAATACGATGCCGGCCAACGCGCAGCCCACCTAGTGTCCGGACGCATGTTGGACTACATCGAAATGGAAAAGAACGGCTTTTCCATTATCAAAATGCGTCCGCCGCACGAATTACACGGCTTCACTATCGGCCAGTCCAAGGTACGCTCGCGCTATGGGGTAACCATCATTGGTTTGATGAGCCCAGGTGAGCATTTTGAGTACGCCACCCCACAAACCATGGTGGGCGCTGAGGATATTTTGGTGGTAGGTGGCGACGCGAACCTACTAGAGCACTTCGCTAACCGCCCCTGAGCAGGGATTTTCTAAGCGCTAGCAAATAACAGCAGCCTGTCCACGCCCGCGCAGGCAGTTGCACGGGCGTGCGCTGTTGCATTTACAAAGTGCCCACATTGCCGTCTTTTCCCCGTCTTTACAGCCCAGCGAGCAAAATTCTGAACTGTGATCCACAGATCACTAACTGCACAATGGGGTTTGGAGTTTGTATGAGCACGGTTGCAATTCTCGGGGCAGGCATTATGGCGTCGGCGCTGACCTTCCCGGTGACTGGCAATGGGCACCAGGTGAATCTGGTAGGCACCCACCTAGACCGAGACATTATTAACTCAATTCAGCGCACCGGCATCCACCCGGAGCTGGGGCTGAAAATGCCTGAGAATGTAACCGCCTTCCAGCTAGAAGAAGCTGAGGCCGCTTTTGCCGACGCAGATGTAGCCATGAGCGGCGTTAACTCTTTCGGAGTTGACTGGGCCGGGGCGCACCTGGCCACGCTACTAAAGCCGGGCATGAAGGTTCTGTCCATCACCAAGGGTATGCAGGCCGCTGAGGACGGCACGCTGACCATGTTCCCTGATGTATTGCGCGCAGCCGTGGGTGAGCCTCTAGCCAGCCAAGTTACCTGGTCGGCAATTGTGGGCCCCTCGATCGCCGGCGAGCTGGCGGTAGGCCACGACACCTGCGTGGTGTTCTGTGGTGAGGACCAGGCCAGCCTGGATGAACTGCAGCAAATGTGGGCCACCGACTACTACCACATCTGGACTTCCACGGACTTCATTGGTCACGAGGTAGGCGCTGCCACTAAGAACATTTATGCTTTTGCCGCCGGTTTCGCTGACGGCCTGCTAGCCAAGGCTGGCAAGGAAAACGACCGCTACCGCATGTACAACTACGGGGCCGCCATCTTCGCCCAGGGGCAAACTGAGCTCACCCAGTTCATTGAGTTGCTGGGCGGCGACGTAACCACCGCTAAGGGCCTAGGCGGCGTCGGCGACATGTTCGTCACCTCTATGGGTGGACGCAATGTGCGCGCGGGCAAGTTCGTGGGCCAGGGCATCCCCTTCTCTGAGGTGCGTGACACTCACATGAAGGGTGTAACCATGGAGGGTGTGGCCGCCATTCGCGTGATTGGTGGGGCTCTGGCGCCGCTGACAGAGCGTGGGGTCATCAGTGAAGATGACTTCCCGCTGCTGCGTGCGCTACACGCCATCATTGTCGACGACGCCCCGCTAGAGATCCCCTGGGACAAGTTCTTTGGCGGTCGCCACTAAAGAGCGCGGGGGTCTAACCAAAAAATTTTGGTGGCCGCCACTTAGAAAGTTGGCGGCCACCGCCACAAACCAGGCAACTGCCCAACCGGCACAGCCGCCGCAAACCGTCCCAAACTGCACGAGCTGCGCACCCACACGCTGAGCCCACACACGCTGAGCCCCCGCGAACAGCGCAACCGCACACGGCGCAACCACGCAACTGTGCAAACCACACAATCTGCACACTTACCGCATTTAACTAGTTAACTTTCGAAGGAGAAAAGTCAATGACTGATTTAGCGGCCCTCTTGGATGAGGCACTCAAAGACGCCACCGACACCAAGGCCGTAGCTTTCGGGCGCGGCGCCGTGCACCGCACCGGTGAAGTATTCGCCTCCACTTTCCCCGGCAAACGCGCCGTGGTGGTGGGCGATGACAACACCTTCAACGCAGTAGGTGCCACCACCGCCGCCGGCGAGCCGGTAGCAGCTGGCCCCGCCGTCGTCGACTCCCTAAAGCAAGCAGGCGTGGAGCTGGAAGAAAACATTATTTTCCCCGGCTCCCCCACCCTCTACGGCGGCTACGACAATGTGGAAATTATCCGCGAAAAGCTACGCGGCCTAGACGCTATTGCCGTTGTAGTGGGCTCGGGCGTGCTCAACGACCTAACCAAGCTAGCCAGTGGCGAGCTGGGGCGCCCCTACATGGTGGTATGCACCGCTGCCTCCATGGACGGCTACGCCTCCTTTGGCGCCTCCATCTCTAAGGATGGCTTCAAGATCACCCGCAACTGCCCCGCCCCAGCCGCCGTCGTAGCTGACCTGGACATTATGGCTGCCGCCCCCAAGCGCCTAGTGGCCACCGGCGTGGGCGACCTGATCGAGAAGATCCCTGCCGGTGAGGACTGGATCATTGCCGACATGCTCGGTGTAGAAGCCATCAACCACCAGGTGTGGCCGCTAGTGCAGGGGCCGCTGCGTGAAGCTATCAGCCAGCCCGCCCAGCTGCGTGCCGGCGACGCCGACGCCACCGCCGGTCTGGCCGCCGGGCTGTTAATGAGTGGCCTAGCCATGCAGGCCGCCCAGTCCTCCCGCCCCGCCTCGGGCGCCGGACACCAGTTCTCGCACCTGTGGGAAATGGAGGGGCACGGCCTGGACTGGGAGCCGCCGCTGACCCACGGTTTCAAGGTGGGTCTGGGCACGGTAGCTATCTGCGCCCTGTACGACGTCGCCCTGCGTAAAGACATCAGCGACCTCGACGTCGAAGCCCGCATTGCCGCCTGGCCCAGCCGTGAAGGTATGGAAGCCCACGTGCGTCAGTGGAACCAAAGCGCCCCCAGCGGCCTGCTTGAGGCCGCCGTGGTGCAGACCGACGCCAAGTATCTGACCCCCGAGCAGCTGCGCGAGCGCATCCACACCCTGCAAAAGCTGTGGCCACAAATCAAGGAAACCTCAGCCAAACAGCTGCTTAGCGCTGAGGAAATCGCCGATGTACTCAAGACTGTAGGCGGCATCTACCACCCGGCCCAGATTGGTATCAGCCTGGAAAAGATGCGCGAAACCTACACCCGCGCCCAGATGATCCGCACCCGCTACACCATTTTGGATGTGCTGTGGGAGCTGGGCATTTTGGATGAGTGCGTAGACGAACTCTTTGCCCCTGGCGGGTACTGGGCTAGCGCACCGGTACCCACCGACCGCGTCAGCGGTGCTGAAAACTGAAAACGCAAGCCCCTAACACAAGGAAGTAACATGGAAGAGACTTACGTTCTAGGTATTGACTTTGGCACGCTATCTGGGCGTGCAGCGATTGTGCGCGTGACTGACGGTTTAGAAAAGGCCGCTGCTGTCTACGAGTACCCTAACGCCGTCATGGATGACGTACTGAGCGTGGCTGACGGCCAGAAGCTACCTGCTGTCTTTGCCCTGCAAAACCCGCGTGACTACATTGAGGTGCTAAAGCACGCCGTACCTGAGGCTATCGCCAAGTCCATGGTGGACCCAGCCCAGATCAAGGGCATTGGTATTGACTTCACCTCAGCCACGGTAATTGCCGCTAAAGCGGACGGCACCCCGCTGTGTGACCTGGCTAAGTTCAACAACAACCCGCACGCCTACGTCAAGCTGTGGAAGCACCACGGCGCCCAGGAGCAGGCTGACCGTATTGTGTCCCTGGCTAAGGAGCGCGGTGAGTCTTGGCTGGCCCGCTATGGTGGCATCTTGTCTGCAGAGATGCTGCTGCCCAAGGTGCTGGAAACCTATGAGAAGGCCCCCGAGGTTTATGCAGACACTGACGTGTTTGTGGACGCTTTGGACTGGATCGTGTGGCGTATGACCGGCAACCTGGTTTACTCCGCTGGTGACTCTGGTTACAAGCGTAACTTCCAGGACGGCGCCTACCCCTCCGAGGAGTTCTTGGAGCTGCTCTCGCCTGGTTTTGGCAAGGTATTTAGCGAAAAGATGCCCGGGCAGGTGCTGGCGCTAGGTGCTGAGGCCGGTAAGCTCACCGCCCACGCCGCCGCCTGGATGGGCTTGGAGCCTGGCATTAGCGTGGCCACCGGTAACATTGACGCCCACGTAACCGCTGCGGCTGTGCAGGCTGTGGAGCCGGGGCAGCTAACCGCTATTTTGGGTACTTCTGCTTGCTACATCGTCTCTGGGCCGCAGTTCCGTGAGGTTCCGGGTATGTTCGGATGTGTCGACGGCGGCGTGGTGGATGGGCTGTGGGGCTTTGAGGCCGGCCAGTCCAGCATGGGTGACGTGTTTGCCTGGTACCTGGACAACGCCCTGCCCCACTCCTACGTGGTTGCCGCCGAAAAGGCCGGCATCAGCATCTTTGAGTTGCTCGCCGAAAAGGCCCGCGCCCAGGAGATTGGTGAGCACGGCCTGGTAGCTCTGGACTGGTTCAGCGGTAACCGCTCGATCCTGGTTGACTCTGAGCTTTCTGGCGCCATTTTGGGTATCACCATGACCACCAAGCCTGAGGACATTTACCGGGCTCTGGTGGAGGCCACCTGCTTCGGGGCCCGCACTATTATCGAGTCTTTCACTAACGCTGGCGTCAAGATTGATGAGATTGTAGCTAGCGGTGGCCTGATCAAGGACCCGTTCTTCATGCAGACCCTGGCTGACATCACCTGTGTGCCGCTGAGCGTGGCCACCACCAAGCAGGGTGGGGCGCTAGGTGCCGCCGCCCACGGGGCAGTAGCCGCCGGCTTCTACCCCAGCATTAAGGAGGCCTCACTGGCCATGGGTGGCAAGATTTCGGCCGCCTACGTGCCCAACTATGACCGCACCGCCCGCTACGACGAGCTCTTCAACGAGTACCGTCAGCTGCACGACTACTTCGGTCGCGGCGAAAACGAGGTTATGCACCGGCTCAAGGACATTCGTCGCCGCGCGGTTGAACGCAAGCGCGCCGCTGCTAAGAAGCCGCAGGAATGAAACTTGCAGATTTAAGCCAGTCCCAGCGTGCTCAGGTAGAGCGCACCAAGCAGGTAGTAGCCGAGCTACACACGCTACTACCTGCCTGGGAGCTGGTGGTTTGGACTGCCGGTAACGTATCTGAACGTGTGCCGGGCACAGACCTGTTTGTGATTAAGGCTTCCGGTGTGCCCTATGAGGGTATGGAGTCTGCCCACATGGTGGTGTGTGACCTGCAAGGACAGATACTTGACGACGACGATAGCGGGCTTGCTCCTTCCTCGGATACGGCAGCTCACGCCTACGTCTACCGGCACATGCCTGAAGTTGGCGGGGTGGTGCACACCCATTCCTCCTACGCCACAGCTTGGGCGGCAATTGGCGAACCTATCCCCTGTTGCCTGACCATGATGGCTGATGAGTTTGGTGGTGACATTCCACTGGGCCCGCTAGCGATTATCGGCGACGATTCGATCGGGCGCGGAATTGTTGAAACCTTACGCAACTGCCATTCACCGGCGGTGCTGATGGCCAACCACGGTCCCTTCACCGTAGGTAAGGATGGACGTAGCGCCGTAAAAGCTGCAGTAATGTGCGAAGAGGTAGCCCGCACCGCTTATCTAGCACGTACGCTAGGTGAAATTAAGCGGATACCTGATGACATGATCAAGCGGCTTAATGATCGCTACCAGAACGTCTACGGACAACATTAATACAGTCATATAGTCAAAACTATGACTAGTGAGTCTGCCTAGCTAGTGTGACTAGTGAGTCCACCTAGTTCATATGACCAACGAACACGGCTAGTTAGTCTGACTAGTGAACATGACTAGCGTTGGGGCCGCGTATACCAAACGGCATACGCGGCCCCACGTTTTATTGGGCGTCGTTTTAACTAGGTTGGCGCGCCCTCAGCAAACTGAGCGCAGTTTAGCGTGCAGCTTTGGCTAACCAGTCTCGCCTGGCGTAGCCCCAGCAAACTTGACGCAGTTAGCGCGCAGCTTTGGTGGCGCGACTTGGTTTAGTTCTCGGCCCAGTAGGCGTGTAGAGCGCGAGCCAGGTAGGGGCCGTCCTCAACGCCGCACATCTCACGGGCAGAGTGCATAGACAATAGCGCAATACCTACGTCAACAGTGGTGATGCCTAGACGCGAGGCAGTAATCGGACCAATGGTGGTACCGCAAGGCACGGAGTTGTTGGAAACGAAATCCTGCGTGGGCACACCAGCCGCCCTGCAAGCACGCTTCCAGATAGCCCCGCCTACCGCGTCAGTGGCGTAGCGCTGCCGGGCGTTAATCTTCAGCAGCGGACCGTGGTTGATAAGCGGACGCACCTGCGGGTCATGCAGCTGGCCATAGTTGGGGTGAACGCTGTGTCCGGCGTCGGCGCTAACGCAGCTAGAGCGAGCCAGCAGAGCCCGCTCGCCGTCGCCCACGAAGCCCATAACCGCAGCCAGGCCATGCAAAACATCCTGCAGGAAGGGGCCGCCCGCACCCGAGCGGGTGCCGCTACCAACCTCTTCATGGTCAAAAGCCACAAACACGGCAGCATCGTTTTCCGTACCAGCCAGGTTTTCTAGGGCAACCAGGCCGGCGTGAACGCTAGAGAGGTTGTCTAGGCGCGAGCTGGCCAGGAACTCCTGGTGCAAACCAAAGACACTGGGAGGCTGGACCAAATAGGTGAACACATCGTGGAAAGCTAGCTGATCAGGGCTGATACCAGCCTGCTCACACAGGTAGTTTTCAATGTCGTGGCAGCTTACCGCCTCGCCAGCCAGGGCGGTTAGCGGCAGCATGTGGGCCTGACGGTCTAGGTGCAGGTTTTCATGCGCGCTACGGTCCAGGTGGGGAGCCACCTGCGCGGTGCGGGCAATGGGGCCAGTACGCACCAGGTGGACGGCGCCGTCGTAGGTGGTCAGACGTCCTGCCAAACCAACTTCACGGTCTAGCCAGGAGTTTTCTAGGGCGCCACCATAAATTTCGGCGTTAATCATTTCCCAGCCCTCGCGCACAATCGCACCCTGGGGCTTGAGCTTGAGCGCCGGAGAGTCAGTGTGGGCACCCACAATCCTGAAGCCAGTGCGCTCGCTAGGGGCGCTAGGCAGGCACCAGGCCGCAATGGCGCCGTCGCGAATCACATATCCGCGCGCCGGAATGGAACTATCCCAAGCCACAGTCTCATCTACGGCCTTAAAACCGCGCTTTTCTAGGCGGGCGGCCACAGCCTGGGCGGCGTGGTAGCTGGTGGGAGAATCAACAACAAACTGACTGATTGCCTGCGTATAGTCAGGCACCTCAAATCCACTCATAGTTCAATTGTTGCACTTTGCGCCAAACTACCCAAAGCATTTGCGCGCCTCTCCCATGAGTGAAGCTTGCTCTGGCGCGACAAACTTCCCTACTCAGGCCACGCAAAAACACCAAGGGCCGCACTCAATGAGCGCGACCCTTTGGGAACCGTCGTGTAAACGACGCAGCTAGGAGCAAACCTTAGTGGCCGCCGGCCCTAACTACGCCAGAGAGCGGGATGTGGTTGAGGACAGGAGAGTTGTTGGCGTTAGTGATGGCGTTCTGGCTACCGGTTTCGCTCATGGTAACCACCGCACCCATAACGATCGGGAAGGAGGTTAGCGGGGTGTTGTTGGAGTGTACGTGCAGCACTGCAGCGAAGTGGGCGTTGGTCTTGGCGCGCAGATCATTCTTCTCATAGCGCCAGGTGCCCGAGAAAGTGGATACATAAGGCGTCCAGTTGCTGATATCCGCGCCAAGCTTGGCCTGAACCGCCTTGGCGTGTTCGCTAAAGCGCGAGTCAGCCAGCAACCCAGCCAGGGTATTGGCCTGCGGCTTAGACCAGGAAGCGAAGTTCAGCGAGGTGGTGGGCCAGTTGATGCCATCGGTATTGCCGGTGACTGGCTGCCAGTCGATGTTGGAGTACTCCGCAGTGTTAATCCAGAACACCTGGTACAGACCAGTTAGGTTGGCCGGCGTACCAGCATTGGGGCTAGCCAAACCAGTGTCCTTAGTGGGATAAGTGGAGCCGTCAACGTTAGGCCAACCAACCGGAGCGAATTCTTCATTACCATCGGAGCCGTTGTTATAGAACCCGAAGTAATAGGCCTGATCAGCATTGATGCGCGCGTCACGTTCCTGACGGGAGTCGTAGCCGTTAGGGATGTTGGCCGGGGCTCCCTGGTTCCAGCTATAGCCGGAATAGACCGGGTTTAGCTGAGAAGTATTGACGGCTGCGGCGCTAGCGCACACCGCAATTGCTGGGGCAGCCCATACTGCTCCACGCAGCACCTGCCGACGTTCTACACCGCTAGGCATGTCTGTCTCCTATTTTTGACATAGATATAGTTCTGCTTAAGGGAGACCGACGACGGCGTCACACCGGTTTTGGGGGTGGGGGAGATATGACTTCCGTGGGACGGTTGGGAGGGGTACCACTAGTTTAAACCGGAGTCTAAGCAGGTGGGCACCATTGCTACGGGAATTTATCCCAAAACTAGGGGCTGGGCAATTAGTCCCTACTTACTTGACTATGTGACGAGCTGGTCAACAAGTGGAGCCTATAAAGGTGCTTAATGCATTTTGTTGCAAATTTGAGACCTTTCAGGGGGGCGATTTAGAGGGCTTACAATCCCAAAAGACTTAGATCACATAGCCTTTAACTAGTTGAACATGTAGAGTCTTATCTCAGTCCCTTGGATGTAATCTCTACATATCTTCCCCTACCCATTTGAAGGATTTCTCTAATAATGACTGAAATCAAGCGTCGCACCCTTGTTAAGGGCTCTGCCTGGGCCGCTCCGGCTGTTCTAGTCGCCGAGGCTGCCGCTCAGGCCGCCACCTCCCCCAGCGACATCATCCCTGTAGCCCAGATGTACATGAAGATGCGCGGCACCCCCGAAAACATCAACGCTGCAGGTGTTGCTGCCGGCCGTAAGGGCCTAACCTGTGAGGAAATCGGTGGTTGGCCCTACGTCGTTCACGGTGTCATCAACTGGAATAACACCCTGGGTGGTGGCCGGGCTACTAACGACCCCAACATTTCCCGTGTTGGTACCGCTTACCTGAAGAAGCAGGGCGTTAAGTTCTACTTCGGCGCCAAGTCTAACGCCGGTGAGAACGGTCTGGACATCACCGTTGCCCCCGGTGGCGCTGAGCTGGATCCCGCCCGCATCGTTAGCACCAAGGTTATGTTCCTGATGCCGAAGGCTGCTTACGGCGACACCCCGACTTTCACCAACATTGCCTCCAGCAACGAAGGTGGCCACGCCTGGGACTCTTGGGCCACCAACGGTTCCTGGACTCCGCTGACTCAGAAGGCCATGACCGACCTGCGTAACAGCCCCGACACCGCTTCGGTGCTCAAGAAGGTTGACATTGGTAACTTCACTGACCTGACTGCCTTGAACGGTACCCCTGAGAACACCCTAAACACCAAGTGGAACGCTTGGGTTGGTGAGTACCACGGCACCTGGACCAAGTCCGCTGACGGCCGGAAGCTGACCGCTGACAGCCCCTTCGCCATGGCCCTGACCCTGAACCAGACTGGTCTGTCTCAGACCCTGACCCGTCTGATCTTCATGCCGGTCTTCGTGATCACCTACCGTATGCCCAACGGCAAGCTGGTTTACTTGCACCGTTCCAACGCACGTAACATGTACTGGCAGCTAACCGTGACCGGTAACCCCGGTCTGGACGACACCACGCCGGGCGACAACGGCCAGCTCTGCCCGACTAGTGGCGGCAACGACCACATTTAATGCCCAGACCTGTTGAGGCAGGCAAACTTTAAGGGGCGTATCAGTTTTAACTGGTACGCCCCTTCTTGCAAATACAGGCAAAATCATCCCTTCCCTATGATTTTTCCATGGGGTTTTATAGGGAACGGACGATATTTCAGTAACGGACGGTTTTATAAGTAACCGCACCCTAGTAACTGCACCTGGCCACCACACCCCGACAGTCGCATCCCGACAGTCGCATCCTGGCAACCTCATCCTGGCAACCTTGGTGGTGGCCGTGGCCTAGCACCTGGGCGGATACCAATACAGCTACCGCGCCTTGGTGCAGTTCTTAGTGCAGTTCCAGCGCCACTATCTGGGTGCCCTTAACGACGACGTCGCCGCCACCCCCAGCTTCAACGTCACCTTCCGGCGTCGTCCCTAACTGCACCGAAGCGGGCCGGCGGCGCAAATGCACCACTACCGCCTGGCCTGGACGCAACCAGGGATCACTGTCAGGGAGTTTGGTGGCCAATTCAGGGCCCATATATTCACGTAGAGTCTCAAAAAGCAACGGCAAACAGGGCCGATGCACGCACAGCGCCAGCGGATAGCTAGGTTCCGGCTGGCCCGCAACCCCAGGCTCCGGCTGGCCCGCAAGTGCAAGCCCAGGCTCGCGGCCCTGCGGACCAGCAGGCTCGCGGCCCTGCGGACCAGCAGGCTCGCGGCCCTGCGGACCAGCAGGCTCGCGGCCCTGCGGACCAGCAGGCTC
>ERZ773263.1017-NODE-1017-length-17793-cov-10.321513_pt1 | contig 17793 bp, 11 predicted proteins | sample MGYA00511076_ERZ773263 | MGnify/ENA primary metagenome ERZ773263 (study PRJEB29015, sample SAMEA2738155) | human oral metagenome | biome: human oral; feature: human-associated habitat; material: saliva | place: China | collected 2195 ... | reverse complement strand
CGGCAGATATGTGTTGATGAATGAATAGATGCGATCTGGTCTTATTGTTCCACAATCACGCGGGGGCATGGTCGAAGACGAGCCGGGGAAGTTGCGAGTGGTGACGGGTGACGGGGCGGATCGAGATGCAAAAAGCGGGTCCGCATCGTTCGGATCTGATACCTCGGTACCAGGGACGATACGGACCCGCCCAAGCAAGCACGGCCTGTTAAGACCGACTAGAAGGACTCAGCCTTGCGAAGGATCACTTCGCCTCGACGGCTTCCTTTGCCTTCGAGCGACGGTTGGAGAAGACCAACGCGTAGGCGCAAGCAGCACCAACAGCGGCAACACACAGGGTGATCAGGAAGATGATGTGGTAGCCGGCCGCAGGATCTGCAGCGTGGGAATCAATGATGTTCGAAGTCGAGTAGTTCGCCCAGATGACGGGTGCGTAGACCAGGAAGGAACCAACCGACATTGCGGAACCATTGATGTCTTCAGGCAGGTGCAGCTCGGCGATCGGAGCAAGGATCACGGACTTACCCAAGAAGACGCCGAAGGCCATAACGATCAGGAAGATCATTGCGGGCCACATCATCGAATCCGAGACGGGGAGCAGGTAAACCACACCCACACCGATGGCGATGACGGTCAGAGCGACAGCCATCATGGTGGTGGAGGACTTGAAGATGTAGTCAGCGAGGACACCTGCAACCAGGCCAGCAATGATGCCGACGAAGCCGGTCGAGAAGATACCGAAGGTCGAGGCCTGAGCGGTGGACGCCTGGTAGACGCGGGTCAGGTAGGGTGCGGAGGAGTAAATCAGGTTGACGTAGCTCCAGTAGACGCACATACCTGCGATGCCTGCGAACCACACGCGGGGCTGGATCAGAACCTTGCCGAGGCCCATGAGGGCTGCGGTGTTCTTGGAGTGGCCTTCGGACTCTGCAACAGCGTTTGCGGGGACGAAACGGAGGATGGCGAAGATGTTCGGGATCAGCAGCAGGGAGTAGCCCAGGCCGAAACCAATCATGATGCCGTTAGCGTGAGTCGGGAAAGCGGCGATGCATCCGATGACGATCAGGTTCATGCAGAACTCGAGGCCACGACGCAGAGACTCGAGGAGGCCCATGGCCAGGCCGCGGCCCTTGGAGTCAGAATCGGAAGCCATGAAGGTAACGCCGTTAACGACGGCGGGCCAACCGATTGCATCCCACACTGCCCAAGTAGCAGCAATAACAAGAAGGGCTGTGAGGTTCAGGTTGTAACCCAGAACCGGGGAGAGCCACAGGAACAGGAAGGTCAGCAGTCGCCAAGAAGCGAAGGCGATGAGGATCTTGCGGATCGGGAAACGGTTGTTCACCCAACCTGCAGGAACGTACATGAACATTGCGAAGCCGAGGACGGTCATGATCTTACCGAAATCAGCAACGCTGATGCCCAGAGCCTGGGTCATCGGATCAAGCAGCGAACCCTTGAATGCCTCGAAGGAGACGTAGACAAATTGTCCGGTGAGGACGACAGAAAGGTAGCCGCCGATGCGGCCCTTCTGCATGAACTTAGGAAGGCGCGACTTTGTGCCTACTGAGGTTTCCGACATGATGTTCAATTTACCTTTCGAGTTTTACTCACTGAAGATGGGCAAAAGAGTCTGCAACATCGGTGAAGACACCGGTTGCGCCCCAATTGAAGAGCTCGTGTGCTCGATCAATTGAATTCACAGTCCACACGTTCACTCCGAAGCCCGCCTCGCGGAATGCCTCGACCTTGGACTTGGTCAGACCGCGATCCTCGGGGTGAATGTACGATGCGCCGACAAGCTCAAGCATGGACTTCCAGTCGTCGTAGAGGGCAACCGTCTCGTAGAGGCAGCCGACCTCGTACTGGGGAGCGCGTTCCTTGATCTTCGCCAACAGCACGTGGTTGAAGGAGGAGAAGAAAACTTCACGCTCGGGATCCAGCCCGGTCAGTGCATCGAGGATGGAATCGATGAGACGCATCGACATGGCACCGCCTGCCTCGTTCGACTTAATCTCAATGTTCGCATTCAGACCACGACGGTTAAGGAGCTCGATGAGCTGCTCAAGAGTCGGCAGGGGCTGCCCGGCGAACTCGGGAGAGAACCATGCGCCTGCATCGATCGATGCAAGGTCGGACTTCTCCAAGCCGTAGTAGGAGCCACGGCGATTCGTGGTGCGATCCAATGACGTGTCATGGATGACAATCGGAGTGCCATCGCCCAGGATGTCGACGTCAGTCTCAATCCAGGTGAGTCCAGCGTCTGCAGTCTTTTCGAAAGCTGCAAGAGTGTTCTCGGGTGCGACACGGTTCAGACCGCGGTGTGCAAAAATGCGACGTTCCATAGTCAGTTCACTGACTTCCTTGTCGAGGGTGGACAAAATTAAAAATCGGACCAATCAATGTCCGATCTCCGTTGTTAATTATGAAACGCGTCATTTTTCGTGTCACCCGGTTATGTGTGTAGTAGGACACAGAATTGGGCTTTATTTCTCAAGGTGACACCCTGTTATTTAGGCTATCTTTGCAGGTCAGAGGCAATTCGATCAAAATTGCCCACGAGCATCATCAGTGCCTGCACTTATGTGCAACCCTGTCTGCACATAAGTGCAGGCGGGCGCATCTATGACATCGGCTCTATAAAAATGCCGCTCGTCACATTTTGACCGTCCCTGTACACTCTGCAACCCGAGCAGCAAAGCCCCTCAACATCTAGTGACGGAATGCGCTGAATGGCAAAGCAGAGCCTGTCGATGACGTTCAGGAAGGTACCAGCTAGCACAAATTTCACATTGTTACGGTGACACCATGGTGTTGGTCGCTCTTTTGCTCGTGCTCTTATTCATCGTCGTGATCTTCTTCTACATGGGAATGCTTCTGTGGATGCTCTTCTCCCCCGACTATCTGCTTGTCATAGTGTTTTCGGGCATTTTCACGGCGGATCACATGGGCTGGCTGACATCCTCAGAAAAGGCCCACTTCATTTGGGCAGTTCTCGCGATGGTTGTTGTTGGATTCGCCTATCACAAGCTCAATCACCTGCTGTACTCGGTCTCGCAACGCATCTATGCGATTGTCAGTTTCCCGATTGTGGTCGTATCAAGCCTGATCCTCATGCTGAACTTCGCCCTGAAGCTCGCAGAAGAGGTTGCGCCCAACCTTGCAGATGATCCAACGATCGAACACGCAATTTATATTGTGTTTGCCATCATCATTGCCGTTTTTGCATGGCGTAAACGGCAAACAGCTATGGCTCGTCTGCACTCCCCTGCCAATATCGTGCTCACCAACGGCAATGTGATGGTTGTGGAGAGCAGTAGCGCGATGCCCCAGTCACCGTATACGCCACAAGCCCCGACAGTCGCTCCCGCGCCCGGCCCAGCACCCCTGCACACGCCACCGACCACTTTCTCTGCGCAACCTGACGCAAATTCAGGACCGAAGAAGTACTGAGACACCGTCGATAACACGCACAAGGCCCCGCCAGCGCAAGCTGGCGAGGCCTACGGCATTCAACACAAAACCCATCCGCCTAGCAGCAAAACCCCATCCGCCTCGCAGCAAAAGTTCATCCACTCGCAGCCAAAACACATCCGCCTCGCACGCTTATGGCATGCGAGGCGGATGGGGGTCAGAACAGTGTCAGTTCATCTCAGACATCACAGTGCGACGTGATCCTCGACGGCTGCACGACCGGCTTCCAGACGTGCGACAGGCACGCGGAAGGGCGAGCAGGACACGTAGTTGAGTCCAACCTGGTGGAAGAAGTGGATCGATGCGGGATCGCCACCGTGTTCACCACAGACACCGAGCTTGATGTCCGGCTTGGTGGAACGTGCGCGGCGCACGCCCTCGGCCACAACCGTGCCGACACCGTGAACATCGATCGACTCGAAGGGCGAGACACCAAAGATGCCCGCCTCGATGTACTGCGGGAAGAACACGCCTTCGACGTCATCGCGCGAGAAGCCCCACACGGTCTGGGTCAGGTCGTTCGTACCGAAGCTGAAGAAGTCGGCTTCCTCAGCCAGATCCTCGGCGGTCATGGCCGCACGCGGCAGCTCGATCATCGCGCCGATGGTCACGCCAGAGAGGTCAACGCCCTTGGAAGCGGCAACCGAAGCGATAATCTGCTCGCCTTCCTCGCGGATCAGCTGGAGCTCGCGCACCGAGCCAACCAGCGGAACCATGATCTCGGGACGCGGATCCTTGCCACGGGCAACCAGCTCAGCGGCGGCCTCGCACAGTGCGCGCATCTGCAGGGCGAAGAGGCCGGGCAGGTAGATGCCCAGACGCACGCCACGCAGGCCCAGCATGGGGTTCTGCTCGTGGAAGCGACGCACGGTGACCAGCATTTCCTCGTCTGCGGGATCAACGGTGCCAGCGGCCTTGGCGAGTGCAACCTTGACCTCGAGCTCGGTGAGCTGGGGCAGGAACTCGTGCAGCGGTGGGTCGATCAAGCGAACGGTCATCGACTTACCGTCCATGACCTCGAGCATTGCCAGGAAGTCTTCCTTCTGCAGCTTCTCCAGGGCATCGAATGCTTCCTGACGCTCAGCGGAGCCTTCTTCGGAGAGGATGACGCGCTCAACCAGCGGACGACGCGAGCCCAGGAACATGTGCTCGGTACGGCACAGGCCGATGCCCTGCGCACCGAACTCCAGTGCACGCTGCGAGTCCTCGGGGGTGTCGGCGTTAGCGCGCACCTGCAGGCGACGCACCTCGTCGGCGTGGGTGAGGATGCGGTGGACGGCCTCGATCAGTTCGGAGGTACCGGGGTCGCCAGCTGCCGCAGCCAGGCCAGCTTCGAGGCCGTGGCTCAGGTAGGTGGTTACCGGGGAGTCGGTCACGGGGACCTCGCCCAGGAAGATTTCACCGGTCTGGCCGTCGATGGCGATAACGTCTTCACCGGTCAGGACGCGTCCTGCGACGGTCACGGTTCCGGCCTCGGCGTCGATCTCGAGCGCTTCAGCGCCACAGACACAGGTCTTGCCCATGCCGCGCGCAACGACGGCGGCGTGCGAGGTCTTGCCACCGCGGGCGGTCAGAACGCCCTCGGCTGCGACCATGCCGGGCAGGTCGTCGGGGTTGGTTTCACGGCGGACCAGCACGCACTTGACGCCTGCTGCTGCCGAGGCCTCGGCCTGAGCATTATTGAAGACGATGCGGCCAACAGCTGCACCCGGGGAGGCAGCCATACCGCGAGCAATGAGTTCCTTGGATGCAGATGCATCGAACTGCGGGAACATCAGCTGGGTGAGCTGGTCACCGGTCACGCGGCCCAGGGCCTCATCGCGGGTGATGAGCTTTTCGTCGACCAGCTGGACCGCAACGCGGAAGGCGGCGGCAGCGGTGCGCTTGCCGACGCGGGTCTGGAGCATCCACAGCTTGCCGCGCTCGATGGTGAATTCGATGTCGCACAGATCGCGGTAGTGGGTTTCGAGCTTGTGCATGATTCCGCGCAGCTCGTCGTAGACCGGCTTGTTGATCTTCTCAAGGTCAGCCAGGGACAGGGTGTTGCGGATACCTGCAACGACGTCTTCGCCCTGAGCGTTCTCGAGGTAATCGCCGTACACACCCGAGTGACCGGTGGAGGGGTCGCGGGTGAAGCACACGCCGGTGCCGGAGTTTTCGCCCATGTTGCCAAACACCATGGTGCAGATGTTGACTGCGGTGCCCAGGTCGTGGGGGATGCGCTCACGGCGACGGTAGATGCGGGCACGCTCGGTGTTCCAGGAACGGAAAACGGCCTCGATAGCCATGTCCATCTGGGTGCGAGGATCCTGCGGGAATTCTTCACCGGTCTGCTCGTAGACGATGGTCTTAAAGATATCGACCAGGCCCTTGAGGTCCTCGGCGGTGAGCTCGGTATCGCCCTTAACGCCGCGTTCCTTCTTCATGTTGTCCAGAGCGTCAGAGAAGAGGTCTCCGTCGATGTCCAGAACGGTCTTACCGAACATCTGGACGAGGCGGCGGTAGGAGTCCCACGCGAAACGCTCGTTGCCGCTGACAGCAGCAAGACCGTGGACGGATTCGTCGTTCAGGCCGATGTTGAGGACGGTTTCCATCATGCCGGGCATGGAGAACTTTGCGCCGGAGCGGACGGAGACAAGGAGCGGATCCTTGGGATCGCCCAGCTTGCGGCCCATTTCTTCTTCGACCTTGCGAAGGGCGACGGTCACTTCAGTATCGAGACTCTCGGGGGCAGTGCCGTCGTGCAGGTAGACGCGGCATGCTTCGGTGGTGATCGTAAAACCGGGAGGAACGGGCAGACCGAGCTTCGTCATTTCCGCCAGGTTCGCACCCTTGCCTCCAAGCAAGTCCTTCATCGACTTGTCGCCCTCGGAGAAGTCATATACATACTTGACCATCTGGTCCCTCAACTTCCGTTGTTTTCGGGGGATACCCATCCTCGGGTCCCTGTGTATTCCCATAGTAACTAATGAAAAAGTGCCCTCCAAATGATACGGGCCACGTCGCGGCATCCCGCGAGGTGGCCCGTTCAGAATATGGTCAGCGTTTATCGGACGATGAATTCGACCAAGACGTTCTCTCCCAAGTCAATAACGTCACCATCGTTGAGTGCCACAGTGACGCGCGGAGGCACATCTTGAACGTTGCCGTTTGAGCTGCGAAGGAGCGTTCCATTGGCGCTTCCCAAGTCCATGAGCATCCAAGAACCAAATCCGCTGGGCATGACTGCCGCGTGCGAGCGCGAGATTTCGTTCGCGGGGCTGGGCACGCGCATCACGGTTGCGGCGGGGCGACCGGTGAGGACGCGCGCGTTGGGGTCGCGGCCCAAGATGACATCGTGGGTGAGTTCGACGGGCGCGGCGCCCGCGTAGACCAGGTATCCGACGCTCGTGTGCGCTGAGTCGTCGCTCACGCGGCGCAGGACGGTTGCGCCCGTGTCCGCGTTGTCGAGTTCGAAGGCGGGTGCGAGCGGCCCCGCCGGCGCGCTTTCTTCGACTGCCGAGGCCGCATCTGGGCTTTCCTCAACAACCGGGGCTTCCTGCGGGGTGACATCCGTCACTTCCGCCTGAGGCTCTGCTTCAACCTGCGCCGGCATTTCGCTAGCCACCGGGGCTTGTTCCTCTTCAGCGACCGGGAATTCCTGGGGAACTTCAGTCGATTCGGGGGCGACAGAGGATTCGGGAGTCTGTTCAACGAACTGGGCTGCTTCGTAGGATTCAGCACTCTCTTCCACCTGCGGAGCATCCGCGTAGGTTTCGGCGCCGGCGGGCTCTTGAGCAGCAGCTTCCTGCGCTGCAGCGTCTTGCATTGCGGCGAAAGCTTCGGAAGTGATGGTTGCTTCTAGGGCCTCGGGGCTGGTGTAGACGGGTGCAGCTGCGGGAGAGAGCACAGCTTGCGTCGCGGCGACTTGAGCTCCTGCTGCAAAGTCCGAGGCGTCCTCGCTCTGGGCGTTATCCGCTTCGGGTTCGGGTGCCCACAGGTACTGCGGGGCGGGTTCGTTTGCGGGCTCCTCAACGGGGGTTTCCACGACGGGCTCAGCGATGGGTTCCCACACACTCTGCTGGGTCTCGGGCTCGGGAGTCGCGGCGGGCTCAACGGAATCCTCTTGCACCTGCGGAGCCTCTTCGGCAGGCTCGGGCGCGGCCTCGTGAGTGGAGGCGGGGGCTGCGGAGAGTTCAGGCTCGACGGGGTAACCGACGCGGACCTGGCTGGCCTCGGCTGCCGTATCGGCGAAGTGCACCCACTGCTGGGAATCGTCGAAGGAGGACAAGGCGATGTCCATGATGGTCCACTCGCCGGGGACGAACTCCCACATGGATAGCGGACCGCCCCAGGTGAAGGGGGTTTCGTAACCGGGGGCAACGGCGCGTACATTCGCGCTTCCGCCAAGGGAGAGCAGCGGCACAGCGCCGCGCAAATCCATGTGAGCAAAGGGCAGTCCGGTGCTGGCAGCGTGATTCACCCACGTTGCCAAGTCCTCGTTTGAATCGTTGACAAGGCGCTGAGCGGAATCGGCGAGCTCAGCGGGAACCAAGGCAAAGCCGAGGGGTCCGGCAACGATGAACCCACCGTTACCGCGAACTGCATGGCGGCCCAATTGCAGCATGGAAAACTCTTTTCTCTTATCGGGCGCGGCGCGCCGTCGTGACCGGGAGGGGCCTCACTGGGATACGTGGACGCACGCTCGCGCGTATGTCTCCATCGTAGCGGCTTCCCACAACCGATTGTGCACGGACGACAAGAGCGGTTGCGTTATCGCGCGTGCCCGCAGCCAAGGCCTGGTCAACCAAGGCGTTTGCGATCTCTTGCGGGGAAGCGTTGTCGCTGACCACGGCGAGGATGTCTTCGTTGCTCAGAACTCCGTGGACTCCATCGGAGCAGACCAGGACAAGGTCGCCTTCGCACATGGGGGTGAGGACGTAGTCGGCCTGAGGGAGCTCGGGCATTGCGGCGCCGAGAGCTCGAGTGATGACATTCGAGGGAGGAAGAACAAGGTCTGCGCCTGTGCGCTGCGCGAATTCTTTTGCCTCTTGAAGGGCCGAGTGATCGGTCGTGAGCTGAACGATGCTGCCCTGGGCGATCAGGTAGGCGCGCGAATCGCCAATATTAAAGGTCAACCACTGGGGGCCGTCTTGGTCGATGGTGAGAGTCCCGCACAGTGTGGTCCCCGGGGCGGCTGGGTCTCCCTTCTCCCCTAACGAGGCCACGGCCTGGGCTGCGTCGCGGATCGCGTCGACCAGCTCGACGGGGTTGGGGTCGATGGCGGAGAGGGCCTCGGGGCTGAGTGCGGTGGAGAGGACTTCCAGCGCGGTTGTCGAGGCGAGTTCGCCCTCGGTGTTTCCGCCCATTCCGTCTGCAACGGCGAAGAGGGGTTCTTGGACGAGCCAGGAGTCTTGGTTCGAGGAACGTACGGGGCCAATGTCACTGGTCGCACCCCACGCGGTGCGGATCACGGTCCCACAGAGAGGAAGGTCCACAGTGCAACCTCCTTTGACGTACGTTCTCTTTTACGCGAAAATAATCCCATATATAGAAGGACTTGTGCACCTTTGAACGAAAACACGTGTTTTCAGGTGCCAAGTAAGGTTGAGCTTCCCGTTTCCGGGTCGCACATGGGAGAAAGAGAGTTCCGATGATCGGCGATGTGGATATCAGCATGGTTGAGGAAATCCTTAAGGCCTCTCAAAGCAATCTCGATTCTTCTCGAGGCGATTTTTCTTCGGAGACCCCCAAGGAACTCACTTCCCTAACTGCAGTCCAGACCGCAGCGAAGTGGGGCGACGAGTCGGGCCCTCAGGCAGCCCGCACCCAGTATTCAACGTCGATCTGTGAAATGAATACATCTGTCACTCAGCTCAATGCAGAGATTCTTGCGCTCCTTGGCGGCATCACGACCACCATTCAGAATTTTTCTGCGAATGAGCTTGAAAGTGTCGAAGCCGTCAATTATTTGTCCCAGCAAATCGAACAGGCGAAGCTCTCAGCTAATTCAGCTTCTTCTCTCCAAGTCGCAGCAGCAATCAGTGGTGCTGCTACTGCTCAGGCCACTCAAGCTTTGATGGGTGTACTTGCTGGAAAGAAGCCCACAGAAGTACCGATTGTCAACCCCGGAGATCTTTCGGGCTTGCTGGAAAGCGCGAACGGCGGGCCAGCGCTAGGCCAAGTTACGACGTGTCAGGCTCCGCCTCCGTCTGCTACGGCCAATCAGTCCACGCTTGTGACGAATCCTTGGTCTACTTCTCAGAGCACTCCGCAAGTTCCTCCGATGCTCGCGCGCCCGACGCCTTCTTCAGCGCCAACAACACCTGCTTGGCAAACGTCGTCGACGCCTGACGATCCTTTCGGCGTGAATCTGCCCGGGCCTATCGATCAGAATTTGTATCACTAAATATGCCTTCCTGACGCATTCGTCATCGAGGCCGCTTCACTTAATCTTGTTCGTTCCCTTCAGAAAGACTGCTCATGGATAGCATGCCTGCTTCTCCGCTCTACGACCGATTGACCGACGTCGCCCAGCTTGACTACTCCGATCCTGATTCGGGGATGATCACGAACATCCAAACGCAGATCACATCTCTTCGAGAGGCTTGCACAACCTTCTCGCAAAATCTCGGGGTCCAAGGAGCGACACGCGCAGCTCTTGAGCAGCGCGTATCAGACCTCCAGACCCAATTGGATGTTCTTGAAACTCGCCTTCAGACGGTGAACAACGCGCACACCGAAGCCCGTGCGGCGATGACGACCGCGAAGACAACACACGGGACACTCAGTCCCGTCCTTCTCACCGCACGCGATCGCAAGATGGCCGAAATGGCCTACTCACGCGAATCTCCGACATTTGCAAAAGACGTCGAAGATCACCTTCGGAGTCTCGCAGTGCAACGCAATACGCAGCGCGAAGCGGCTGCACAGGCAGCGTTGGACACTATGAATGCCGACGTGACAACGGCTTCCTCTGGTTTTACAAAAGAGGCCGCAGAGGCCAAGGCAGTCGGGGCCCCAAGTACAGATAGTTCCCCGGAACAAAGCCCAAGCGGGAGAAATTACCCATCAATTCCCAGTGGTGGTCGCTCTGGATCTACCGACGGTCCAATTGCCGGCGTGACGACTCTGCCCTCCGTTGTGCCATCATCATCTGTTCTGGCGGGCGTGGACGTTACGACTATGCCGATTGGCGGATACATGACTGCGGACGGCCCGGTTGGGGGATATGTTCCGGCTCCAGTCACCGATGCAAACGACCCTCGTTGGCACTCCGATGATGACATCACCGGGGTTTCTTCACGTTCAAGGAACCTCGCTATTTCGGGCGGTGCACTGTCAACGGGCGGCGTCTTAGCGGGTCTTGGTCGAATGTCGACCATGACAACCTCCGTCGGAAGCTCCATGGGCGCTCTTGCTTCCCGTGCGGCCTCATCGCAGTTCGGAACGGTTCCTGCTGGCGGTAAGCTCGCCCCTTCGACGAGCGCTCGACTGTCATCATCGAATGTTGTTTCACGGGTGCTCAACGATCTTGAACGTGGAGCAATTACTCCTCGCGGCACTGCCCAGGCTGGAAACTGGGGTAACGCTGCTCGTTCTTTCAATACAGGTGCTCCGCCGGCAAACGGAGCTGCTCGGACGGGTTCTGGTTTCCCGCGCGGAATCGGCGCTCCCGGTGCGACCGGTACTGCTGGTGCAGGTACTTCGGCTCAGGGCGGGACTGCGTCGACAAACCGCGCTGCGACCATGTCTGCGCGTGCACGCGCTGCAGCGAGCATTCGCCCTGCCGGTGGTGCGACGACCGGCACAACGGGCACAACAGCGGCTGCGACGAAGGGTGGAGCAACTGGAGCAAAGGGCACGGCTGCGAGCGCGTCCAGGACTGGAACTGCCGGAGCAAAGGGCGCGGCAGGCACCGCGAAGGGAACTTCGTCGGCAGCTGGTGCACGGACTGCTGGCGTTGGTCCTCGCGGGGCAGCGACTGCTCAGGGCGCTGCATCCACCTCGACGCGCGGTGGCGCCTCCTCTGCAAAGGGAGGAGCGACTGCTTCTGCTAAGGGTGCCGCTTCCGCTGCGAAGGCAGGAAGCTCATCGGCCTCTACTGGTGTGAAGGGCAGCGGCGCAACTGCTGGCGGAAACGCGGCAGCTGGAGCTTCGGCTGGACGCGCGGCTTCTTCGACTATGGGACGCGGCGCTTTGGGTGGCATTCCTGCTGCTACTGCTTCGAAGGAAGAGAAGGAGCGCGCAAAGCGCCAGGCGCTGGCGGGATTCAAGGCCGTTCGCGTTGATGGCGTTGAGGAGCAGGTTCCTGTAGCCGCTGGGCTTTCGGCTGGCAGCGCAGCTGCACTGAAACCGGTTGCCGCACGCGATCAGGGTGACCAGTGGTAAGAGAATGAACGTGAGGGGCACGAGACTTCGGTCTCGTGCCCCTTTTCATTTCCCGTCGAGAACTTCGTCGGTATATCGTGAAGTGTGTTTCCCTATGGAGGAGGAAAAATGAAGGTTTTCACTGTCGAATACCACTATGTCACTGACCGTGACGAGGAGATGGCCGAGATCCGCCCCACGCACCGCGCGTTTAACGGCGAGCTTGCCGCTCAAGGTCGTCTGATTGCCGCAGGCCCCTACACCGGCACGCATGACGCGTTGATCATCGTGCGCGCCGAGGACGCTGCCGGAGCTCTGGAGCTCCTAGAAGCCGACCCGTTTAATCAGGCCGGTTTCATTGCCGAGCGTATCCCCCGTGAGTGGAACCCCGTGATCGGGAGCATCTCGGCGGAGGGGTAACACCAAAACTTTCCACAACGGGTATGGAGCACACTAGCTCATGATGGGATGGACACAGTGGGGCCATTGCTAAAGTCCAATAGCCCCACGTACAGCAACTATTTCGCTTTAAGATGCAGCTTAAAGCCATCGTCCATATACGCGCTGAAAGACACACCTTCAGCAGCGTCTAGCGCAGCTTGCAGATCTGTGTCAGTACTTAAAAACCCTCTCAGCCGATTCCTCTGATTCTCAGTCAGAGAAGTATACGGGGGCAAGTTCCCGTTCTCGTCACGGACAATGTCGTTGGGACTCCCATCAGCAGGGTCTGTATTACCACTGCCTTGTTGTTCAAAGAAGGCGTTAATGAGTTCTTCTTTAGTCTTTCCTTCGACATTAGGCCAATCGCTTCGCGACAAAAAGTTTTCCACTAAGGAGTCCTGAATACTATTTGCCGTCGCATAGCTAGCATTCAAGCGAGCTTGCAAGTCTTGGGATGAAAAGTCCGTGGGGAGATAACTTTCAAGTAGAGAGTCCTTCGCGCCATCGAAGGCAGCCGAAACGAGCGCATCACTAACTTTATTTCCGGGAATCTTATCGAGTGGAACTACCGATGCCAAGACATCAACAGCATTACGGACTGCTTCATTTCTACGCACAACCGCCTCATGTTCAAGTCCATGCATCCCTGCCGGTGCAGCCTCAATATGAGCGAGAATAGACCCCCACCTATTGACAGCATCCACTGATTGTTGAATAGACGTGGCGCCATTGTGAGAGTCGTTCATCGCTAGCGCTACATCTCGTTTGTAGAGTGTATAAGCACGTTCATTGACTCTATCTAGTGCCGACTGATCAAACGCAAGATCGGTCAATATTCCACCCTGAGGTGCGAGAACCGCGTCGCGCAGATTTTTACTAAAGACAAACCTCGGCCTTCCTGTCGAAACGCTTTGGTTCCCGTCCGTAACACTCTCCTTTGCAGTCTGAGCATCCCACGGAGAGTCACCTTGATCCGCAAAGCTCTCAATCCAATTCGCCATAACAGCTCCCGCGTGCGATCGAAGCTTTGGATTATTCCTCCCATAGATGTCTTCCCCCTCGTCAGTCAATTTGCTTGTCTGATCAAGTCCGTCCTGATAGCCAGCAATAAAATTACCGGCGACCTTCGCTTGCGCTTTACCGGCAGCCTGCGCTCGGTCCTGGCCAAGAAGAGCCTCAGTATGTTCATCTAGCGGGTTCGTTAAATCTTCAACCATTTTGCCTAAAGCCTCTCCCTCGTCAACAAACTTCGGGTCGATTCCGTCCTCGGAAGGGTGACGGCTTCCAGTTAAATAGCGAATCATTGGAATTGTCTCGTCAGTCTTCGAGTGTTTCTCATCATAGTCCCAATCACCATTGACCGTGAACGGCGTCGGTTTATTCATAAAGTCTCGCACAGCCTCCAGACGGTTCTGTTCCGCTAACATGAGAGGATCGTGCGACTTTGCAGGAAAGTCCTTTTGCTGTATCCAATCTGGAGTATCGGATAGCGAGAGTAATGCCTGCAAATGATCTGTCGACTGCTGAAACGCGGATTCATAGCCAGGAATATTGTAGGCAAGGGGAAACTGACCTGGAGCAAAATAAGCCGGACGGCTGCCGCTGCCAAAAGTATTCCGCCAATCGTGATCCCACTGGACAAGCTTGGATGCTAAAGAGTTATCGCCGCCCTCATACACCGCCGGCCCAAAAGCCAAGTTAGGATTATTAGCTGCAGCGAAACCCATCACTTGAGTTGTGATGTCAAAACCAGTACCCCGTCCCCCCCATGAGTAAGTACTATTCCAAGCGTAATCTCTATTACCGGTCGCGATAAATGAGTCAATGTTCTTTGTTTCAAGCTGGGCGATCGTTGTTGTTCCATCGCGCCCTACAAGTGCATTTTTGACTGTCGCGAAGCTCTCGCTAACCTCGACACCGGCATAGTCTCCAACATTAAGACCACCAGTGGACAAAACCATCGTCGTCCCAAGCGTTTGTAGCCATCGATTTCGCGTCTCTTGTTCGGATTCATCCATTTCTCCGTAAGGTTTAAGAACGCTTGTCTTAAGTGCCAAGCGGTTAAACATATCCGAAAAGTCACCCGCACCCGGGTGCTTAGCATGATACAAGTCCGCCATAGCTTGGACGAAGAACGGATTCTTAAGACGGTCACCCCAGGTATCTTGAAGCTGCTGAATCAGATCGGCAGACAAAGGGCCTTCAGAGTCTGCCGCCGCTTCCAAGTCCCGAAGTAAGGCAGGAGCAGCTTCCTGTGCGTACTGCCAGTTTGCCGCGCCACCAACGATCGGCATCGTATCGTAGGTAAAGATCTCAGCTGCAACAGCACCTCTACCGCGCGAAACCGCTTGGTCTGAAACATAGCCTCTACGCACCTCTAAGAGCTTGTCCGCGACAGTTTGCGCTGAGTCATCAAGGTTATTAATGCACGTCGTGTATTCATCCTTGAGCCTTGTCTGTTCAGCCTCAGCTGTTTGATAGGCAGCATCTGTCAAGAGTTTTTTGTCAGGATCATTTCCTGCGAGTTTGTTGGCATTACGAATGGCAGAATTATAAGTTGAAATTGCGCTATCCCACTGCTGCCGGATTGAGTCGATGGTACTGCGAGCATCGCTCACTGCTACTGGCCACTCGTCCAACGCAGATTTAGCCTTCGGAAACACTTGGGCAAGTTCTGTTGCTTTTTCACCCAATGTTTGGATTTCTTCAGAAGCAGCATCCGCGGCGGCTCCGGTCCACTCTTCTGGAGGCAGAGATTTATTCTGCGCAACTTGACTATTCTCAATACCAGTACTGTAACTTAGAAACTTTGAGCCAACTTCTGCAGCCCGCACAGAAATATCAGGTACCTGAGTAAAATAGGTCTCGCCAGGGGTCTGATCAATCATTTCAGAGATCTCCTTCTTCTAAACCAAGACGAGCCGCAGCTTCATGTGCCTTCTGGGTATTATACGTTTCAGTGCTATCCATATTCGCAGAGAAATCAGACAACCCTGAACCAAGTTCTGCACACGCGTCTGAAGTTTCTAACACTGCCCAACTCATTGACGTGCGGAAGTCTTCAAGACGAGCTCTCAAGGCCCCAACGCCTGAATTATCACCTTCGGGTAAATCCTGCGCTACATCAGTGACATGTAGTGCGCCAAGAGCTGCACCAAGCTGCCCTAAATCCAGTGCATCAGTCCACTGGGCTTTTTCAACAATCCCAAGAGCCTCGCGATCGAAAGAAATTGTTGGCAAACTCTGTGTTGGCATTATGGAACCTCATTCAATATACGGAGCCGACACGGATGGAGCACCGTCAATCGTGCAATCGCAAAAACTATAACATTTCAACCTTAAGTAATACTAAAAAGTATTGCCTGCGAGAAATTCCCGCAGGCAATACCGACTAGAATTCATGCACCCTATTGGCAGCTAGCCAACCTTATTTATCCTTCGGACGGGAAACTGCCCCATCTTGTTCTGAATCCTGTTGCACTTGATACTGATGATCAAGAACATCGTGAAAATCACTATTGATTCCCTTGAAGTAGCCATCAACAGTTGCGCGTTCGTCGGCAGTTAACGAGTCATAAGGTTTGAGATTGCCGTCCTGATCGACGAATGAAAAGCCCTTATTCGCCAGCGCTTGGCTACCAGGCGACACATCCACGGTGCCCCCACGCTCAGTCCAATGCGGCGAGTCATACATCGCACGCGTCAGACCGCGCTGCATAAGTTCGTGTGCCGATTTGTTTGTATCGTGGTGCCCCTCGTCCCAAGCCTTTGACTCGTTATTGGTGGGCCACCACGCGTCTTCAGCTTTACCAGCAGCAGACTTGATCGCATGCTCCAGCAAGTCACCGCCAACGGGAACCTTACTACTCGCGTAGCCCGCCCCCTTGTCGACAATGAAATCGGCAATTTTACGTGCCTCTTCATTGGACTTATCAAGTGCGCGCGCGACCTCGACATTCTTGTCTGAGTGCGCATCGAAGGTTTCCTGGATCAGCTCGGTCCAGATATCAGTAGTGCGATTGACTGTTGTCATACGCACGTCATAATCTGGCTCTTCCATTGCCCGGGAAACACCGTCCATGTAACCGGTGTACGCGGCTACCTGAATAGCCTTCAAGGCCGGCATTCGCCCGCCCTTGTACTTGTCGTCCAAAGGGTTACCGTTATTGTAGTGGCTATCCTTCTCATCGACTTCTGGCTGGTCAAAGGCAAGGTCTTGGAGCAAACCGCCCGGTCCTTTAAACCGATCGACCATGTCTCGACTAAAACGCATATGCGCTGCATGGTTGTCGTCGATTCGGGATCCAGCCTGCATGCCAGGGGATGAATTATTGTGCATCTGCTCCGCTAAATCGGCAGCATAAGGCGAGATAATCGAACCCATCCACGAGCGCAAGCGAGAATTATGATTGCCGAAAATATCTTCGCCTTGTTTGGTCTTATCTTCAACCCCACTGCCCCATCCACCTGAGTTATCGCGATCTAGACCATCCTGGTAACCCGCCATAGTATTCGCCGCGATCGTCGGCCGTGCACGCGGGTCACGTTCCCAGATATCGTGAGCAGCCTTAAACTTCTTCTGATCCAGGTCATCAGGGAAATCAGTGGGAACAGGCTCAGCTGCACTAGCATTGCGAGGATTAGAAGCGTCGTTCAGCATGTCACCGAGCGCCTCACCGCCATCGACGGTCCCAAGAAATGCTCCAGGTCCACCCTGATTTCGATTACCGGTCAGATAACGAGCGACATTAATCGGCCCATCTGTACCCGCACCATCAGGAAGATCAACATCGAAAGGCGTATCCCCATCGAGGAAGCCTCGCAAGTACATCAATCTGTTAGTCTCAACCTTTTGCAAAGACGCGTGATCTGCCCCATTCTGCAAGGCATCTGGAGTATCCGACAGCATATAAAGTCCCTGCATCGGGTCTAGAGCATATCCTCGAGCAGCGGCATCATCCTTCGTCGTCGCAATCAACGAATAACGTGAAGCATCATCAACAGCGCCGCCATGCAAGGAGTTATAGCCGCGTTGAGCTTGATGATCGTAGGCCATAATGTCAGAAGCAAGGGAAGTCCCATCGGCTCCTGCAAAGTAAACTCCAGAACCGAAAGTCAGGCTAGGGTTCTTCGCCGCAGCATACCCCGTCAATTGAGAAAAGACATCAAAGCCATTGACGTGTGCGGAAGCTCCTTGCCCCGGGAAGCGTTCATAGGATTGAGTACCGGTTGCCTTGAAATCAGCGATATTATGCTCTTCAATTTCGGCAATAGTAGTCGTTCCATCATGGCCCCGAAGGCCAGCTCTTACTGTTTGATAGGTCTCATTATTATCAATAGCCCCTGAACTGGCATCAACACCACCTGTGGCTAGAACCATTGCACTTCCAACAGACGCCATCAGTTGGTTGCGGGTAGCGCCAGAATCATGCTCATCCTGAGGAGTGCCTGCTGCATTAATCGCCAGCCTATTTAGCATGTCGGAAAAGTTTGCGTCTTTTCCGTGCTTCTCCCGGTAGGAATCAGCTA
>ERZ773263.1016-NODE-1016-length-17822-cov-15.660156_pt1 | contig 17822 bp, 16 predicted proteins | sample MGYA00511076_ERZ773263 | MGnify/ENA primary metagenome ERZ773263 (study PRJEB29015, sample SAMEA2738155) | human oral metagenome | biome: human oral; feature: human-associated habitat; material: saliva | place: China | collected 2195 ... | reverse complement strand
GCAGATTACGAAGCAATGAAGGATATGCTCTATAGTGATGTTCCGACCTTTGAGACTGTCGTGAGCGCGGTCAGCGAATTGGAAAAAGAAATCAACGCACTGTAACAACCTAATATTATAAAGCCACCGGCTATTCTAATGGATTTTAGAGTAACCGGTTTTTCTATGTCAAAGGAGGTGTGGTTTATCACACAAAACGAATTCAAACAGGTATTTGAGCAGCAGGTAGACCGATGCCGGGTACTCCTAACCCGAAAAACCAAGGAGTACACCGGCGACAATGCAGATCGGCTCTCGGCCTTTAAGGCTGCGGCGGCCTTGCAAAGCTGCACCCCGGAGCGAGCGCTGGCCGGGATGCTGGCAAAGCACACCGTCTCCCTCTATGATATATGAGGTCAGGTTTATGAGTGCTTCGCTGCAATACCGCAATTACTCCGGGAGCGCTGAGTTTGGAAAAAAACATGGAAATCAAAGAGTGCCAAACGTACAATGAACAAGAAATCATTGACCTCTATCAAAGCGTTGGCTGGACAAACTATACAAGTTGTCCGGAGATGCTCGAAGAAGCGTACAAAAACTCACTTTGCATTTTGGGTGCATTTGAAAAAGAGAAGCTCGTTGGAGTTGTTCGTGTTGTCGGTGACGGTATATCCATCGTATTTGTTCAAGACATTCTCGTGCTTCCAAAATATCAAAGGCAAGGTGTGGGCTCTGCACTGATGCGAGCCGTTCTAGAAAAATATGCTTCCGTATATCAGGTGGAGCTTCTCACGGATTCTACGGAAAAATCAAAAGCATTCTATTCATCGGTTGGGTTGGTACCCGTTAGTGAGCTTGGATGTAGCGCATACATACGGATGAGTGCGCAATAAGAAAATGGAGCGGCGGACGGGACTCGAACCCGCAACAGTCAGCTTGGAAGGCTGATGCTCTACCAATTGAACTACCGCCGCATAGAGCAAAACGTACAAAAGCTGGTCGGGGTGACTGGATTCGAACCAGCGACCCACTGCTCCCAAAGCAGTTGCGCTACCAAGCTGCGCTACACCCCGAGCCGAAAGAAAAGTATAGGGGAGTCTGTCGTTTGCGGCAATGCTCAATTTGAAATTTGGCAGTGAAATTCATGTTTTCATTTTGTTTCAACTTGGTAAGAAGACCGATTTTCTCGACATATAGACGTATTCTGTTTACAACACATATGAAGGGAGCACTATGAGTTATTCCGAGAAGATCATTGCTGAGCTGGAGAAACGTTATGCGGATCAGCCAGAATTTATTCAAGCGGCGCGTGAGGTTCTGACAACCATTCAGCCTGCTCTCGATGCACATCCTGAGTATGAACGAGCGTCATTGCTTGAGCGGTTGGTGGAGCCCGAGCGTATCATCATGTTCCGTGTCCCTTGGGTTGACGATGCTGGAAAGGTTCAGGTAAATCGCGGATATCGTATTGAGTTCAATTCAGCAATCGGACCGTATAAGGGCGGGTTGCGCTTGCACCCCTCCGTCAACCTTTCAATCCTGAAATTCCTTGGGTTTGAGCAGATTTTCAAGAACTCCTTGACCACGCTTCCCATGGGTGGCGGTAAGGGAGGTTCTGACTTTGACCCCAAGGGCAAGTCCGACAGAGAAGTGATGGCATTTTGTCAGTCGTTTATGACGGAGCTCTATCGCCATATTGGACCCAACACCGATGTTCCCGCCGGTGACATCGGTACCGGCGCACGCGAGATTGGCTACATGTTTGGCCAGTATAAGCGCTTGCGCAATGAGTGGTCGGGAGTACTTACCGGTAAGGGTCTTCCGTTTGGAGGCTCTCTTGCGCGTACGGAGGCAACCGGCTACGGTGCGGTTTATTTCCTCACGCACATGCTTGCCGAGAAGAATGAGACGCTCAAAGGTAAGACGGTCTGCATTTCAGGTTCCGGAAACGTCGCCATTTACGCCGCTCAAAAAGCACGACAGTTGGGCGCCAAAGTTATCACCGTTTCTGATTCTTCCGGCTACGTGTACGATCCTGATGGTATTGACGTTGAGCTTCTGAAAGATGTCAAGGAGGTGCGCCGCGCTCGTATCAGAGAGTATGCCGAGGCTCGTACCAGTGCAATCTATCACGAGGGTGAGCGTCCGTGGGGTGAGGCGTGCGACATTGCCATGCCTTGCGCAACACAAAATGAGCTGGAGCTTGCAGACGCTCAGAAGTTGGTTTCTGGTGGTACGCGTTTTGTTGTTGAAGGTGCCAATATGCCCACGACACTCGAAGCAACCAATTGCCTGGTTGAGAATGGCATGTTCTTTGCACCCGGCAAAGCTGCCAACGCCGGAGGTGTTTCCGTATCGGGCCTTGAGATGTCTCAGAATGCCGAACATCTTTCATGGACCTTTGATGAGGTTGATTCAAAGCTTCAAGATATCATGGCAAACATTTACACTGCCGCATCTGAGGCTGCCGAGAAGTACGGACATCCCGGCAATCTTATCTTTGGTGCTAATATCGCAGGCTTCTTGAAGGTTGCTGATGCCATGATGGCTCAGGGTGTGTGCTAGAAGCGAGGGGAACTACTTTGATACAAAAGGGTTCCCCTCGATAAAAAATCTTCTCAGAGCATTGGCGTTTTTACTGATACCAATACGTGGCGTTGCAATGATGTGTTCGCCGACATGAAGAGGGTTGGCAGAAAGCACAAGGGGAGTCTTGTGCAGATTGTGCCCGTAGAGTGTACGATCAATGCTGAGGGCGGCACAAACTTTACCGGGACCATTGGTGAGATCGTAGTTGCGTAGAGGATGTTTGCGAGTTTTACCGCTTTCGCGCAAGCCGCGCATCGTTTCAATTCCCGAAATCGGTTCAACGGCTCGGATGAGCACACCGGAACCGTAGCCATCTTTGCTACAAACGACATTGCAGCAGAAATGCATCCCGTATGAAAGGTAGACGTAGAGATGGCCGGCTGGTCCGTACATGGCAGCGTTGCGTTTGGTTTTGCCGCCGAACGCATGGCTGGCAGGATCACTCTCATCGTATGCTTCGGTTTCGACGATACGGGCAACTAAGGTGTGCTTCTCGCCGGCGTAAGTGATAGTGCGCGTAAATGTGCAGCCAAGTAATCTTTGTGCAACGATGTCGGCCGAGTCTTTGAGAAAGTCAGGAAACATGAACACCACCAAACAAGATACGTATTGCCTTCTGACATTTTAGGACGTTTAGCCGTTTGGACGTGGAACAACTGGTTGAACGTGCTTGGGAATTCCAATGAGATTGTAGTACATAGGCGCTATATTGGTGAAAAATCAAGTGGTTTTACACTTCTCGACAGTGTAACGCTGGATGTTTGCTATTATTTCAAGGCTACGTGAATTTTGCGGGCGTGGCGGAACTGGCAGACGCGCTAGATTTAGGTTCTAGTGGACTGAGTCCATGGGGGTTCGATTCCCTCCGCCCGCACCACGGGCAACGTAGAAAGCCGCTGGTACATCCAGCACGTATAGGTTCGAGACACTGGAGGAACGTTGAACATCACCGTTACCGCTGACAAGCCAAAAGATCAGAAGCTTGCCGTTAAGGTCACCATTCCTGCTGCAGACGTTGACGCTGCGGTTAAGCAGGCTTACAAAGACATTGCTAATAAGTATTCCTTCCAGGGTTTTCGTAAGGGCAAAGCACCGCGTCCTGTTATTAATAGCGTTGTCGGCTATGATGCAGTGCTCGCTCAGGCAACCAATGATCTTCTCGGCACAGCAGAGCCTCAGGTATTTGAAGAGCTTGACCTTGTTCCCATCGGACGGGGAGATTATGGCAAGGATGATAATCTCGTAGAGGAGGGCAAGGATTACACCTATGAGGTAACCTTTAATGTCCGCCCTGACGCACAGCTTGATTCGTATGATGCACCGGCTATCACCATGCCGCCGGAAGAAGCAACCGATGCCGAGATTGATCGTCAGATCAAGACACTTTTGAGCCATCAGACTACCTATGAAGACACAAAGGAGAAGCGCGCCGCCAAAGAGGGCGATGTCATTTCCGTCGATGTTGAAAACATCGAAGGCGCTGCTCATATGGCAGGCGAAGGCCGCACCATTTCGCTGGACGGCACTCAGATTCCGGAAGAGTTCCAGAAGGAGCTCATTGGTATGAAGCCCGGTGAAGAGAAGGAAATCAAGTGGACTCACAGCCATACCCATGGCGACGAGGTTCACTCACATGACTATGACATCAAGGTCAAATTTGTTGCTCATAAAAAGGCTGTTACGCCAGAGCTGACTGATGATTTGGCTAAGAAGAACTTTGGTTTTGATACCGTAGCAAAACTTCGCGATGCCGTTAAGGAAGAGATTGAAAACGATAAGAAAAACTCTCTTCCAACCCTCAAAGAAGATCGCGTTGTTGAAGAGATGGGCAAACGCCTGCAGCTTGATGAGGTCCCCGCTGAGTATAAAAATGAAATTTTCAACGAGATTGCACAGGAGTTCCTCAATAATCTGCAGCGCCAAGGAGCAACCCTTGATATGTTCCTTGCTGCTCGCGGCATTAAGACCGATGACTTCATCAAAGACCTTCAGGAGCAGGCAGACGAGCGTGCCCGTCAGTCTCTAGCGCTTGATGCGGTTGCTCGCAACCAGGGTATCAAAGCCACCGACGATGATGTCCGTGCTGAGTTTGAGAAGGCAGGCATCAAGGATGTCGAAAAGACTATCGAGGAGTGGAGAAGCGCCGGCCGTCTTCCTGCCATACGTGAGTCTATCCGTCGCTCCAAGGCACTCGATTGGCTCCGCGATAATGCTCAGGTTACCGTAAAGGATGAGATTGCCGAGCAGGACGCTGAAGTTGCAAAGAAAGAAGCCGAGAAGAAGCCCTCCAAGAAGACCGCTGCCAAAAAGTCAACTAAGAAGGAAACAAAAGAATCTAAGGCAGACGCAGACAAAGCAGACGAAAAAGACGCTCAGTAAAGAGAATCTGCTTAGATAGGTTTTTATACCCCGGGATAGAATATAGTGTCTCGGGGTATCCTTTTAGAGACTGATTGTATACACAAGGAGGATGCATGAACGTTCCAACAAACACTCCGCTCATTCCATATGTTATCGAGCAGACTCCCCGCGGCGAGCGCAGCTATGATATTTATTCTCGCCTGCTCAATGATCGTATCGTATTTCTCGGTGAGCCCGTGACGCGAGATTCTGCAAACCTCGTTATCGCACAGCTCCTCCATCTTGAAAGCCAAGATCCCGAGAAAGACATTTCACTCTACATTGATTCTCCCGGTGGAGATGTGTACGCCGGTCTGGGCATTCTTGATACGATGAACTTTATCAAGCCCGATGTTTCAACTATCTGCGTGGGTATGGCTGCTTCAATGGCCGCCGTTCTTCTCGCCGCCGGTGCAAAGGGAAAACGTTTGGCACTTCCAAATTCCATGGTTTTGATCCATCAGCCGTCAAGCGGGGTCCAAGGTCAGCAGACTGATATTCAAATTGTTGCCGATGAGACAAAGTGGATTCGCCAGCACCTTAATGAACTTCTTTCAGAGTATACCGGACAGCCGCTTGAGAAAGTAAACGTTGATACCGAGCGCGACAATTATATGCGCGCCCAAGAGGCAGCTGATTATGGCCTTGTGGATCGCGTTATTTCTTCCCGTAACGATCAATCAAAGGCTGAGTAAGGGGCTTTTTAATGTCAAAAAAGCAAGGTTTCCCCTTTGATGACCAAGAGATGCGTTGTACCTTCTGTGGCAAGAGTCGCAGTCAGGTAAACAAGCTCATTCAAGGTCCGGATGGTGTTTGTATCTGCGATGAGTGCGTGCGCACTTGTAGCGACATGATTAACGATTCGTTTGAGCTTGAGCTTGAAGAAGCCGAGCGTAGTGATGCCGCCGCAGACGAGCCTCTCATTAAGAACCTTCCTACGCCTCATGAGATTTATGATGAGTTGTCGCAGTATGTTATGGGTCAGGAAGACGCAAAGCGGGCCATGTCCGTTGCGGTATACAACCACTATCGCCGCATTCTCTCAGGCAATGATGAGCCTGCTGAGGGCGATGAGGACGTTGAGATTGCAAAATCTAACATTTTGCTGCTTGGACCTACCGGTACCGGTAAGACCTTGCTTGCTCAGACACTTGCCCGCTTTTTGGAGGTTCCTTTTGCCATTGCCGACGCCACTACGCTTACGGAAGCGGGTTATGTTGGCGAGGACGTTGAAAACATTCTTCTGAAACTCATCACGGCGGCTGACGGAAACGTTGAGCGCGCGCAGGTTGGTATTGTCTACATTGACGAGATTGACAAAATTGCTCGTAAGGCGGAAAACCTCTCCATTACCCGAGATGTTTCCGGTGAGGGAGTTCAACAGGCGCTCTTGAAGATTCTGGAGGGAACTGAGGCGAGCGTGCCTCCAACAGGTGGCCGCAAGCATCCTCAACAGGAACTTATTCACATTGACACCACCAACATCCTCTTTATCTGTGGTGGAGCCTTTGTTGGTCTCGATAAGATTATTGCGGATCGTATCGGTAAGAAGGGTATCGGGTTTAACTCTCATGTTGCTGAGCGTTTTGATCCGGGTGAGTCCGATCTTATCGCTAAGGTGATGCCTCAGGACTTGCACAAGTTTGGCATGATACCCGAGCTTCTCGGCCGTATTCCCGTCATTACTTCCACGCGAGAACTGAGTGAAGACGATCTCGTAAGCATTTTGACTGAGCCGAAGAATGCTCTCGTTAAGCAATACCGTCGTATGTTTGAGCTTGAGGGCGTTGATCTTGAGTTTACCGATGAAGCTCTTCGGGAGATTTCCCGTAAGGCCTTGGAGCGCGGTACCGGTGCCCGTGGTTTGCGTGCCATTTGCGAATCCACTCTTCAAGAGACTATGTTTGATTTGCCGTCTGACTTGGATATTACGCGGGTTGTGGTGACTCCGGAAAGCGTTGGTGGCGAGAAGTCCCCTGAGCTTGTGAAGGGTAAAAAGAAAGATCACGACTAAGCTTGCACTGCGACTAGGCTCGTAGGCAATTAAGCTTGTGGTTTGGTTTTGAATTCACCTCTGAAAGGGTGTTCAGAGGTAAAATCCACTCCAAAGCGCTTTGGAGTGGATTTTGCAGTGCGAGAAAATCATGACGTGAGAAGTGCTTCAATGAAGCGGCGTTGTCCTTCTCGACCGGCCGTGTCCCATTTGAAGACCCCCGCATCTTCGAGGACATGTCCAAAGACTTTTCCTACCTCGTCGTGGAGAATCTCTTCAATGTGTCCGGGGTTTTGCGCGATGTCTTGTTTGCGACGGCGGAATAATTCAAGGGCCCATGGCGCGTGAGAGATTGTCTCAGGGGTGGCGAGAAGTGCTGTGTTGAGAGCTTCTTCATCGTTTGTTTCCACGGCGGACAAAAGCGCCTTTCCAACCGCATTGAGTTCTTTTGCAAGGCGCGGAGGAAGAATGGCCAGACCCATGGCTTCAATAAGGCCGATGTTTTCCTTTTTGATGTGATGGTACTCGGCGTGAGGATGAAATACACCCAGCGGATGCTCGTCGGAGGTGATGTTGCAACGCAGTATGAGATAGACCTCATAGTGTAAATCAACGCGGCGTACGACAGGGGTTACCGTATTATGAGGCGTTCCGTCCGCAGAGTGAGCGATGATCCCAACAGACGCATCCGAGTATGCTCTCCACGTTGCAATAGTATGATCGGACGCATCGAGAAGAGCTTTTTTGTTGGAAGAAGTAAGCCGTACTACGGAAAGCGGCCACGTGAGGATTTCTCCTTTTACATCAGGATATTTGGGGAAGCCAAAGGTTTCTGAGACATCGGCTTTCATAAGGGGAAATTCGTGCGCACCACCTTGGAAGTGATCGTGGCTGAGAATGGATCCTCCCACAATAGGCAAGTCGGCATTGGAGCCGACGAAGTAATGGGGGAGGAAGTCCACAAAATCAAATAAGCACTCAAGGGCACTGCGATCAATATGCATGAGGCGATGATGAGCGCTCATGGCGATGCAATGCTCGGTAAAGTACGCGTATGGGCTGTATTGAAGTCCCCAACGCTCGCCGCCAAGCTCAATGGGAATGATGCGCAGGTTTTGACGAGCCGGATGGGCTCCAAAAGCAGAAGAAGCGTCTCGTCCCGGGTAGCCTTCATTTTCAATACACAGCTGGCAGGCGGGGTATTTCTCGCCGGAACATTGTGTAGTTTTTGCAGCCGCAGCGGCTCCCGCGGCCGCTATTTCACGAGGGTCTTTTTCAGGCTTGGAGAGGTTGATTGTGATTTCCAAGTCTTTCCACTTCGTGGGGGTTGTCCATTGAATATTTCGTGCAACGGCTTCTCGCCTGACATACCCCGCATCGCAGCTTAACCGATAAAAATAGTCGGTTGCGGCTTTGGGGGAATTTTTTTCATAGAGAGCATGAAACGTTCGGAAAACATCGGAAGGTTTTGGCATCAGGACACCCATGATACGCATGGATACGCAATCGCGTCCGGCAGCGGTGTCTTCTTCCTTTCCATTTAAGACGGCTGCACGTGCGAGAAGCGCCAACGTATCTTCCAAATCAAATGTATCCGCAGATGCTCCCGTATGCCCGCCACACGAATTTTTCTCCGCAAGTACCCAAGCCTCATCAGGTGCCGGCCCTTCGGCTCCAATGATATCCAGCACAAGGTTGTAACTCCATATACGATCGTTCCAGCCGATAAGATCTGTCAAGACGGCATAGTCAATCAGTTTTTGAACGGTTTGCGCGATAGCTTTTTCAGCGTGGACGTCCTTCTCGACAGCAATGTCCTTTTCGGTGTTATCGGTTTTTTCGGTATTTACAGCCATTGTGCCCAAGCCCCTTCCTCAGAGATTGCGTAGCGCTGACATGCGTTGTCGCCAAACCAAGTGTTCATCTCCTCTGTAAAGGTCTCGACAATATCAAGCGGCACGAAGCACTGGATGGAGCCGCCAAAGCCGCCTCCGTGGATGCGCAGGGCACCGCGACCGTCCAGTATATGCTCGGCAAGGCCGAGAGCAAGCATGGCAGGCTGGAAGCTGCCGGCAGTGGAAACATTTTGTAAATACATGGCGGAACTTGCGCCGGATGCACGGGTAAGAGAAAGAAACTCACGAATGTCTGCGTGGGTAAGTGCACCCCAACGCTTATCGACAAGGTCATTTTCGTACCAGTAGTGAATGGCGCGAAGCAAGGCTCGATCTCCCAGTTTCTCGCGAAGCTCTACAACGCGATCGTTAAAGTTTTTGGAGTCCACTTCGCAGAGACGCGCTTTTCCAAACTCGGCGGCTACTTTCTGCATTTCAACGGGGACGGCGGCGTATTCGTCGGTAAAGAGAACATGATCGGAGCCAACGTCAATAAGACACAGAGCATATCCGTAGTCCTCAAAGTTATAGTCAAGTTTGGCAGTCTTAGGAGCCACGGGATCTTCAAAATCCATAAACGCAAGGCCACCCATGCAAACGGAAAGCTGATCCATAAGGCCGCTGGGCTTGCCAAAATACTCATTTTCAGAGAACTTGCAGGCAAGAGCCAAATCAACGGGGGAGAGTTCGGGGCCCTCCCAAAGCGCTTCCATGGTGCGTCCCAAAGCCGCTTCTATGGCCGCAGAAGAAGAGAGTCCGCCGCCTCCGGGAACGGTGCTGGTAAGTGCAATATCAAATCCCCGTGGGGTAAAGCCCCGGTTGACGAGCGCCACAAGCATCCCGCGGGTAATGCCGATGGTTGAAAGACATTCGTCCGTATTCTTCTCTTGTTCAAAGATGGTAATTTCAAAGGGTTCGTATCCCTCACTTGCCACACGGATCATATCGGTGTTATTGGGCGCTGCAATGCCGTCAATTGAGACATTGAGTGCACCTGCAATAACGTGACCGCCCTCATGATCGGTATGGTTTCCGGCAATCTCCGAACGACCGGGAGCATGAACGGCAAGATATGTTTGACGGGCGCCAAATTGTTTTTCAAAAAGCGCCTTGGCAACTTCGAGGCGGCTGCTGAGATGCGGGCTAATCTGGTGGGTCATAGAAATTCCTTTACAACGGGGCTGATATGCCAAAATCAACTGATACATTACTTTTTAGGACTGTTGGATCTGTGTGCGCATGGGCTACACGACGGCTTACGTACGCACGGACTCTTCTCGCGGGCGGATACGATAGACGATTGACTCTATATACGGATGGTCTGCGTCACAGCATGGTTGGATCCATGCAGGATGATGGATAAAGTCGGGATAGAATTCCGGCTCAAAAGCAAAGCCGTCGTTTGGCCCGTAAACGGCTCCGTCTTTGGCGTTTATATCGCCAAGCCAGTTTCCGGTATAGAAGTGAGCTCCCGGAGTTGTGAGCAAAATAGCGAGCTCTGCTTTTGTTCCGCTGGCGAAAAGCGCAAGACGCGGCACTCCTTGTGGCGTATATCCGTCAATGCAGAAGCAGTGGTCATATCCATGAGCTCGGTGGATTTGCTCGTTATCGGCGTCAATGTCTTTTCCGATGTACTTTGGCGCTCTAAAGTCAAATGGAGTTTCTGCAACCGGTGCTATAACACCTTGCGATACGCAGTCTTCGCGAAGAGGGAGGTAGGTATCTGCGGTAATTTGAACAAGATGATTGCGTACGGTGCCGCAATCGTGTCCCGATAAGTTAAAGTAGGTATGGTTGGTCATATTGACCAGCGTTGGCATATCTGAGGTGCAGCTATAGGTGAGAAGAAGCTCAGCTCCTTCAGGTATTTCTTTAAGCGTATAGCGTGCGTGTAAAGAGCGGTTGCCGGGAAGACCAAAGGTGCCGTCGTCAAGACGGAGGCTAAATACGACGGAATTTGCATCTTCGTCAATTTCGGTATCCCAAAGACGTTTGTGCAGACCGTGCTCAAGGTCAGTGTGAAGGTTGTTTTGCTTTGTGGGCCCATCGTTTTTTGGAAGATGATAGATGTGTCCGGCGAGAGGAACTTCTGCTTTATCGGTGCGGTTAGCCGAAGGTCCAACCGTCATTCCGTAGCAAGCCGGATTGTCAAAATAATCCTCCAGTTTGTCAAAACCCAAAACAATGTCGCTTTTTTTGCCGGCGGCGTCTGGAATGGATATTGAAGTAATGGCAGCACCAAAGTCAGTGAGGACAACCTCTTGAGATCCGGCGGCAAGCGTATAGGTATATGCCGGAAGACCATCGGGCGTTGTTCCAAATAATGTGCGAGAAATCATAACACCTCCCAGTACATAACCTGTATATATCTCAAGTATAGCCATGATGTTAACGTACTCAAATACTTTGCGGTGAACGGAATCTTTTTTGAGTGCAGCGGTATGTTTTCGATAAGCGGTCGGTCAAGAACTGCAAGCGGTGCACAATATCAAACGCAACGGAAATTTTTGATAATGAGCAACCGCATTGTTATTATGGTTTCGTTAACATTCGGAGGTGGTAGCACATGGCGAGACAATCGCTTAAGAAAAAGCGCCCTATATCAATGGCAGATGTTGCGCGGGAGGCGGGTGTCTCGCAGCAGACGGTCTCTCGAGTGGCAAATGGATTATCAAATGTTAACGAAGATACACGGTTGCGTGTGCAGGAGGCTATGGCAAAGCTTGGGTTTCGGCCAAACTTTGCCGGGCGTTCTCTTAGAAGCGGACAGTATAACTCGGTAGGACTTTGCCTGTATGATGTGCGTGAGTTTGGTAACTTAGCCACCGTAGACGGTATTCTCTCCGCTGCTCGCGAACACGGATATGCCATTACCATGATTGAAAATGTTGACGACAATCTTTCGCTAAAAGACGTCTCCCACAAAATCACCGAGCTTCCCGTTGACGGCATGATTATCAGCATGAGTCTTATGGCATCTGATTTTGATTCCTTTAAGCCACAACCCGGTATGGGAACCGTTCTTTTGAGTATGTACGAACATCCGTACTGCACAACGGTGGAGTCGGATCAATATGGATGTTCGTGGACGGTTGTTGAGTACTTGAAAAACGCAGGCCATAGAAATATCCGTTTTGTGGCAGGACCTTCCTACTCAATCGATTCAAATTTCCGGCAAAAAGGCTGGGAAGACGCTCTTTCGCATTTTGGCCTTCCGGTGGTGCAGCCCCTTGCGGGTAATTGGTTGGCGGACAGTGGCTACGAAATAGGATGCAAGCTTTCAGCCGATACGGAAATGACGGCAATTTATTCGGCAAACGATCAGATGGCATTCGGTATTATTGCGGCGCTTCAAGATAGAGGCATTCGGGTTCCGGAAGATGTCAGTGTTGTCGGCGTTGATGATTCTCTTGAGGGATATGTCCCGCATTGTAATTTGACAACCATCCGCTTTGACCTTCTCAAACGCGGACGCACTGCCTTTGAACATGCACTCTTGGGGCGTAAACCAGGATATACGCCTGAAACCGTTCGTATTCCGGGGCGGCTTATCGTGAGAGATACCGTAAGGAATCTTCATTGAGAAATGCCTAAAAGACCTTCATGGGGCAGCTCTTGTCGGTATGGTCTATACTCGATAGGGTTGTGTCGCGAGAGAGAATAATCGTAGGAGCAATATGGGCAATTCGCATAAACCAGAGCTAACGTGGGGCGTTAAGGTGTCACTGAGCGCCTATGAAGTGCGTGTTGGCGAGCCCATCGTTGCTACTCCGTATATCGAAGGCGCAAATCCTGAAGGCTTTCGTTTCAACTATGTGTGGTCGCGAGACGATTGTTGGGAGGACGGTTGGTGGGACACAACGGAGCATGAGTTTGGAGGCTCCATTACCGATACCAGCTGGACCTATACGTTTGATGAGGCCGGCCGCTACCATCTCTACATCGACGCCTTTGATCCTAAGGGCAATCCGCAAACGGTGACGGCATGGGTTGTCGTAGCCGGAGAAAATGACTTCATGCGCCCCGCGCTTCCTTCCGAGGACGCACAGACGGTAGTAAAAGTCGATCATGTCTGCGAAATTTTCAACATTGCGTCCGAGCAATACAATTCCTTGAAAGAGTACTTTATTGCCCTTGCCCACCATGAGCTTAATTTCAAGGAGTTTCGAGCCCTTGACGACATTAGCTTTGAGGTTAAGCGAGGAGAAGCCTTTGGCCTCGTGGGAACAAACGGATCCGGCAAGTCCACGATGCTCAAAATCATTGCCGGTGTTCTTGAACCGACAAAGGGATCCTGTGAGGTCATGGGAACCATTGCGCCGCTCATTGAACTTGGCGCCGGCTTTGATATGGAGCTGACCGCTAAGGAGAACATCTATCTTAACGGTGCGCTTTTGGGCTATAAAAAAGAATTCATTGACGAGCATTTTGATGATATCGTGAGTTTTGCGGAGCTTGAGGGCTTTATGGATATGCCGCTCAAAAATTACTCTTCAGGCATGGTGGCGAGAATTGCCTTTGCCATTGCAACCGTTACTGAGCCGGATGTGTTGATCGTTGACGAGACGCTTTCGGTAGGTGACTTCTTGTTCCAGCAAAAATGCGAGAAGCGCATCAAGGATCTCATTTCTTCCAACAACGTCACCGTTCTTCTCGTGAGCCACTCTATTGATTTGGTCCAGAGAATCTGCGACCGTGCCATTTGGATTGAAAAGGGAAAGCAACGTATGCTTGGACCGGTAGATGAGGTCTGTGAAGCATACGAGCATCTCAAGCGCTCATGACAGAGAATGTCCCTAAGTGATGAATATAAGAGCTTCTCTGTGAATTTTCAGTCGGATTATGGTGTCCGTATGCTACACTTTTGCTGTCTTTAAACGTGGTACGAGATACCCGAAAGAAAAAAGAACTTCATATACTTTCCGGGATGTCTGTGCCGCGTGGTGGTCAGGCATCTTTTTTATGAGGAGGGTATATGGAGCAAACCATACCCAAGGCCGTTATCATGGACGATGCGGCCCTCTCGCGTGCCATTACTCGCATTGCTCATGAAATCATTGAGCATAACGAAGGCACCAAAAACATTGCTTTGGTAGGCATTATCCGCCGCGGTGAAACCATTGCAATGCGACTTGCTGATGAAATCCAAAAAATTGAAGGAGAGCGGCCTCAGATTGGCTCGCTTGATATCAGTTTTTATCGCGATGATGTACGGCGCAGCATTGCACCGGTGCTTCATGCAACCAATATTCCCTTTGAGATTAACGGTCGTGATATCGTCCTGGTTGATGACGTGCTCTATACCGGCCGTACCATCCGAGCTGCCCTTGATGCGCTGATGGATTATGGTCGTCCCAAAACGGTACAGTTGGCGGTTATTGTCGATAGAGGCCACCGCGAGCTTCCTATTCGCGCCGATTATGTAGGTAAAAATGTACCGTCTTCCCATGAGGAGATTGTTCGCGTTGAGGTTAAACCCATTGACTCTACAAATGAGGTATGCGTGTGGGACAAACGCCACACCGATGAAGCTAAAGGGGGCATGGAGTAAATGCTGTCAGTTAAACATCTTATTGACACCAACAGCCTGACTGCCGATGACATTACTCAGATTCTGGATACTGCAAAGGCATTTGAAACCGTCAACAACCGTGACATCAAAAAAGTCCCCGCTCTTCGCGGACGTACCATCGTCAACCTTTTCCTTGAGCCCTCAACGCGTACGCGGTCTTCGTTTGAACTGGCCGAGAAGCGCCTCTCGGCGGACAGCTTGAATATGGGCGGTTCCACCTCGTCTGTCGTAAAAGGCGAGAGCCTTGCAGACACGATTCAGACTATCGATGCAATGAACGTAGACATGTTTGTATGTCGTGCGCGCCTGGCGGGTACACCTCAGCGCATTACGGAAAACACCGACGCGATCGTGATCAACGCAGGTGACGGCAAACATCAACACCCCACGCAGGCCATGCTTGACCTCTATACCATTCGTGAAAACTTTGGACATTTGGATGGCCTTAAGGTTGCCATTGTGGGCGATCTGTCGCACAGCCGCGTTGCCGGTTCTCTTGCTCCGGCGCTCAAGACCATGGGTGCTGAGGTAACGCTTGTGGGACCTCCTACGTTTCAGGTAGACGATCCCGAGTGGTTCGGTTGCCCTCAGACCGCTGATCTTGATGAAGTCATTCCTGAGATGGATGTCGTATACATGCTGCGCGTGCAGCTTGAGCGTATGGAAGGTGCCGCCATTCCTTCTCGCCGTGAGTACAACCGTCTCTTTGGTCTTGACGAGCGCCGCGCAAACCTTATGAAGCCTGAAGCAATTGTGTGCCATCCGGGACCCATGAACCGTGGTATGGAGATTAACACGGAGGTTGCCGACTCGGCTCGCTCGCGCATCCTCAATCAGGTTAATGCCGGTGTTTTGACTCGTATGGCTGCAATGTATCTACTGCTTGGAGGAGAATCTGATGGCCTATCTGCTTAAAGCTGCTCACGCAATTGACCCACAGCTCCATCTTGATGATATCTGTGACGTTTTGATTGAAGACGGAAAGATTGTTCAGATCGGGAAAGATCTTGCGGCGCCAAAAGACGCCTGCGTCATTGATGCAACGGGTAAGTATTTGGTGCCGGGTCTTGTTGATATGCACGTGCATTTTAGAGATCCTGGGTTTGAATATAAAGAGACTATCGAGACGGGTTCCCGGGCGGCGGTTCACGGTGGCTTTACCGATGTCGCTACCATGCCTAACACTAATCCGGTAACGGATACCGGAGCGGAGATTCGCTATCAGCTTGATCATGGGCGAGAAGTCGGTCTTGTACACATCCGTCCCATCGGAGCTCTCACCAAAGAGTCAAAAGGCGAGGCTTTGGCCGAGATTGGCGACATGGTCATGGAGGGCGCCTGTGCCTTTTCCGATGACGGGCATGGCGTACAGAGCGCCGGCATGATGCGTACCTGCATGGAGTACGTCTCGCAGTTCAATCGCGTCGTGGCGGCTCACTGCGAAGTTGAGTCCCTCTCCGCAAACGGCGTTATTAACGAGGGGAGAGCCAGTACGCGCCTTGGCATGTTTGGCTGGCCCGCACTCGCAGAAGAGTTGGAGATTTCCCGAGACATTGAGCTCTGCCGCTTGACGGGATGCCCGCTGCATATCTGCCATATCTCAACGGCACGCGGTGCTGATTTGGTGCGTCAGGCAAAGGCTGAGGGGCTGCCGGTTACCGCCGAGGTTTGTCCGCACCATCTCTTCTTAAACGAGGAAGATATCACGACCACCTATAACACCAATCTGAAGATGAATCCGCCGCTCAGAACAGCCGATGATGCGCGTGCGCTTCAAGAGGCCGTTGTTGACGGCACCATCGACTGCATCGTGACTGACCATGCACCGCATGCGGCACACGAGAAGGACACCGAGTGGGAGATTGCCTACTTTGGCACCATTGGTCTTGAAACGTCACTGCCGCTGATGTTGACGCGTATGGTGGCATCAAACAAGCTTTCATGGACCCGCCTGGTGGAGCTCATGGCGGTAAATCCCCGTCGGATTTTGCGTCTTGAGCCCATACGTCTTGAAGCCGGCTGTGCGGCGGACCTTACGCTTATTGATCCCAATCTTAAGATAGACGTTACCGAAGACTACTTTGAGAGCAAATCAAAGAACTCTGCGTTCATTGGCGAGAAGCTCTGCGGCGTGGCTACCGATGTCTTTGTTGGAGGTCGCCGTACGCTTGCGGAAGGCATCGTGACCCCTCAAGGAGAAAAGTAATGGCGCTTCGGGGAAAGGCATGCCTGTTTGACTTTACGATCGTCTCCAATTCTTCGGTGGCAGAAGATACATATAAAGCAATCCTTTCTGCCCCCGGACTTGCTGACGTGCTGGAGCCGGGTCAGTTTGTAAATGTGAGGGTTCCTGGGGATGCAACCCACATCCTTAGGATTCCCCTGTCCTTCTCGTACGCTGACTGCGCTCATGAGACACTTGAGCTCATCTACGCCACGGTAGGAGAGGGTACGCGTCGTCTTGCGTGCATGCAGCCGGGAGAGAGAAGTAATCTGGTGGCTCCCTGCGGAAAGCCATGGCGGATATCTGCGACTTCCACACGAGCGGTGCTTGTTTCCGGGGGAGTCGGCATTACTCCGCTCATTGCGGCCGCTCGCGTACTTGCCGAGAAGAACATTGCCTTTGATGCGTGTATCGGAGCACAGACGGGCTCACGGCTCTACGGTAAAGACGAACTTTTAGCGCTTGGCGCAAAACACGTTATTGAGACAACCGATGACGGGTCGCGCGGTGTGAAGGGCTTGGTGGTCGATGCTCTTTCCGAGCCGCTTTCACAAGGAGTTTGGGATGCGGTGTATACCTGCGGACCTGAGCCGATGATGCGAAGTGTTGCCCGTCTTGCGCACACATACAATGTTTCGTGCCAGGTGTCCATGGAGCGCATGATGAGTTGTGCCTTTGGGGCTTGTAATACCTGTAACGTTGCCCTTGCGCGTGGAGGGTATGCGTCTGCGTGCATGGACGGACCCATCTTCGATGCAGAGGAGGTGGCATGGTGAGCGGCGTTGATATGGCGGTAAACCTTGGTGGCATTGCCATGAAAAATCCCATCAATACTGCGGCTGGTACGTTTGGATATGGCTGGCAGTTTGAGGGCTTTTACGACGTGTCACAACTTGGAGCCATTACTATGAAAGGCGTTGCCCGTGTGCCGTGGGACGGCAACCCTGCGCCTCGCATGTGTGAACTTACCAGCGGAATGATAAATTCCGTTGGTCTTGCAAATCCGGGTATTGACGCCTTTGTCGATCATGTAGGCTCGTATATGGATGAGCTTGAAAATCGCGGGACGCGCGTCATTATGCAGATGGCGGCTCATTCGGTGCAGGAGATGGTCGATGTCGTGGAGCGCACCGAAGAGCTTGCACCGCATGTCTCGGCTCTTGAACTTAA
>ERZ773263.1015-NODE-1015-length-17844-cov-8.463489_pt1 | contig 17844 bp, 10 predicted proteins | sample MGYA00511076_ERZ773263 | MGnify/ENA primary metagenome ERZ773263 (study PRJEB29015, sample SAMEA2738155) | human oral metagenome | biome: human oral; feature: human-associated habitat; material: saliva | place: China | collected 2195 ... | reverse complement strand
GCCGCCATTGATCTACTCGAGGTAAAGGCCAGGAAGCAGGTACAAAAAGGATATCCGCCCCCTGGGCCGTCAACGTTACCCAGTCAATAAAGCGCAGGTCATAGCAAATAACCGCCCCGACCTGTATACCGTCCAACGAAAACTTACAAAGTTTTGATCCGGCCTCAAATCGTTCATCTTCTTTAGCCGGAGAAAACAGATGCACCTTATCGTAGGCAAACAGCTCCTCGCCCTTACGATTAAATGCATATAGGCGATTATACAGACCGGCTCCTTCTCGTACGGCTACGGAGCCTCCTACTATATTCACACCGTACTGAGAAGAAAGTCTTGCCAGTAATGATTTCGTTTGCTTACCGTCCTCATCGGCACCGGTTTCCAGTGATTCGGGATAAAATCCGGTATTCCACATTTCGGGAAAGACAAGGACATCCGTATGACCGCTACTTACAGCTTCATTTGTCAGCTCTTCAATCCGTTTATAATTTGTTTCACAGTCACATTTGGCAGCCGCACACTGCACCATCTTGATGTTCATGGATACCCCTTCTTTTTTCGAATGAATATACTCGTATTATAAGATAGGATTTTTGGGCATGCAACGGTAGCAAGGACCGGTAGGCTGTGCTATAGTAAAACTGAATACTAAAGGAGAAAAGCCAATGAGTAAAATAAAAAAGACCAATGCCATGCGCATATTGGATAAGCACCACATTTTTTACGACATAAAGACTTACGAATACACGGAAGAAGACTTGTCGGGAATCCACGCGGCTGCCGAGGTCGGGATGCCGCCGGATAAAGTTTTTAAAACGCTCGTCGGCCGGGGAAATGTAACGGGCCCCGTCGTCTTTTGTATTCCTGTCCATAAGGAACTCGACTTAAAAAAAGCCGCTCATGTAAGCGCCAATAAAAACGTTCACCTCATTCACGTTAAGGATCTTTTGGGTCTTACAGGCTATATTCGCGGCGGCTGTTCGCCTATAGGTATGAAAAAACTTTTCCCTACGTATATTGATGAAACCGCCCTTTCCGTTGATGTTTTCAGTATCAGCGCCGGCCAAAGAGGTCTTCAGATTCTTGCAGCCCCTAAAGATATTATAGGGCTTATCGACGCATGTACAGCCGATTTAACGGTGTCCGATATTATCCTAACCGACGGGAGCGTACGGTCATGACGAGTAAAGAACGTCTAACGACCCTTACGGCCTGTACGGCCTGCCAACTCTGTCGTGAAGGCAACCGCGGCCCCACGCAATGGTCCGGGCCTGAAGATTCTCCGCTCATGTTTATCGGCGAGGGCCCCGGCGGTGTGGAAGACGAGTATGGCGTGCCGCTCGTAGGCCCGTCGGGAAAATTATTGGATAAGGCACTCTGGAGTGTCGGCCTTACGAGAGACCGTATTTACGTAACCAATATAGTAAAATGTCGTCCTCACAACAACCGTACCCCGACCCTAGATGAAGGTCGTTTTTGCGCGGATCTTCATTTACGTGCGGAAATTGAAGCCGTCAAGCCGGCCGTCATCGTCTGCCTCGGCAAGGTTGCCTTTCAGTACTTTTACGGTAGTGCAGGCAGTATTATGAGGAATCGCGGCAAGTGGCTTGATTACAAGAAAATCCCCGTCATGCCCACCTATCATCCCGCCTTCTTACTGCGCCAAACAGGTAAAGAGCTGGTCGAATCGAAGTGGCAGGTTTATTACGACTTAAAACACGCCGTCGAAAAGGCCCGGGAAACACGACCGGAGTATATATTAAAAAGCGAAGCTATCCCCGATTTATTACAGACCTATAATTATTTGAAAAAAGAGCGACATAGGTAAAAGAGACTCGACACGAAATTGTGTCGAGTCTCTTTATTTTGGAGCGGATGAAGGGGATCGAACCCTCGTACCGAGCTTGGGAAGCTCGTATTCTACCACTGAATTACATCCGCACGAAACATGTTCAGTATAGCAACAAACCAATCATTTGTAAAGAACTAAGGAAATTCATTACCGTTACAAAAGATAAATTCGGTCGAAGCCGCTAACCGACTCCGACCGAATTGCAAAACTAAAGTATGTCGTACTTTTCTTTCTTATCCCTTATAATCGGCAGCATAGCGTGCCATAGCTCCGCCCAAATCACCGAGGAAAGTACCGAACCGTTGCTGATATGCCCAGTTTACAGCTACACTGTCAGCCATCTGGTCCGTCGACGGTGTTACATTTACAGGGAGTTCCTGCCATTTGCGCGTAGCTTTGTCGTAAATAAATGCTTTTTTCTTGTTCGTATCAATGCGATATTTAACTTTTTGGCCTTCACCGGTGAGAATATCCGATTCCATAATGGTTTCGTGTTTCCGTGCCGTAAAAGTCCAAACGCCGTCTTTATCCGTATCTGTGGATATGGAATTCATATCCAAATAGGTTTCATAATCGCCTTGTGCATAAATCGGTCTGTATTGTTCGTTGTAGACTAAAGAGCTGTTGAAATATGTAGTACGACGATTTTCCGCCCCTTCTTTATAGCCGAACCACTGAGCTTTATTATCCCAGAAAAGCTTATACCAGTGGTACTGATCATTCAGATTATTAAAATGATACACGCCCAAGTCACCGTAATGCAAGGTAATCCCTTCATGTACGGCTTCACCGGCTACGGGCGAATAATAGTTCCGGGCATCCGTATAGGTCTGCCAGGACTTTGTGCGTTCATCATAACCCATAAGGTAAGCAAATTCCGAATCCTTAGATTGAACGATATAGAAGTTACGACCGTCATCGTTATTTACAATTTGATGTATTTCCATTGTATAGTAACGACCGAGAGACGGTACTTCTTTCGTATAAATAACCTTACTGTGTTGTTTTACAATAATCTGAGCTACGCCGTTTTCGCGAGCATAAGAAATATGAAATTTGTTACCGTGATCTTTAAACGAATCATCGTAGTTGTTGCGTTCCGGCCCGAAGACCACGGAATGGACCGGTGAAAACGAGGCTAACGCCGAAAAAGATGTACACAAGGTGACGGCGAGAGCGCTGACAAGTAAACGAACAGATTTTTTTGCATTCATAAACGACACTCCTTTATTCTGTTGAGTTCTCGAGAAATTGATAACTCTTTTACATAAAAATTATCACATTTTGTTAAACCGGTCAATCAAAGATGATTTTTGTGTTTTCTTTGTTAATAAAATGTCACTTTTTCTTAAAATAAATTGTAGTTTCCGCCTGCAATCAACACCCGCATAATCCCTAAAAAAGACGGTCGTCTCCGCAATGCTGCAAAGACGACCGTCTTGATACATCAATTCGAATCTAGAATTTATACGTGGCCTGTACACGTGTATAGTTACCCAGCGTAAAGGTTTCCGACCCGTACAAAGTATCGCGTCGATTTATCCCTTTAGCATCAAAGGTATAAAAGGCTTCCAACAGGAAGTTCTTAGTCGGTACGTAAGCCGTCCCGAGCGTAAAGCTGCGAATGCCGTCCAAGTATCTGTCCGGCACACCGGTTGCTCCCGTTCCTCCGAAGAAGGAACCGTGTTCAAAATACTTATAATCCGCAAAGGCGCTCCAACTTCCGGGTACCTTCATATCCGCTTTGCCCACGTCAAACCGAAGTGTCCAGAAATGAGGTGTACCGCCGTCGTGACGACCCGTAATTTCAAAGTCGGACGTTCCCGCCGTATGCTCATAAGCCGTATGCCCGTTCAAGTATCTCCCCAAGTCGGACCGGTTCTGACCGTAGTCAACAGATACGGCAGCCTTCTTACCCAGACGATAAGTGGCACCTAAGCCTATAATATTAGCCGGATTAGTAAAAGTCCGTTCCTTAGTCGCACGCCCTTCGGCATAATGAGCCTTATACGAATTTCCGCCGACAGACCGCAAGTACCAAGCCGTCAGTCCAAGTTTGTCGCCTACTACCTGCTTAGCCTGTACAAATACGGCTCGATCAATAGGCGGTACATAATCTCGCTGTAACACAATGCCTTGAGAAGGAATAATGGTTCCCGTGTACTTGCCCAGTTCTTCACGCGGCAAAGTGCTGTAACCGTCCGTCTGTCTCAGTACATTCGCAATTTCATTAAAACAATCGGCTAACAAGCTGGGGTAGTAATCACTACCTTTAACCGAAACGGTGCCTCTTGTACCCGATTCAGGCAATTCCACGCTGTTCAGCTTATAGATTTTTTCTTTTAGTCCGTCCAACTGAGTCGTATCGACAGTTACTGTATACGGCTGATTTGTAAAAGTAAGATCTCCCAAGTCTTTGGCACGTTTTTCATAGGCTTCCTTGATTTGATCCGCATGTGCATCATACCACTTATCAATATAAACCTTGCCGTTTTCATCAAAGAGCGACGGATCGGCCAAAGAAATTTCAAAAAGCGGGTCCTTTGTATTCAGTCCTGTTACACCGGGTGCAATATTTTGGTTAAATGAGTTATCTTCGTCATACCACTGACCGTCATCTTCATCATACGTTCTTGTATGATATGAATAAGTCGCCTGTATTTCAGGCATACGCAAGGAGACAGTCTTTTTTGCTATGGCGGATCCGTACGCTTTTATAGCAATATCCCGCATTCTGCGTACAACTTCAAATTGCCGTTCTCTAAGCGGCGCCGTCTGCACCTCATACTGAGCCTGGGCAGCTGTAACTGCCGCTTGCAACTGTGCCAACTGTTGCCGTAAGGGGGCAAGAACACTTTCCGGTTCACCGTCCAGGTACTGCTTCGACCAAATATCGCTTTCCAAATTCTCCGCCGCCGTTTTTGCGTCATCTACAGCCTTTGCCAGGGCAGCTTCCTGATCTCTTAGTGCTTTTAATTGCTGATAGAAGTTGACCGTATTCGGAGCATTATCTACTACCAATTCCTTGCGCCCGCCATCCGAGTCAAGCGTCGTTCCTACAAATTCATCTACCGTAGGAGGTCTTAAGAAACCCGTATAAACAGCATGGGTATAAGCTGAATCACTAACACCCGTAGAATGACTGAAATCACCGAAGCCGATTTTAACTTGAGACTTCGCTCCCGTCCATACAGCCCGGCCTCCGTCAAACTCTTTGCCGAACCAATAAGAGGTGACCCCGAAACTTTCATGTAATCGACCTAAGCTGAAGTCCCATTTGCCGCGACGGTTTGTCAAATCGGCTTCTTCAAGACGCTGATGAGAAAACCCTTGTGAGCCTTCCGTAACATGCCCCGTATCTACTCCGACTTGTCCCGAAGCACTGCCCACGAGGCGTATATTCGTGTTCTTGTCTACACGGGCATTAACACCCAAACGTACTCTGTTTTCAAATCCATGCTCCTTTTCATCTCTTAAATTGCGCGCCGCATCGATATCAATGGAGCTGGTCGCCGTCACACGAGCTGTCGGTCTCTGAGAGCCCAAATGACTGTCCCAACGGGCTCTGTAATCACCGAAAACTTCCACTCCTTTTTCAGCCGCGTCATCAAAAGGCCGTGACAGGAAATCTTCCCAACTCAAAGGTTCTACGATTGTATCATTCGGTATAGCTCCGTTCTTGGATTCCGCATCCGATCCGATTTTGAAGTTCGCTCCGAAGCGATAGACACGTGCCGAAAAAGCTCGATCATCGTCACGATGATTGAAAAGGTTGTTAATCCCGAAGTACACAACTGAATCTTTGTTGATTTTCTTCTGAATCATTAAGTTCCACATGCCGAAAGTTTTGCGCTGATACATATCGGCCGTGCGTGTAGTGTTAAAGTTATAATGAATGACGGACTTGTCCGGATTCGTCGGATCCATATAGGATACCATGTAGTTACCGCCACCCTTAAGGGAGTTACTGTCCAACATGTTAATATAATAATCTCCCCATAGGCTGCCGCTCCAACCGCTCTTTTCATCATTATAATCTATACCTATATCGATCTTATGTTGCGGTTTATCCAAAAGCTGACGCGGCATATCCTTATCGCTCTTATTTACGGCATGCAGGTACGTATAGCCGAAACGAGCCTTCCAATGTTTGGACAAGGTTTGTTTTAATTCCCATTCAAGGCCTGTAATTTCCGCTTTCCCGATATTTCGGAAGCTGTAAATCAGGTCGGGAGCATGCGAAAACTTTGAAGCTCCATAAGGGGTACTTTCATCATATTGAGGGTAAAAATCCATTAAATACCCCGTATTGTAAATGGACATATAGTCTTTTATACGGTTGTGGAACAAGGTCACCTTCGAATAGGTGTTCTTACTTTCCCCTTCCAGCGAAAGATCGAAGTTTACCGCTTTTTCAGGCTGTAAACTCGGATTTCCCACCCAATACCATCCGAGACGAGCTTCACCGCCTCCAATGGTGGCATTGACAATATTAGGCCCGTACATTTCCCAGTTATAATACAGCTCTCCCATGCCCGGTTCAGTATAGCTCGTCCCTATATTGGCCTTAAACCGACGATGTGTATTACCCTTTACGTTATGGGTCATACCCAGATTAAAGGTCATATTGGACCCGAACAGTTCACTGTGATCCAATCTCAAGGCCGGCATAAGGATTGTATCTTTATTAAGTTGCCACATATCCTGCAAATAAAAATGTTGCTTTTTAATTTTTGCCTGACCCATGGTCACCTGATTGATACGTTTATTATATTCTTCCTTAAAATAAGCTCCGTTAAGTTTTAACTTTGTCGAGTCAAAGGACGGAACGGCCCCGTAATAAAAACTGGGCAAGTAAGCATCATACAGAGCCGGATAATAGTTGCCGTGCTCATCTCGTCGACCTTCTTTATTGTTGTGATAGTCTTCAATAAACTCCCTATTATTTTCTAATAAGGTTCTGGCAAATTGCTTATATCGTTCGTAGGCCTCCGGATTTCGTTTTTGTAAAGTTTTTTCCGTCACCGGTCCGTCGACAAGCCCCATGACCGCCGCCGGATCCTGTCCCGAATCGGGATCTAAATACTGCAGATATTCTTCATACGTAAACTGCGGCAAGGTAGCCGGATCGTTTTTATCTCCGTTATACCATTCCTTTTCCTTATCCCACTGCTCAACTCCGGCACTGTTTTTAGCAAAGGAGTGCCGATACACGGTAGATGACGGGATACCACGTTTAACAGCCAAGCTCTTATCGTAGTCCCACGGATCTATGTTACGCACATACGTATGCGGAGCATTTTTCAGTCGACTGCCTTCCCCTTCTTCATTGGCATAACCGGCGCCGTACGACAAAAGATGCTTATCATTTATCTGTGTATCTGCCGACACGTCGAAACTCCATTGCCGATGATCCACATTGTCCACATAGTTCAGAGTATTTTTGCCTTCATACGTACTGTTGCCGTAGTCACTCGTCAGGGTAATGTCATTTTCTTTGACACGGGCATATGTAAGTTCCGCCTGCCAATTGCTCTTACCCGACTTAGCTTTGTACGTCAGGTTCATATTGTTTCGATCCAAGTCGCGTTTGTAATGAACTTGCGGCTCTACGTAAGAGTCGCTTCTCTTAACATACCGCTCCAGATTTTCCTTATACCGGTCTGCGCGAACGGATACGGATCGATTCTTATCAATGTCATAGATGCCGAAAACACCGACATTCGAATTGGTCCCGTAAAACCGTAATGAATTTTTTAAAAAACCATGGTCTTCATCAGATGCCAAAAAGCTGTTCTTTCTGGCACGACTGGCATAGACGGGCATAATGTCTTGTTTACTGCCGTATACGTCAAATCGGAACTTACCCACCTGTCCCGAATCGGCCCGCAAAAAATAGTTGGAATACGGGGAAATATCCCCGTCTCCCTTTTCTCGCCGTCCTTCCAAATTAAAACGAAGCCCCGACTTTTTACTCGGTTTATTCGTAATGACATTAATGACACCGCCGATAGCGTCGGCCCCATACTTGGCACTGGCTGCACCTTGAACAATTTCGATATGGTCTACATTTTCCGTTCCCAGTCGTTGTAATTCATCCCCGGCCCCGGAATACTTGGCCAAGTCCCCCATAACGGGTTTCCCGTCTACAAGAATCAGTGTATGTCGAGGCTCGGCCCCACGAATAGAGACGCCCACACGCCCCATAGAGTCGACCGTACGAGTGACCCCCGTCTCATTAAAAACAATGTCTTCAACGGATTTGGCCTGTTTCTTCTCAATTTCAGCCTTTGTAATTATGGTCTTTTGTTGAGACTCAAACTTAGCTTCTTCTTCGGCTCTCGTAGCTTGAACGATAATATCTCTCGTAGTTACTCGCTCTGCGGCAGTTGCCTCATATCCGGGCGTCGCCAGCCAGGAAATCAAGGCACACAGCAATAGCGTATACCGTCTCGTGTGCCTTAAAGGATCCCTCATAATTGCCTCCCCGGTCGGACATGATGTCCTTCCATGCTCTTTGGTATTTTGAATATCGTTATCTTTATGATACTAGGGTATAGATACTCCTTCTACTCCGTTCAGTTCATAAATAATCCGTTTCGACAAAAATTTTTACATCGTATCACTCGTTTCGGCAAAGTGCGCTTTCTAAAAATCCGAAATATACCCACAAAAAAAGTCGGCACCGAAGTGCCGACTTTTCAAAAATACTAGAATTTATACGTTGCCTGTATACGAGTGTAATTGCCGAGGCGGAAGTTTTCCGGCCCGTACAACGTATCTCGTTTGCCCGTCCCCTTGGCATCAAAGGTATAGAAGGCTTCAATAAGTAAATCTTTACGAGGCACATATCCGGCGCCGAAAGTAAAGCTGCGAATACCGTCCATATAACGATCCGGTACCCCTTCCGTTCCGTTACCCCCGAAGAAGGAGCCATGTTCAAAATACTTGTAGTCCGCAAAGGCATTCCAACTTCCGGGCACCTCGGTATCGGCCTTGCCCATATCGAAACGGACAGTCCAGAAATGAGGGGTTCCGCCTGCCTGATAGCCGGTGATATTGAATACCGGTGAAGCATAAGCATGTTCGTATGTTGTATGACCGTTCAGGAAGCGCCCGAACTTGGTTCGATTCTGCCCGTAATCAAAGGAAAGTGATACGTCTTTACCGATTTGCCAAGCTGCGCCTATGCCGAAGACATTAGCCAATGTAGAAAATTCGTGCTTTTCGTTAACCGTTCCCGTCGCCCTGTCAGTCTTATACGAGTCTCCGAAGGAGCGTAAGTACCAAGCGGATATACCGACCGTCGGCGTAATTTCACGTTTATACTGTATGAAAGCCGCTCGTTTCAACGCCGGGACATCATCTTTTACGAGAACGCCCGTAAAGGCGGGGATAATTTCGCCGATTGTGTTCTTAAAGGCTTCACGCGGCAACTGACTGCCGCCATCCGTTTCTTGAATCCGTTTCGCTACGGCACTGAAATACTCATTAATGACATAGGGCATACCCTGACTTGCAAAGAGGCTATCCGTTGACGACGGTGATACAAAATCGTTTCTGTAAATTTGTTCTTTCAATGCATCCATGTCAACTGTTACATCTTCTGCTTCAATACCGTCTTCAAACGAAAGAGCCGCAAACCCTTCTTCTACGTAGTTGCTTTCAATTTCGCCCTTATGAGCATCCCACCAGCTATCGAAGAAGGCTCGTCCTTGTAAGGGGCTGCCGTCATTATAAGGAATGTAAAATTTCTTAGCACCCGAATAATACATAGACGGCGCATAAGTTAAGGTTTTCGTATGTTCGTCACCGTTATCATCCGTATATGTAACCGTCACGCCGTCGGGCTGACGAATTTCAAACTTTGCTTCCGACAATACGGCTTCATCCAAATAATTACCGTATGTCGACTTGGCAATATCGTACATATGGCGCATAATGCCCAGTAATTCTTCTGTCGACGCTCCGGCTGCCTTGGCACGTTCCAATTGTTGATAGAAGTTAATCGTGTCGGGAGCATTTGCAACCTGTTTTTCACCGTTAAAACTAATACCCACGTCATTGGAAATAAGACCGATGAATTCATCAATCGTCGGTACACGCATGTAGTTTTCTCTCACAACATGAGTATACGGGGAATCGCTGATGCCTGTACTGTTCTTAAAACTACCGAAGCCTAATCGCAACTGAGATTTTCCATCCGTTCTGACAGCGCGAGCTCCGTCGTATTCCTTGCCGAACCAGTAACCGGTTACACCCATTCGTTCATTCAAACGGCCGAGCGAGTAATCCCACTTTGCGGCATGTCTGGTTACGTCGAGGGTATCAAGGCGAGCATGATTGAAGCCTTTGCTTTCAGACATATCGTACGACGTATCCACACCCGTCATACCGGATGCGCTGGCAACGGCTTTAACATTTGTCTTATCATCAATTCTTGCATCCACTCCGACGCGAATACGTTGTTCAAACCCGTGTTCATCATTGTCTCGCAGGTTCTTTTCCGCACTGCCGACACGAGAGTCAAAAGTGGTTCTTGCTGCCGGTCGTTCCGATCCGTCATGGGCATTCCAACGAGCCCTGTAATCACCTATGAAATCGACACCCTTTTCACGTGTCGTATCAAAGGGAGCCTGTATAAAGTTCGATAACTTCACAGATTCACTTGTAACGGCTTTCTTGCTGTCCGTTCCTACAGCTGTAGCACTCTTTGCAATCGCCTGATCCGTCTTACCCGCATCCGTTCCGGTCTGTCCTTCACCGTCAGCCTTGTAGTGCTGACCGAATTTCAAATTTACTCCGAAACGATACACCCGGTCCTGCAAAGCTCTGTCATCATCGCGATGAGCAAAAATATTATCAATGCCGAAGTACATCATGGCATCATTTCTGAACTTCTTTTGGACCATTAAATTCCAAATGCCGTAGGTCTTCTTCTGATACGTCTGTTTTCCTCGCTCGGCGAAGTGGTAATTAATAACCGAGTGCTGACTGTCGGGAGCAATATAGGACTCCATATAGTTACCGTTATTGGCAATAGAATTGCTGTCCAACATATTAATATAGTAGTCGGCCCAAAGACTCCCGCTCCAACCGCTTTTTTCATTTTCATAATTGAGGCCTACATCGATTTTATGAACAGGTTTGTCCAAGAGTTGCCGCGGCATGTTGGGGTCTGTCTTATTGATTGCATGGAGCCACGTATATCCCAATTTAGCATTCCAGTGCTTATTAAATCTCTGCTTTACTTCAAATTCCAAACCCGTTATTTCAGCCTTGCCGATATTCTTAAAGCTGTAAATCATATCGGGAGCATAGAGGAATTTGGAAGCCCCCCATAAGGATTCAGTTGTAAGTTCCGGGTGGAAATCCATTAAGGCGCCTGTAAAGTAAATGGACATATAGTCCTTTATACGGTTATGGAAGAGATTGAAACGCGTATTCGTCTTGGCATTTTCCGTTTCATATCCGATGTCGAAGTTAAGAGACTTTTCCGGCTTTAAATCAGGGTTGCCGATAAAGTACCAACCCAACCGAGCCGTATCGGAGCCCACCGGACTGCTGCTGTACATTTCCCAATTATAGTACAGTTCCCCCATGCCCGGTTCCGTGTAACCCGTACCTATATTAGCTTTAAAGCGACGATGTACATTGCCGCCTACATTTTTAGTAAGCCCCAGGTTAGCTGTTAAGTGGGCCCCGAAGAGGTCGCTCTTATCAAGACGCAAAGACGGAGTAACAATGGTATCTTTGTCTACCTGCCACATATCCTGCAAGACCAGGTATTGCTTATTAATGGATGCCTTACCTACATAGACCATGTTATTGCGATCCTTAAAGGCTTCTTTAAACCGCTTGCCGTTAAAGGTAACGCCCTGAATATTGGCTTGAGAATTGTAATAGCTTTCAATAGCCAACATATTATGGTAAAAGGGAGGATAAGGGGCAAACTTAGATGCATTTTCCGCCAGAATCTTGGCAGCAAAAGCATCAGCCTTCGCCTTGACGGCTGCCGGTAAGTTGTCATAAGAAACCAGCGAGGCTCCGTTAGGGAAGTATTGCTTATAGTCCGTATACGTAAAGTCGGCTTTCTGACTCGTCGGGTCATTTCGATCATAGTTATACCATTCCGCAGCATTGTTCCAGTAAGGAATACCGTTCTCGTCACGCAATATTTCATAAGCATGAACGTTAGAAGCCACTTCACCGCTTTGCCCCGAAACGAGAGGACTTTCTTTGGAGATGACGAAGAGACTCTTATCATAATCCCACGGATCAATACGCTTTAAGGTTACATGGGGAGCACTCTTCAAACGACTACCCGAGCCGTCTTCTTTAGAAAAGCCGAAGCCGTAGGAAAGAAGATGCTTATCGTTGATCTGTGTCGACGCATTGGCGGATATGCTCAACTGTCGGTGATCCACGTCATCTACATACTCGAGCTGGTTCTTTCCTTCATATGATGACTTGCCGTAATAGCTGCTGACCGTAACGTCATCTTCTCTCGTACGCGAGTAATTGGCATCAACGGACCAATTGGTTTTGCCGCCGTTATTTCCCGTCCATGTAAACCCGTACGTGTCTCTATCCATATTCCGCTTAAAATGTTGCTGCGGTTCCATCATACTGTCACTGTGTTTCATGTATCGGTCGAGATTTTCATTGTATCTGTCGGCACGAAAATCGAGAGAGTTTTTGTCATCGAGCTTATAAGTTCCCGTCAGGCCCGTATCGGAAGCCGTCCCGAAAAAGCGGAGAGAGTTCTTCTCGAAGTTGGTAACCTTGGTCTGCATGGCCGAGCTGGATCGTCCTCGTGCAGCATAAACCGGCATAATATCTCGTTTACTTCCGTAAAGGCCGAGTCGTAATTTACCCATTTCTCCCGAGTCGGCACGGAAGAAGACATTTTGGTACGGGAATATGTCACCCTCTCCGCGAACTCGCCGACCTTCGGCATTAATCTGAATCGTCGGCTTCTTTTTCGCCTTTTTGGTCACTACATTAATGACCCCGCCGATGGCATCGGCACCGTATTTAGCACTGGCAGCCCCTTGAATGACTTCAATGTGGTCTACATTTTCAGTCCCCAGCCGTGTCACTTCATCACTGGCCCCGTAATACTTGGCCAAGTCACCCATAACCCGTTGCCCGTCTACCAGGATGAGCGTATGTCGAGGTTCGGCACCGCGAATGGAAACACCCACACGACCCATAGCATCAACCGTTCGCGAAACTCCCGTTTCTTGAAAGATGACATCTTCAACAGACTTTGCCTGCTTTTTTTCAATTTCTTTGCTTGTTATAATCGACGTCTGCTGGCTTTCATACTTAGCTTCTTCTTCCGCTCTTGTAGCCTGTACGATAATATCTCGAGTAACAACACGACCGTTTCCGTCTGCATATACGGGCATAGCCAACCATGCTGCAATCGCCAAAGATAACATCATATATGATTGTATGCGGCGGGTGCGCCCGGTTACCTTTTTCATATACTGCAATCCTCTTTTCTTTATATTTATGTCATGATAATTTTTCTTAATTTTATCATTTAAACTCTTGACGATTCTACTCCGTTCGTACCAAAAATAATCCGAACAGACATCGATTATATTAATATTTCTGTAACATTATTGTATTGTCTATGCTAGACCCTAATGATACAGTACGTTTACGGTTTTCAAACAAAAAGTCCTTGTGGACAGGCTGCGGAAGGTGTAGTATTACACAGTCGTCTATAAGTATATGCCGATTGGGGACTCGGCTTGCACCTTTAGATTACAGGATAATGATTTTCATTTCAACTCCATTTGGACAAATTAAGCTCCGTTAAGGTATTTATTTCAATATTTTTTTCATATCGCCGACATATATTTGTTTTACGGGAAGGCCTTCCTTTATGAAAGGTCCCCACAGGAAGGTCAATTGATCGGGGCGGAGTTCTATGAGATGTAAGACAACGGGCATCTTTTCAATTGTCTGTGCCGAAATTCCCTTAAGGGCACACACTTTCTCGTAAACTTCCTGTCCCGGCAACAAAATCCCGACTCGTCCGGTGGCCTGTACACCGGCTAAGGTAGGCAATCCCTTAAAAGGATCATTGACGGCAAATGATGCCCTCTTATTTTTCCACATATGTGAAAATTTGTGCCCGCCTTCACTGAAACAATAAAAGGCACCGTCATATATGACATATTCAATAGGTGTCGCACGCATCTTATTCCCTTCTCCCGTAGCCAAGACTCCCGTATCATGAGTCCGCAAAAATTGGCCGACGACTTCGCAAAACCGCTCTTCGCGAGGCGGTATTTTAGTCGCATCCGCCTCATCAGCCAAGCATTCCCCTACGGCTACGGCATCATCTGTAAGCGACTCTTTTTTTAACGGCATAACTCGTTCATCCGCACGGGTTTCAACGTTTGTTCCCTCATCCGCTTCCGTTTGTACCGGACATAAGACAATATTTTTTCCTGCAAATCGATTCCTGATTTTGGCCGTTTCCTTAAAATTGTCTTTATCCGCTACCACAATAAGTCGTCCGTATGCCTTATCATTTATTTCGTCCTTCAATCCGGCGTAGGCACTCATTGATACTATAGAGCCGATTATTACTGCCGGACCGTGATTCTTTTCTCTATCATATACTATTAGCGTATTCATAATATCCTCCTTAACAAAAAAGGATGTAACCTCATGTTACATCCTTTTTTATTATTCTCCGTCCGTAATTTCAAATCGTACGGTTGTCTGTGTTTCTACCGTTTCTCCTGTCGGGTTCGGGTAATGTCCGACAGCTCTTGCTGCCGCAGCCGCCGCCGATCCGAACTGACCGTCGCTCGCACCGAGAACAACTACATCCGTTACGGTACCGTCCGGTAAAATAGTGGCACCGATAGTCGCCGTTCCTTCAATATTCCGTTTCATAAGCATAGGCGGATAGGATTTATTCGCTTCTACAGCCGCCCTAAATCCTTCGTAGTCGAAAGGAGCTCGCGGAGCTTCTCCCGTACCGCTACCGCTACCCGTACCTTCACCATACCCGTTGCCGTTACCGTTTCCGGATCCCGTACCGCCGCCGTTACCGCCGCCGCTGCCGCCGCCCGTTCCGGGCCCGTTACCGCTTACACCGCCACCGGTCGTACTGGAGCTCATATCACGATCACCTTCTGACGACGCCGCGGGAACGTTAACACTGTCTTCTCCCGCATTTTCAACCGGCTGGGCAAACACGGACTGCGACTGAACGACCTGGTTAACACGTTTCGCCATATCCGCTTCACTCAACTTGTCGGGAAAAAGATTTCCTCCTCCACCGCCGCCGGAATGACCGCCTTCACTGTCAGGTGACCAGTCGGACTGCAGGTCGACTACATAAAACTGCTCTTCCTCCCGATCCATAATGATTTTAGGTACGATAAAGAGCGCTACGACGAGAACAAGGAGGAGATTGACGACAATTGACAAGGCAAAGGATTTTGCTCTTATATAGTCTCTCATATACCTCTATCCCTTCTGTTCCGCCGCTACCGCCAACCGTCGTACACCTGCCGTTTTCAACATGTCCATGACGGCTACAACTTGTCCGTGAGCGGTACGTTTGTCTGCCTGTAAAATTACGGCTGCATTCGAGTTTTCCGCCATTCTTTGGGTCATGATTTGCGATGCTTCATCAATAGTCACAGGCTTATTATCCATCGTAATATGCCCTTCTTCATCGAGGGTGATAATAACCGGCATCTGCGTCGGAGTCTGTGCATTCGATGCCTGAGGCAGTTGAACGGCCAACGCCTTCTGTGCCACCGTCTGCATGCTGTTCATCATAAAGAATACCAGCAAAAAGAAGATAATATCAATCATCGGGATAATCATGAACTGCGGAGTTCTTTTGGACTTGTAGTTCTTAAACATCAGTTACGCCCCCAACTTTTCTTTTTCCCCATGACGACTGTAATGCATAAGCGTTCCGTATCGGAAACAATCGTATCCAATTGATGTGTAAAGAAAGTATAGACAGCAAAGGCAATAATAGCTACACAAAGTCCCGTTGCCGTTGCCACGAGAGCTTCGCCGACACCGCCGGTAATAGCGGAAGCACCCATACCTCCGTCAAGTACACTGAAAGTCGTAATCATGCCGGTTACCGTCCCCAACAACCCCAGAAGCGGTGCTACTGTAACAATGGCACTGAGGTAATCGAGATACCGTTGAAACGCTGCCGATTCCAGAGCCATTTGTTCCGAAAAAGCGGATTTCATGGATTCTTCTGTCGAGGCATCTTGAAGGCCTGCCGCAATAATTCGAGAAATAGCGGTCTGAGAGTGTTCGCAAACTTCTTCAGCCACCTTCCAGTCACCGCTTTTGGCAGCCCCTTCAATATGTGAGAAGAAAGATTGAGACTTTTTCCGATTTCGCTTGTAATAAATACCGCGTTCAATAGCAATGGCTATTGTAATGACCGACAATATAAAAAGCGGAATCATTACGGGTCCGCCGCTTTCCAATAACTGTATTGCCGCATAAATCTTATCCATCTTTTACTACACTCCTTGTCCGTCCTGTATCTATACGGGACTCTGAATAATTTTGATAGTCAACATCAATGATATGTGATTATCTTATCAAAGAAAGTCTTCCTTTTCTACTCCGTTCGGACAGTAAATAATCCGTTCAGTCAGCAAATTGCGAATGACTCGTATTTATATTCTAACATACTTCGTATATTCAAATACTCTCGAAAAGAGATTGAAAAATTCCTGTAACAAAAAGAAAGAGGCGTCCGTACTGCCTATGCCTCTTTCTTTCGACTATTTCTATTTTTAAAAGCTACTCAAAAGCAGCCCGTCTATCTATACGGATACACATATACGACCGTCTTGGCGGCCTGTCTGATTTCTTCTACCTTTAGTACGGGCCTCTTCATGCCGTGATAATCACCTACTTCGATTTTCCCTTTAACGGCAATCCACCGATATTCACCGTATTCTTGCCCGTCCGTAAGTATACATGGCAGTCCGAAGGGAGACATGTCATTGACACAGCAAATCATTAAATATCTAGATATGGTAAAATCCGGTCGCTTTAAACTGTCGTCATAAAAGGATACAAATCCCGTAATATACACTTCATAGCCTGCATACTTATCAACGTACTTTGTCAGTTTAAATATTGTGGTATACCAATTATTCGAACCGATAACCACTTGGCGTTTATTATCGTCAATACCGTCACCTTGTATATGTTCAAAGTCAATGCCGAAAGGCGTGACTTCACCGCCTTCATTTTGTTCCAGTCGATCGGCGGGAGATTCAGGCATAATACCGAATATAGCCGGTCCGGCAAGCAAGACGGCAATCATGCCGAGTGTAGCCGCCGCCGCATAGGAACGAGTGCGTGTGGGAGTCGCTCTCAAAATACGACTGAATCCCCAAAACAAGAACACGACTGCCATTGCCACTACAAAAGGAATCAGTACGGGATTCATATATGATTCGCTACGTTTGGTCACTATTAAGGATATCAACAAAGCCGCTACAACCATCAATGCCGTTCCTTCACTGCAAGCGGCACGACGAGAAAACAAAGTTTTCATCATCACACCCCCTTAGACGCAAGAACATACATGGCTACTGTAAATGCCGTGACAATAAAAGCCGTCGTTATGAGACGATAAACAAAGGAAGATGAAAAATAAGCTCGCATCAGTAAGTAATTCTTTAAATCCGCCATGGGTCCGAAAATAAGAAATCCAATAATCCCCGCCGTCGGTACAAAGGCGGAAAAGTTTCTGGCAATAACAGCATCAGCAGTCGAGCAAACAGACATGAAAAAAGCCGCCGCCATCATGCAAGGGATAACGAGGAGCCCCAAATCGCCGACAGTCGCTGAAAAGTTCCCGCCACATACCTGAAAAACGGCTGAAATGAAAGCCCCGGCACATACGTAAGGAATAACTCTGAAAAAGTCGCCTCTGCCGTGATCCGTATAGCGCAAAAAAC
>ERZ773263.1009-NODE-1009-length-17891-cov-37.362133_pt1 | contig 17891 bp, 14 predicted proteins | sample MGYA00511076_ERZ773263 | MGnify/ENA primary metagenome ERZ773263 (study PRJEB29015, sample SAMEA2738155) | human oral metagenome | biome: human oral; feature: human-associated habitat; material: saliva | place: China | collected 2195 ... | reverse complement strand
GAACCTGGGAAATTGTAAGGATTATCGTAAACAGTCGTACCAGTGTTTGTATAAATACCTTTTTCAATAGCAGGAGCATAGTCAGTGATTGGTTTCATTGTAGAACCCCAGTCACGGTCTGTTTGAACAGCTTGGTTGGTACCAAGTGCAATGTTTTCGTCTTGGTGACGTGAACCCAATTGGGCAACGACACGACCATTAGTAACATCAATAATAGTAGAAGCAACTTGGAGACTATCGTTTGGATAGTATACGTAATCGTTAGTATTATAGACGTTCCAGATATATTTTTGAATATCTGGATTAAGGTTAGTGTATACGTCGAGACCTGCTGAGTAAATATCAGCGTTGGCATCGGTAGATACCTGTTCAATAACTTGTTTGATGTAGTTATCTAAGTATGGCTCATAGCTAGCTTTCTTCGTAAGTGGAAGAAGGCCATCTGATACATCAGTTGCTTTAGCTTGCTCGTACTCTTCTTTAGAAATATTCTTGTCTTCATACATTTCGTCAAGAACAGTGTTACGACGTTCTTTGGCAGCATCTGGATTAGCATAAGGGTCATATTGTGTTGGTGCTTGTGGAATACCAGCAAGAAGAGCTGCTTGGGCAACAGAGAGGTCGCTCAAGTCCTTACCAAAGTAAGATTTAGCTGCAGTCTTCATACCGTAGTAACCATTACCCATATAAACCTTATTAATATAGAAGGTCAAGATTTGTTGTTTAGTGAATTGACGCTCCATTTGGAGTGACAACCAGATTTCTTGTGACTTACGTTTAAGGGTTTGGTCAGAAGTGTTAGTTGAGAAGTAAGCCAACTTAATCAACTGTTGGTCGAGTGTAGACCCCCCTTGGGTGCTGCTACGTCGAAGGTTGTTAACAGCTGCCCCCATGATACGGTAGACGTCAATTCCACGGTGAGTGAAGAAACGTTTATCCTCGATAGAGGTGATGGCATTAACTAGAGTTGTTGGAATTTCATCTGTTGATGCACTCTCACGTTTCTCAGCTCCCAAGTCGGCAACAAGACTACCATTAGCGTCGTAAATCTTACTTGAGTTTGTTGATTGCAGTTTGTTCTCGGTAAGTTTAGGAACACTGCTAACATAGTAGGCAAAGAGGCTACCACCAGCGATGACACAGACTACAAAGAAAGTAAGCAGTCCAATAAATCCGTATTTTGCAATACGCCAGCCCAAACTTTGGTCTGAAGCGGCAGAGCGTTTTCCTTTGCTATAGCGAGAAGAATCTGAACGCTTGACCTTGATGTTTTTAGCACGTTTAGTCAAACCGTTAAGTGATTCTTTAAAGTTGCTGAAATTAAATTTAGCCATTATGTGTTACCACCTAATAATTTTTCAATGATTTCTAAGTAAGGAACTTGAGGATAAGCTGCTTCTGCAATTGCATAGCCTCTTTTTTTGATATAATCAAGAGGCATTGATTTCGTCCCTTTATCAATCTGATAAAAAGCGATTAAGTCTTTGGCAGGCAGAAGGTAGGTTTCCTTAAGCGTCGAGAAGTGAAGTAGCACGAAGCAGATCCCATCTTGACTGATGACCTGAGACATGTGCTCAATTTGATGCGCATGAAAGTTTTTCATAGGCATGGATGTCTTTTGTCGTGTCTCTTTGGCTTCAAAATCAATGTAGTATCCTTTGTAAACGCCGGAGTAGTCGGTAGTAGAAGCTTGTCTAAAGTAAGCTTCTACAATCTTCGCCCGTGAGCGTTTGGGATAATCGACTTTGACAATTTGAACAGGGGTAGGTTTTTTATGAATAACGGCTAAACCGTGCGACAAATAGTAATCATTAGTCGCGTTAATAGCAGATTCAAAGCTCATCCCCCGATTGGCAAAGTCAACTATATTTGATTTTTTAGGACGTACTTGTGCTATCCTACGAGATATCTGATGGGGATAGTTTACCATTTCTTTCCCTTCTTCTTTATAAGATATGCATAAAGACTATTTTATTATACCATAAAATGAATGAGGAAAACAACAAATGACATCACTACTGGTAACTGGCTATAAGAGCTTTGAACTCGGTATTTTTAAAGACAAGGATCCTAAAGTAACCATTATCAAGAAAGCAATCAAACGTGATTTGAAGCGTTTCTTGGATGATGGTGTGGATTGGATGGTTTTTACTGGGAACCTCGGTTTTGAATTTTGGGCACTAGAAGTAGCCAAAGAACTTCAAAAAGACTATCCTTTGAAGTTAGCGACCCTCTTCCCTTTTGAAACGCATGGTCAGAATTGGAATGAAGCGAATCAAACAAAACTAGCGGCCTTTAAGCAGGTTGATTTTGTCAAGTACAGCTTCCCTACTTACCAATCTCCAGCACAGTTTAAACAATTTAATCAGTTTCTCATTGACAATACAGATCAGGCTTATTTATTTTATGAACCTGAAAATGAAACAAATCTGAAATATTTTTACGGTATGATGTTAGAAGCAAGGGGTTATCCCGTATCTAGACTGACTTTTGATGACCTCAATGAAGTCATGTCGGAATAGGATATAATTGATTTTTAAACTTGCATTTTTATCATTTTTTCTGTATCATAAAAACATTAGACAGTAAAGTATTAGTAAGTTAGATAAGACAAGTATTGGAGAATAAAAATGGCTAAGATTAATTTAACGCCCAAGAAAATCTACGAACAAGAATTTAAAACAAGCATGCGTGGATACGATAAAAAAGAAGTTGATGAGTTTCTAGACGATGTAATCAAAGATTACGGTGTCTATATTGCTCTAGTTAAGGAATTGCAAGAAGAAAATGCAAAACTGAAAGCTAAGACTTCATCAGCTCCTGCTAGTCGCCCAGCATACGCGAGTGCGACAAGTGAGCCATCACGTGCGAATGCCAATGTTGCTTCGGCTTCAAACTATGATATCTTAAAACGTATCAGTCGTTTGGAGAAAGAGGTCTTTGGAAAACAAATCGTCGAATAAAACTGGTTTGTGCAATTTTTGGATAATCGCATGGTTGCTAGTCTTCCATGAGGAAAGTCCATGCTAGCACTGGCTGTGATGCCAGTAGTGTTTGTGCTAGGTGAATTAATAAGCCTAGGGACTTGATTTTCAAGTTACGGCGAGTGAACTGGCTAAGTCTTCGGATAGGTTTTAGTAGCTCTGAAAGTGCCACAGTGACGGAGTTTTTAGGGAAACCTAAAAAGTGGAACGCGGTAAACCCCTCAAGCTAGCAACCCAAACTTTGGTAGGGGCATGGGATGGCTGGAAACGAACGGACCATCCTGACTGCTTTGCAGTAGACAGATGATTATCGAAGGAAGTGGTACCTAGTCACTTCTGGAACAAAACATGGCTTATAGAAAATTGCATATAGGTGAGGCTGGGACACATGTCTCAGCCTTCTTTTAGCAAGAATTCTCTCTTTTATATTTAAAGAAAAGAGTGGGAAATAAGCTATCGGTTAAGAAAGTTTGTACGCGTAACAATGAGATAAAAGGATGACAATGAAAGAAACATTTACATTAGTAGCAACTGCAGCAGCAGGTCTTGAGGCTGTGGTTGGACGTGAATTGCGTGAGTTAGGTTATGACACGCAGGTTGAAAATGGTAAGGTGCGTTTCCAAGGTGGTGTTCGTGCAATTGCTGAAACCAACCTTTGGTTGAGAGCAGCAGATCGTATCAAGATTGTAGTGGGTGAATTTCCAGCACGTACCTTTGAGGAACTCTTTCAGGGAGTTTTTGCTTTAGACTGGGAAAATTATCTTCCACTAGGTGCAAAGTTCCCAATTTCTAAGGCTAAATGTGTTAAATCAAAGCTTCATAATGAGCCATCTGTTCAGGCAATTTCAAAAAAAGCTGTCGTTAAGAAATTGCAGAAGTATTTCCACCGTCCAGAAGGAGTGCCTCTCCAAGAAACAGGAGCGGAATTTAAGATTGAAGTCTCTATTTTGAAGGATAAGGCTACGGTTTTGATTGATACCACAGGTGCTAGTCTCTTTAAGCGTGGCTACCGTACTGATAAAGGTGGAGCACCGATTAAGGAAAATATGGCGGCTGCTATCCTTGAACTTAGTAATTGGTATCCGGATAAACCATTGATTGACCCGACTTGTGGCTCAGGGACCTTCTGTATTGAGGCTGCAATGATTGGTATGAACATTGCACCAGGATTTAATCGTGATTTTGCCTTTGAAGCATGGAATTGGGTGGATAAGGATTTAGTACAGTCGGTACGTGATGAAGCAGATAGCAAGGCAAACTACGATATTGAATTAGATATTATGGGTTGTGATATTGATGGCCGTATGGTTGAAATCGCAAAAGCCAATGCTCGTGAGGCAGGTCTTGAAGATGTTATTAAATTGAAACAAATGCGTTTACAGGACCTGAAAACAGATAAAATCAATGGTGTCATTATTTCAAACCCTCCTTATGGTGAGCGTTTGTTGGATGACAAGGCTGTGGATATCTTGTATAATGAAATGGGTCAAACTTTTGCGCCACTTAAAACTTGGAGCAAGTTTATCTTGACCAGCGATGAACAATTTGAAAGCAAATACGGTATGAAAGCCGATAAAAAACGTAAGCTTTATAACGGGACCCTCCGTGTTGATTTATATCAATATTTTGGAGAGCGTGTTCGCCGTTCTGAGGCTAGAAAGGTAAATTAAACGTGTCAGAAGATAAAACACAAAATGGCTATGAAGGTAGCCAAGAGCTAGATTTCCAAGATGCCAAGGAAATGACGGTCGGTGAGGCTGTCCGAAAAGAAGCCGAGATTAATGCTGGTGTAACAGAAACAGATAGCATTTTGGATAAGTATATCAAGCAACACCGCGAAGAAGTTGCCTCACAAAAATTTTCAAAGAAAATTGAAGCTGATGGCGACACATCACCTTTGGATGCTTTTATTCAAAAGCAACGTCAGGAGTTTGCGGATTCAGGTTTGATTGGTCAATCAGTGGCTAATGAGTCAATCAACTCAACAACAGCTACTGAAGAAGTAACACCGGTCACATTTGGTTTTGGTGTTACAGATAACAAGGCTGATGAAACTCAATCTCGTATTGACAAGCAGTTGCCAAATGCTCCTGTTGAACCTGAGGTTATTGCAGAACCAGAAAGTCAAAGTTCTGAAGTTATCATTACGTCAACAAATGCTGATCGTTTCATCACGTCAGAAACAGAAAAATTTGACCTTGGTGATGCACTCGCTGATTCATCTACTTCAACTAATCAGCCAGCCTATAACGATGCATTGGTAGATAATATTGATGATAACAATCCTTTGATTGCTAACATTGATGATCCAGAACCACAAAATCCTGCTGTTGCCAATATTGACGATACTGAGCCACAAGCTTCAAAACCTTTGTTGGATGATGCTGCTATTTCAGACACTATTGATTTGGCAGCTATTGCATCAACAGTGGCAGGGGTAACTGGAGCAAAAGCTGATGAAGAAAAGACAACACCAAAAGTGTCTATGGCAGTTAATCGCCCATCTGCAGAAGACAGAATCTCTTCAGAGTCTATTTCACCATCGCATAAGAGTGCCTTTGATGGTGACATTCCAGTTTACCGTCGTAAAGGTGTTGTTATCGGTGCTCTAGCAGTTCTTGCTTTAGCTATTATCGGTGGTAGCTATGCTCTTTATAAAGGAACACATAGCCAATCGGCGAAAACAACAAGCACAGCTTCTTCAGCAGTGACATCATCATCAAGCAAGGATACGTCAGCTGCTGATAATAAGGCCTTTGAAGAAATGTATAAGAATTTCTTCACAGATGACGAGCAAACAAAACTCGCTAATGATCAATTTGGTAAGTTATCAGATTTGGAAAAACTGCTCAAGAAATTGGAGAAAACCAAGTATTATGATGCAGCTAAGAAAAAATATGATAACTTGAAGAAACAAATTGAAGCTGTACAAAAGATTAACAGTCAGTTTGAGTCAGATGCTCTTGTAGATGGTAGCTATAATGCCTCTATCGCTGTTAAATCAGATGCCAACTTTAATAATCTTCCAGAAAGTGTAACAACAACTGGGAACGCGAGTCTCGATAGCACTATTCAAGAAGCTATTAAGGGTGGTAAGACTCAACTTGAAGAAAAAGCTAAGGCTGCGAGTGCAACGTCTGCAGCGACAGCTTCTGAAAGTGTTAATACTGCTAGTCCTGCTGCACCTTCAGGTGATAACGCATCTGGAGCAGCTTCTAATGGCGGTGGTGCGGCCGCATCAAATACTTCTGGAGCGCAAAATGGAGCAGCTAACTCAGCAGGTTCAACTGGTGCGACTGGAGGAACTACTGGTGGCTCAGCTGCAGCTTCAACAGTTGTAACACGCGGAATCACAAATTATAACCCATCAATCCTTCAACGTGATCGCTCACGTGTGCCTTATAATGCAAACGTAGTAGCAGATACAAGTAATCCAGCTTGGACATGGGCTGATGGTGTTCTTGATAAGATTATCGAAACATCACACTCACGTGGTTACTTCTCAGGAGATAACTTCATCCTTGAGCCAGTCAACATCATCAATGGTAATGGTTACTACAACTTGTACCTTCCAGATGGAACCTACCTCTTCAGTATTAACTGTAAGACAGGTTACTATGTTGGTAATGGTTCAGGTCACTCAGATAAACTTGATTACGAATAATAATCTGCGACACTCCTTCGGGAGTGTTTTTTGTTTTATCTTGGTGAAGGCCTAGTTTATAAGGATTTTGTGCTATAATAGAGGGATAAGATAGGGGTGAATACTATGGCAAAATTGATGCCGGGTAGAGTCCGTAATGAGGGTATTGAACTTTTTGAGAAGGATCTCATTACCATTCATCAGGTCTCAGAAACTCAGTTGGATACAACAGTTGACCAACATCATTTAATTTATGCACTCAATGATTCTGAAATCACGTGTGACTGTGATTATTTCGCTCAAAAAGGCTATTGTCCCCATTTGGCAGCGATTGAGTATTATCTAAAAAACGACAAAGAAGGCCAGCGTCTCTTGGCAGAATTGGAAGAGGAACAAGAGTCCTCTCAGGGCCAAGAGCGAGGACACTCTTTTGGTGGTTTATTTTTAGAAGGCCTTTCCCTAAATGAGGATGATACTGTTAGATATAGCTTGATGGTAGAGGGAGAGGAATCTACCTTTGGTTCAGAGATTTGGTGGAGTATACGTTTACGTCGCTTACCAGATGAACGTTCTTATGTAATTCGAGATATTCCTGCCTTTCTCAAACTTGTAGAGGCTGAGGGTTATTATCAGATAGGTAAGAACTATTATGAACCCCTATCGCTTATTCAATTTGACCAGGCTTCACAGGCATTTTTAGACTTCTTAGGACGGATGATTCCAGATGAAGCCAAGACTAATTTAGACTTTATTTTACCAAATAATGCACGTCATCTTTGTCTCCCCTACGGTTTTTTTGAGGAAGGTTTGAGACGGATGCAAGATTTGGATGGCTTTAGGTTTGAATGGGAAGGAACCGAATATCACCGACTTTTGGTTGAGGATTTGACTGCTGATGCCCATCTCTTCTCGTTTGATATTTCTGTTGAGCCTAAGATGATTGGATTGACTGTTGCTGAGAAGAATAGTCAGGCCTTTTTTAATAATCGTATTCTCTTTTATCAAGGTGTTTTTTATCGCTTGAATCGAAAACAACAAAAACTTTTGGTTGGTTTACGCTCTCTTCCAATCGGAAGCGATTTGAATAAGCATGTCAGCTTTAATCTTGATGAACAAGCTATCTTGGCTGCTAGTCTTTTTGATTTTAGGACTATGGGACCAGTTAAAGCTCCTAAAGCCTTTAATATCAAGGATTTCACACCGAGATTTCACTTTGACCTGAAAGGTGACAGTGAGGTTATACTTACATTAGCCTTTGATTTTGATGGTTTCCTAGTCCATAATCGACAAGAGTTGAGTCATTTAGGATTTACGAGTAACTATCGTCATGAGCAGGCTGTTTTCCGTTTGATGGCTAAGCATGGATTCACCCCTGATTTTCAGTCATCTAAACGATTAGATAGCAGTCAAGAGCTCTATGATTTCTTTACGAATACTCTAGCAGAATTTGAAAATACAGGGACGGTTCTGATTGGGCAGGAGTTGCGTGACTTACGGGTTGAACAGAGTCCACAGGTTCAGGTAGAGCGTCAGGGGAATTTATTAGATATTTCCTTTGATTTTTCAAGTCTTGACGATGAAGATGTGGATCATGCTTTAGCAGCTTTGATGGAAAGTTCGCCCTATTTTATCAATCGTAGTGGTCAGTTGATTGTTTTTGACGAGACGACGCATCGTATTAGTGAGAGTCTCAAAACTCTAAGAGCTCGATATTCAGGGCAAGGTCACCTAGAACTAAATCAATTGACTGCCTATCAATTAATGGATGCTCTTTCAGAAAGTGATTCTGTTCGTTTTTCAAAAGATTTCCAACTCTTAACGCAACATTTGAGTAAACCAGAGACCTTTGATTTGCCAACTTATAAGGTAGAAGCTGACCTTCGTCCCTACCAGGAAAAGGGTGTTCAGTGGCTATCTATGTTGCATCACTATGGTTTTGGCGGTATCTTGGCCGATGATATGGGGTTGGGGAAAACCTTGCAGACCATTGCCTATCTCTCTGCACATTTAGAAGAAGGGCAACGAGTCTTGGTTTTGTCACCATCAAGCCTGATTTACAATTGGCAGGATGAGTTTAAAAAGTTCGCTCCTCAGTTAGATGTAGCGGTTTCTTATGGACTCAAGCCAAGACGTGATGACATCATTGCTGAAGACCACCAGATTATTATTACAAGCTACGCTTCCTTCCGTCAGGATTTTGATGCCTACAAGGCTGGTAAATATGACTATCTCATTCTCGATGAGGCTCAGGTCATGAAGAATACACAGACAAAGATTGCCCAATATCTACGTGATTTTTCTGTTCCACATTGCTTAGCACTATCTGGAACGCCTATTGAAAATCATTTGTTGGAGATTTGGTCTATTTTCCAGATTATTCTACCAGGACTTTTGCCAACTAAGAAAACCTTTCTTAAGTTAACACCAAAGGAAGTGGCTAGGTATATTTCTCCCTTTATTCTAAGACGTAGGAAAGAAGAGGTCCTTCCTGATTTACCAGATTTGATTGAAATCACTCACCAAAGTGAATTGTCAGATGCTCAAAAAGCTATCTATTTAGCGCAATTGCAACAGATGCAACAAGGTTTAATTTCAGCAAGTGATCAGGAAATCAACCGTCGTAAGGTGGAAATTTTGTCAGGAATTACCCGCTTACGACAAATCTGTGATACCCCAGCTCTTTTTATGGACTATGCTGGAGATAGCGGAAAATTAGATAGCCTAAGAGAGTTGCTTAGTCAAATTAAGGAATCGGACCACCGTGTTCTTATCTTTTCACAATTTCGTGGGATGTTAGATATTACAGAGGGGCTCTTACAAGAACTAGGTATTTCCTCTTATAAGCTAACAGGGTCAACGCCATCTGATAGTCGTCAAGAGATGACCAGAGCCTTCAATCAAGGAAGTCGAGATGCCTTTTTGATTTCTCTAAAAGCAGGAGGAGTGGGACTGAATCTAACTGGTGCTGATACGGTTATTCTGATTGACCTTTGGTGGAATCCAGCGGTAGAAATGCAGGCTATTAGTCGTGCACACCGTATAGGTCAGGAACAAAATGTCGAAGTTTACCGTTTGATTACAAGAGGGACTATTGAAGAGAAAATTCTTGAGCTTCAAGAAGGCAAGAAGAACCTTGTGACAACTGTCTTGGATGGCAATGAAAGCCGTGCCAGCATGACTGTTGAGGACATTAAAGAAATTCTTGGTATTGCAATATCTTAATTTGTTATATTTGATATTGGAATACTAAGAGGTGAAAATGCTACTAGGCAAATCTTTTGAATTAGGATATAATAGAATATTGCAAGACGTATCTTCCCATTCCCGATTGTTTATATTAAGATACGCATCATCTCGAAAATGAAAGGAAGTCTTTTATGCATCGCCAAAGACGACAATTTCCGCTGATTCCAGACGGGGAATCTTGCTTGCAAGAACCGGTCTCTATGCGCCTATACGAAAATGAAGATTTAATCACAAATATCCGTGGCCCTTACCAAGATAAGGACTACAATGATTTGTTGCCGAACTATGATTTTTTGTCAGCTAAGCCTAGCAATCGTAAGCAGGCTTCAAAACGAGTGGAGACACAAGAAGCTGGCATGACTTATGCAGAGGAAGCCCGTGAAAAGGCTAAGCGTGATGTCCGTGAGAAACGCCAAAAATTCCTCCGCCAAGAAGTTCAACAAACCAAACATACTAATAGCCGTCAACTAACTGCTAAGCCTAAGGTAGAAGCTAAGCCAAGCTTTGAGGCTACTGTTGAGCCAGCTGCTGTAACAACGGATAAAGGGCCAGTGACAGCATCTATTTTGGGAGCTCCTGTAAGTGCTATCAAGCGAACTTTAGCACCTAACGGGAAACACTCAAAAATCCATCACTTGGCAAATCGTCTGCAACAGGATTCTTACATCTTGGCAGAAGTGGCTCCAACCTATCAACAGCCTAGTAACCCATCTCGTAAGAACGTCAAGAAAAATAGCTATGACTTCTTGAAACGTAGCCAGGTTTATAATTACCCAGAACGTCAAACTTACCGTGAACACCGAGTTGCTCAAGAATTAAATTTGACGCATTTAGAAGACGCAAACTAATCGCAGTGCGATTGTAAGGAGAAACTATGTCAAAAACTTATCATTTTATTGGAATTAAAGGATCTGGTATGTCAGCTTTGGCTTTGATGCTCCACCAAATGGGACACAAGGTTCAAGGTTCAGATGTGGAAAAATATTACTTCACTCAACGTGGTCTTGAGCAAGCAGGTATTCCTATCCTTCCTTTCGATGAAAAAAACATCACAGAAGATGTTGAATTGATTGCTGGAAATGCCTTTCGTGAAGACAACAACGTTGAAGTTGCTTATGCGATTAAAAATGGCTACAGCTTTAAGCGTTATCACGAGTTCTTGGGTCACTTCATGGATCAATTCACTAGCTTTGGTGTGGCAGGTGCACATGGTAAGACTTCTACAACAGGTCTCTTGTCACATGTTATGAAAAATATCACAGACACGTCATACCTTATCGGTGACGGAACTGGTCGAGGTTCTGCTAATGCACAATACTTTGTCTTTGAGTCTGATGAATATGAACGTCATTTCATGCCATACCACCCAGCATACTCAATCATCACTAACATTGACTTTGACCATCCTGATTACTTTACAAGTATCGATGATGTGTTCTCTGCCTTTGATGATTATGCTAAGCAAGTGCAAAAAGGACTCTTTGTTTACGGTGAGGATCCACACCTTCGTAAGATTACAGCCAATGCGCCAATCTATTACTACGGTTTCGAAGAAAATGATGACTTTATGGCAACAGACATTGTTCGTACAACGACAGGGTCTAATTTCAAGGTAAAACACGATGGACAAATTCTTGGAGAATTCCATGTGCCAGCCTATGGTCGTCACAATATCTTGAATGCAACTGCGGTTATTGGGACCCTCTATGTAGCTGGTTTCGACATGGATTTGGTTGCAGAACACCTTAAAACTTTCTCAGGTGTTAAACGTCGTTTCACAGAAAAAATTATCAGTGGTACTGTTGTCATCGATGACTTTGCTCACCATCCAACTGAAATTATTGCAACGCTTGATGCAGCACGCCAAAAGTACCCATCTAAAGAGATTGTTGCTATTTTCCAACCACATACCTTCACACGTACCATTGCTCTTCTTGATGAATTTGCTGAAGCTTTGAACGAAGCAGATGCTGTTTATTTGGCGCAAATTTATGGTTCAGCGCGTGAAGTTGACCATGGTGATGTTAAGGTTGAAGATCTTGCTGCTAAGATCAATAAACCGGCCAAAGTGGTTACAGTTGAAAATGTCTCACCTCTCCTTGACCATGACAATGCTGTATATGTCTTTATGGGAGCTGGGGACATCCAACTTTACGAACGCTCGTTTGAAGAGCTCCTAGCAAGCTTGCAAACACACATGTAATATATTAAGGGCTGTAGCGATTTCGCTCAGCTCTTTCTCTTAATAGAAAGGAATTTAATATGCTTATTCGACATGCCCGAGAGGATGATTGGGCTGATGTTGTCCGTATCGAACAAGATAATTTTTCACCCGAAGAGGCTGCAACTCCAGAGGCTATTGCGGAGCGTTTAAAGACGATTTGTGATACCTTTCTAATTGCTGAAATTGATGGCGTTGTAGCTGGCTACATTGAAGGGCCTGTGATTGCGGAACGTTATCTTACAGATGACTTGTTCCATAAGGTGGTTCCTAATGCTAGTCAAGGAGGCTTTATTGCAGTTACTAGTTTGTCTATCTCCAAAGACTTTAAAGGGCAAGGTATTGGGACAGCCTTGATTGCAGCGCTTAAGGATCTGGCTATCGCTCAAAAACGTCAAGGTATTAGTTTGACTTGCCATGATTACCTGATTGCCTATTATGAGATGAATGGCTTCACTGATGAAGGAGAATCAGAATCAAATCATGGCGGTAGCACTTGGTATAATATGGTTTGGGAGAATCCAGAAACCCATTGAATTCAGTGTTACGTTACTGTGACAAAGGACCAATTGATTTGCATTAACTGACTTTTTAAGATATAATGGCGTTTGTTACTATAGAGGAGGTATGCCTTGACGGACAAGTTTAATGAACACTCGGAATCTGCTGAAGATAGCCTAAGCTTTAAAGATCAGATTCTTCGAGATTTACAAGAAGCAACACGGCTCCGTTCTCTTCGCGAGGAGGAGCATAATAAAAGTGCAACTATGCCCGAGACACCACGTTCAACGTCAGCTGAGAGTGCTACAACACATAGTACCTCAGCGTCCAATAAAGTAAGTAACCAAGATCTTAGTTCACATTCTGTTTCTCATAGTGCTTTCGCTAAACCTATGACTTCTGAGACGGCTCAAGATTCTCAACAAGATAGTGTTGGCTTGTTTTCTGTTTCTCAAGCTGAGTCTTTAGTGTCTGATGCTCATTCAAATGAAGCGTCTATTTCTAAAGAACCTATTGAGGAGGAGAAAAAGGTAAATATTCCTGATGAGACTGAAACGTCGAAACGCCGTTTTAAACGTCCAGTTTGGGAAACTAGCCTTAACGAAGCATCTGAAGAGGAGTATATTCCTGCAGATGTTGCCAAGGAGCTCATTGAAGCTAAGTCTAACGAAGCTATTTATACAGACCCTAAAGAATTGGAGGCCAAATTGACCTCAGAACGTCAAAAAGAAGCATTCTTGCAGGAACATCATGCAACAAGTGACCAAGCGTCGCAAGAAAAGGTTCAATCAGAGATAGAGGCTGATGGTATTGAGGATGATGGTATTTCTCTAGAAGCCTCTGGAAAACCTAAGAAAAAGAAAGGTAAGAAAGTGAAGAAGAAAAAGTCTTCGCCAAAAGATGTTAAACAGGCTGACATTGTCGACGAAGAGCCGATTTCACGTTCTAACCGAAATCACAAACGCAATAAAAATAACCGTCGTGCTGGTAAAATTGCAAGAAATATTATTATCTTCTTGCTACTTATCTTGTCAGTAGCTGCATTCTTTGGTTATCGTTATGTTAGTGATGCTGTTGGCGCAAAAGATGTTAATTCAACTAAGTTTGTTAGTGTTGAAATTCCTGAAAATTCAGGTAGCAGTTATATTGGTCAACTATTGGAATCAGCTGGTGTCATTAAGTCTGGTAAGGTCTTTAATTACTATACCAAGTTTAAAAACATCTCAAATCTGAAAAGTGGTTATTACAACCTTCAGGCTAGCATGACCATGGATGAAATTATTGAGGCACTTCAGAAAAAAGGAAGTGATAAACCTCAGGAGCCATCCCTTGGTACGGTCTTGGTCAAAGAAGGATACACCATTGATCAAATTGCTAAGGCGGTTGAAGTTAATTCGTCAGCGAAAAAAGGCAAAAAATCATCAACTGGACTTAAGGCAAAAGATTTCTTGAAACTGATGAAGGATGATGCTTTCATTACTAAGATGAAAGCGAAGTACCCAACCTTGTTGGCCAACCTTCCGAATTCTACGGATGCTAAGTATGTCCTAGAGGGCTATCTGTTCCCAGCGACTTATAACATTCATGACGATACGACGGTGGAATCTTTGGCAGAGGAAATGTTGTCAACGATGGACACTTACCTATCACCTTACTATGCGACGATTTCATCTAGCGGGCACAATGTTAATGAAATTTTGACCCTAGCTTCTCTTGTGGAAAAAGAAGGAGCTACAGATGACGACCGTAAAAATATTGCGAGCGTCTTCTATAATCGTCTTAACTCAGACATGGCTCTACAAAGTAATATTGCAGTTCTTTATGCTCTTGGAAAACTTGGTCAGGAAACGACCTTGAAAGAAGATGCAACTATTGACACAAACATTGACTCCCCTTACAATGATTATGTTCATAAGGGGTTGATGCCAGGTCCTGTGGACAGTCCTAGTCTGTCTGCAATTGAAGCGGTTATCAATCCATCATCTACCAAGTACATGTACTTTGTGGCAGATGTAACTACTGGTAATGTCTATTTTGCTGAAAGCTATGAAGAGCATCAGCATAACGTTGAAACTTACATTAATAGCAAACTAAAAGATAAATAGTCTGATTGGCTCATTAAAATCAAGTAAACAAAGAGTGATTTTGAAAATAAAGCCAAGGGCTCAAAAAATAGGAAAGAGAAAAAAATGGCAGAAAAAACATATGTAATGACACAAGCGGAGAAAGAACAACTTGAAGCGGAATTGGAGGAATACAAACTCGTCCGTCGTCCAGAAGTTGTAGAACGTATTAAGATTGCTCGTTCTTATGGTGACCTTTCAGAAAACTCTGAGTATGAAGCAGCCAAAGACGAACAAGCCTTTGTTGAAGGACAAATTCAGATTCTTGAAACAAAAATTCGTTATGCGGAAATCGTTGATAGTGATGCTGTTGCTAATGACGAGGTTGCAATTGGTAAAACTGTTGTTGTTCAAGAAGTTGGTACAAACGACAAAGATACTTATCATATCGTTGGTGCAGCCGGTGCTGATATCTTCTCAGGTAAGATTTCAAATGAAAGCCCGATTGCTCAAGCCTTGATTGGTAAGAAAGTTGGCGACAAAGTCGCTATCGAATCACCAGCAGGTAGCTACTCTGTGGAAATCCTTAGTGTAGAAAAAACAGCCTAAGCGACTGTTGGAATTAAGGTGTTCAATATTTGAAACTAGTGGGAGTGAGACAAAACAGTTGTTCTGTCTCACTCCTTTTTTGGTTGTTGGCGCTATCAGGAATTAGGTTAGTCTGAATTAGTCTATAAGAAAAGCACTTTTGGAAAATTCCAAGAGTGCTTTGTAGCTTATTTACGATTTTGCTTACCGGCGTTACGGTTTTTCTTTGGTTTGCTCGCAATTGCTTGAGTATTTTTTGGTGTCACATCTTTACGCTTGCTTGGTGTTGTACGAGGTGCTTTTGGAGGGTTCTTTTTGAACTCTTCAGCAACTTTTTCTTTTAAGCGAGGTTTGATGATGTAGTTGGTAATCAACTGTTGGATAATAGAGAAGATACCCCCAACGAACCAGTAGAGGATTACAGCTGCAGGTGAGCTAATACCAAAGAAGATCATCATGATTGGCATACTGTACATCGTCGCTGCCATTTGTTTACGTTGTTCTTCAGGAACTTGTTGAATAGACAACCAAGATTGGAAGTAGTAAAGCGCTGCGATGATGATAATCAATGGGAAGTCACGGTGACCAAGGTTAAACCAGAGGAAGTTATCCTTGAGTACACCAGGAGTGTAACGTGCTGCATAGTAGAGTGCTGAGAAGAATGGGAACTGAATCAATAGAGGAAGACAGCCGACACCGCCCATCAAGCTTAGACCGTTTTCACGCTGAGCTTGCATGAGTTCAGACTGGGCAGCCATTTTTTCTTCTTGAGTTTCAGCGTTGCGCAAACGTTCGTTAATTGGTTCTAAGATAGGCGCAAGGTATTCACGTTTTGCTGCTTGGTAGGCTGCGCTACGAGATTGGTGAAGACCAAGTGGCAGGATAATCAAACGAACAATGATGGTTACGAAGATAATGCCAAGACCAAATCCCAGATTTAAATTATGTGCGAAGTAGGTGATGACGTGGCTCATAGGGCGACCAAGTAGGTTCCAAACCCAACCAGTAGGATTACCAGACTTATCAAGGCTCACACATCCTGATAGAAAGAGAAGCATGCTGGTAGCAAGCCCCATCAGGGCTAGACGTTTTTGATTTTTATTCACAGTATCATTCCTTTTGTTTTTTAGTTATACTTGTCTATTTTACCTTTTTTTAAGGAAGAGAACAAGTTAAAAACGGAGCTCCGACCTTAATTAGCCATGCGAAAATCGCTGTAATTAGGGAAGTTAGCCATGGTCACATCGACATAGGTTACTTTAGACCATTTTGAAGGTCCCTTTCGAACTTCTTGAATAAATTTAGCTAACTTAGAAGGGTTATCTGACTGAGCTAGAATTTCAACAGTACCGTCGTCATTATTCCAAACCCGACCGCATATATCTCCAATATCTAGTGCTAGAGCATAGGTTGAATAACGAAAACCAACACCTTGGACTCTTCCTGAGACTAATAATCGTACTTTTTGCATGGTCCATGACCTCCTTTTGAAAGCTCTTTCTTTTAGTATAATCCTTGCTATAAAGTCGGTCAAGTCCAAGATTTATCAGGGGATTTCTGCTATAATGAGTGTATGGAAATCATTCAATCAAAGCAAAATGCTAGCATTAAGTCTGCTAGAAAATTATTGCAGCGTAAGCACCGTAAAACTAGCTATCTTTTAGAAGGATGGCATCTTTTTGAGGAAGCAAAGGCAAGCGGTGCCGAGATTCTTCAAGTTTTCGTACTTGAGGAAATGGCTGATCGTGTGGCTAATATGTCTAAGGTTAAGTTGGTTAGTCCAGAGGTGCTTAAGGAACTCTGTGAAACTCAGACACCCCAAGGAATTGTCGCAGAAGTTGCTAAACAATCTCAATCCTTGCCAAAGTCTCTCTCAGGGAAGTATCTGCTCTTGGAGGATGTTCAGGACCCTGGTAATGTAGGAACAATGATTCGAACAGCAGATGCCGCAGGTTATGACGGAGTCTTTTTGTCGGATAAATCAGCTGATATTTATAACCAGAAGACCTTGCGTTCTATGCAGGGAAGTCATTTCCACCTTCCAATCTATCGTGGACCAATTCTTGACATGATTGAGGTTTGCAGAAAACAAGGTATACCCGTCTTAGCAACGACTCTTTCCGATGTTTCCGTTGACTATAAAGCAGTTAAGACAGATGGCAATTTTGCCCTAGTGATGGGAAATGAGGGTCAGGGAATTAGTCAGGATATGGCTGAGTCTGCTGATCAACTCGTACATATTAGCATGCCAGGTCAGGCGGAGAGTCTGAATGTTGCTGTTGCAGCAGGAATTCTCATGTTTAGTCTCTAGGTCTCAAGGATGATTTTAGGAGAAAACAACTGACTTTTAAAGTAATTTTAAGTACTAGTGGTATAATGAAGAAGCATTAGAAACATTAATGAGGTATTATTATGAAACGACCAGAAGATGATAAAGAATTCATGGAAGTTGTGGGACATTTGATTTCTCATCCACGTTTTCAAAAATTGGATGGGATTGTACAACACCATCACTCGACACGTTTAGAACACTCGGTTAATGTTAGTTACACCAGCTATAAGATTGCTAAAAAATTTGGCTGGGATGCCAAGAGTACAGCTCGAGGTGGTCTCTTACATGACTTTTTCTATTATGATTGGCGAGT
>ERZ773263.1005-NODE-1005-length-17934-cov-6.494994_pt1 | contig 17934 bp, 21 predicted proteins | sample MGYA00511076_ERZ773263 | MGnify/ENA primary metagenome ERZ773263 (study PRJEB29015, sample SAMEA2738155) | human oral metagenome | biome: human oral; feature: human-associated habitat; material: saliva | place: China | collected 2195 ... | reverse complement strand
CTTTAATTTTTCATCTAAAATTTAGAATGCAAGTTCACTTATTTTTTATCTATATCACAATATAACTTGCTAATTTCCTATATTCTTGTATTATAAATCAGTTTATTTCTCTCCAAATAGTCTATCTAGTATAATTGCAACAGCTGCTCTAACTGATAGATGATTATATTTTGAATTAGCTCTAATTGGTTCTAATATATAATCAGACATAGACATAACTTCATCAGTTAATCCCCAACCTGTTCCAAAAAGTAAAAGATAAGGTTTATCATCTTCAAATATTTGTTTAGATAAATCTTTATAACTTATACTATTATTAAATGTTCTAGCAGAAGTTGTTATAATTAAAGGTTTTTGCCCTTCAATTTTTTCAATTTCTTTTACAACATCTTCTATACTTTCTGCAACATCTGTAACTTTGAATGCTTGTTCTCTATCTTTATTATATTGACCACCTGTACCATCTTGCCAATATGCAATTATTCTTTCTGTCAATTTCTTTTGTGCATCAACAGGTACAACCAATCTGTAACCTTTTATTTCATAAGTTCCACAAGACCTTGAAATATCATGTATATCAAAATTTGTTACAGAAGTACAAACAATATCTTTATTTCTATTGTAAACTGGATAATGAACTAAACTTAAATAAACTTTATTTCTCATTATATTTTACTACACTTCCTCTTTTTTTATCTCATCTAAAAGTTTTTTTTCTAATTTACTTAACTCTCTATTTTCAATCAATTCTTTTCTTCTTAAATAAGTTCTTCTTAGGCTTTCTTTTAAACGCCATTCATCTATTTTTTTATGATTACCTGACAACAATATCTCTGGAACTTTTAAACCTTGATACTCTGCTGGTCTTGTATAATGTGGATAATCTAAAAGCCCATTATAAAAAGAATCATTCTCATAGGACTCCTTTTTTATAACATCAGGAAGTAGCCTTATTATAGTATCAGAGATAGCCATAGCAGGTATTTCCCCACCTGTTAAGACAAAATCTCCTATTGATAATTCCATATCAACTTTATTTTCTACAACTCTTTCATCTATTCCTTCATAATGTCCTGCAATTATTGTTAATTCTTTCTCTTTTACAAGCTCTTTTGCTATTTCCTGATTAAAAGTTTTTCCTTGTGGTGAAGTATAAATAACTTTTCCTGAAACATTTTCTAAAGCTAAAAATAAAGGTTCTGGTTTCATAACCATTCCATTTCCACCACCAAAAGGCATATCATCAGCTTGTTTATGTTTATCAAAACAGTAATCCCTTATATCAATAATATTTACTTCCACTGCTCCAAATTTTATTGCTCTTGCAACTATGCTTTCACTTAAAAAGCCATCAAACATCTTTGGAAATAATGTTAAAATATTTATTTTCATTTTTTTACCTTAGGTTCTTTCATACCTTCAATAGTATCAACCAACATTTTTCTATTTTCAAAATCAATATTTTTAATAAAGACATCTACATCAGGTATCATAGTTTCAAATTCTTCACTTTCTATAACATAAATATCATGTGCAGTAGTATCCATAATCTCAGTTATTTCTCCTAGATACTCATCACCTTTTACATCATAGACTTTAAAACCTATCATATCACTTACAAGATATTCATCTTCACCAATACCAACAATATCTCTTCTAACTTTTATATTGGCATTTCTAATTTCAATAGTATCTTGTTTATTTTTTATTTCTTCAAAAGAAAAAATCCATTTATTTGCAACAAGATGTTCTATCTTTTTAACTGTTAATAATTTTTGTTGAGAATCTGCTAATTCTAAAATTACCTTATTTCCAACTAAGACTTCAATATTATCTAAATCAGAAATAACTTTCACTTCTCCCTTTAAATTATGAGAACCTAATACTTTTCCTGCAACAATCATAATAAACTCCTAATCTAAAAATTCAACATTTACATTAAGTTTATCTTTTACTCCTGCTGCCTGCATAACCCCTCTTATAGCATTAGCTGTAAGTCCATTTTTACCTATTATTTTTCCCATTTCTCCTTTTGCAACACTTACTTTAAATGTTACATTTGAATCCAAAACTTCATAAGTTACATTAACCTTATCTTTTGTTTCAACCAATTCTTTGATAATGTAATTCAATAAACTTTCTAAATTTTCCACTTTTTCCTCCATTATAAAGTACCTCTCCAAGCACCTTCTTCAATTATTTTTAAATCCACCCATTTATTACCTAAATCTACCAATACATCTCTCATAAAATCTTTAAAATCATCTGTTGATATAACACTTATTATCCCTTTTATTGGGTCAAGAGTTCTAACAACCCCTGCTCCTTCATAAGCTTCAACAATTTTATTTATGAAATCTATATCTTCTCTTTTACTTTGTATCAAAAATTCATAGCTTTTTTTCATCAATTTCCTCATCTACTTTCAAAAATATTTATAAGTTCAATAAATTTATCTATGGAAATATTTTCTGCTCTTTCATTTTCAGATACTTCAATTTGATTTAATATTTCTTTTATCTTATCCTTTGAATATCCTAATGTTGCTAGATTATTTACAATATTTTTTCTTTTATTTGAAAAAGCAGCTTTTACATATTTAAAATATAAATCTTCTGAAATCTTATTCTTATACCTGTCATCTTTATAGAATTTTATTGAAATAAAAGCAGAATCAACATTAGGTATAGGATAAAAAAATTCTCTTGGAATAGTAAATAAATATTCTGCTTCTCCATAATATTCCACTGCTAATGTTAAAATTCCTCTTTCTTTCCCTGACTTAGCACAAATTCTTTCCCCAACCTCTTTTTGTACCATTATATAGGCTTCATCTATTAAATCTTTATTCTCTATAATTTTATTAATTATAGGTGATGTTATATAGTAAGGTATGTTTGCAACAACCTTAGTACCTTGATTTATATATTTTTTTAAATCAACTTCTAGGACATCTCCCATTACAAGTGTATAGTTTTCTTTTGAAGAAAATTTCTTTCTTAAAGTATTTTCTAAATCTTTATCTATTTCAACACAGGTTACTTTTTTAACTCTTTCAACTAAAAGTGAAGTTAAAGCTCCTTGTCCAGGTCCTATCTCTAAGATTTCATCATTATCACTAATGTTTGAAACTTCAATTATTTTATTTAAAATTTCATCTTTATTATTTAAAAAATTCTGCCCATATTTTTTTTTATGTTTAAATTCCATTTCTAACCTCTATTCAGGAATAACAACAGCTATATATGGTAAATTTCTATATTTTTGGTCATAATCAAGTCCATAACCTATTACAAATTTATCAGGAACTTCAAAACCTATGTATTCAACTTGAACATCTACCTTTCTTCTTTCGGGTTTACTTAACAATGTACAAGTTTTAAGACTTTTAACTCCTTTTCCTTCTTTAAAATATTTTATTACATATTCCAAAGTTAGTCCTGTATCAATTATATCTTCAACTATTAAAACATGTTTCCCTCTTAAATCTAAATCTGTATCTTTTAAAATTTTTACATCTCCACTGCTTACTGTTTCACTTCCATAACTAGAAACAGACATAAAATCTATAATAACTGGCATATTTAATTCTTTTACTAAATCACTTAAAAATATTACAGAACCTTTTAATAATCCTACACAATAAATTTCTTCTCCTGCATAATCTTTTTCAATTTCTCTTGCTAATTCTTTTATTCTTTTTTCTACTGACTCTTTATTAATTAAATTTTCAATTTTGTACTTCACTGAAAATCCTCCCCTAAGTTTATTATATATTAATAGATTTTAACATTTAAAGTAAATTTTATCAAGATAAAAAACTACACCCAAACCTTTTATTAAGATTATGAGTGCAGTAAAAAAAGTCTATTTTTCAAATTTTTTTATTCTAAATTTTTTGTAATTTAAAATTTAATATATAACCATAAAAAAACTATGGCAAGATAAATAAGTTGTGTAACTAAATATAAAGAATTAATTAATACTATGCTTTTTAAATTTCCTTTTTTTCTTAATGATAAGATAGGAAAATAAAGAATTGAAAAAAGATAAATTAAATAATAAAAGATACTATTTACTTTAAAACTTTTAATAAAAATTTCAGAAACCAATATTAAAATTAAAATAAAATAATTTATTACAATTAACTTTCTAAATTTCTCTTTTCTTAATTTTAAATAATAATAAAATAGAAAATTTTTTATAACAATATAATAAAATACAAATATATTTAATCCTATTACTTTATTTAATTTAGAAAATAGAGATAAAAAGCAATATACAAATAAGATAAGAAAATCTAGTTTATATAAAAACCATATTCTTTTTTCTTTAATTTTTACATATTTTTCAATATTTTTTATATTTTTTTCAAAAAGAAAAATTAAACATAAAATTAAATTAATACCCAAGTATACAATTATTATATTTCTTGTGAAAATTACTTTGTTTAGTTGTGGAGTTGTTTCAGGATTTCCTTTTTCAAATTTATCTGATTCATAACTAATAGAAATATTAAAAATCTCTCCAAATAAATCTTGATTTAATTTAGTTAAACGAAGTCTTTCACCATTTTTGTTTATATACTTTTCAGGATTTTTTAAATTTAAATATGAAATATTTAATATTTTTTTTGTTTCTTCTTCTGAAAGTCCATATATTTCCTTTTTATCATCAATAATAAAATAACCTACATTTTTATTATACTCTATTTCTTTTTGTTTTCTATTATATTCAGGGTTAAATCTCTTTGAATCATCTTCTAGCCATTTAAAACCAGAATTTTTTTCGCAGGCTTCTTTATAACTATAAGCATTCCCTACCCATATATTATCTAATTTTTTTAATTCTTTTACATATATAATATATTTCAGATTAGTTGATTTTAAATAAAAAAGGGCTGTATCATCATTAAATGTAGGATAATCTCTTGCTATTTTAGTATTTTCATTTAATTGTAATAGAGTATTTTCATACTTTGGAATTTTTGTTAAAAAGAAAATAGTTAAAGATAATAAAATTATATAGATAAAAAATTTTTTTCTCATTTTTCTAACCCCATTTCATCAAATAACTGTTCTCCACTATTAATAATAGTAATAAAAAGAAATTCTTTCTACTGACATAATAGTTTTAAAGTCTCTCAATTTTTTTTATATATTCTTCAATAAATTCAATTAACCTATTTTGAGAAATAATAGGAGCAATTGAAGGCGTGTATATTATTTTACCTTGTATATCTTGATATTCAATATATAAAATAAAACTATCTCTATTAATCTTCTCTATAATATATTTATTTCCTTTAAATTTCCCTTTTCTGATTTCATATGAAGTTATAAAATGAATAATTTTTTCATAATGTTCTTTGGTGTCAATTTCTGATCGTAGAAAATCTGTAATCACATCCATAACTTTTTCTCCTTTAATATTTTTTAATATTTTTTGACTTATCTTAAAATTCCTCATTTTCTTTTCTATATTTTTCAATTATTTCAATTAACTTGTCTTTATGGATAAATTGGGCTGTTCCTGACATATCTTTTACTACTCCTTCTTTATCCTCATACTCTGCATATAATATGAAATTTTCTTTATCTATCTTCTTTAAAATATATTGATTCCCTTCAAATTCACCTTTTTGAATTTCATCTGAATTTATAAAAAATATAACTTCTTTATAAAGCTCCTCTATACTCATTTCTGAATATAAAAAGTCTTTAATCATATCCATAAATAATTCTCCTGATTTTTTGTATATGTGTTTATCTATTTTACTGGATAGGCACTTATCATACTCTTAATAGAATTTTACCTCTTGTAGAAACTTGTATCCTATTTTTATACTTTTATATTTTTTACACAAAAACTATTGTAACTTTATTTCTTATAAAAGATATAACAATTTTTATTTTTTCTTTATACGCTTAAAATAAAAAACTCATATCCTTTTTTTTTAAAATAAAGAGAAAAACTCCTATTTAATTTAAAAACTTCATTTGTATTTAAATTTCTTAAATAAATAATAAGTTCAAATTTGCTATTTGGATAAGTTATGTCATATTTTTCAGGATTTTCTCCTATAATCCTAAAAAAATCTTTTTCTAATAAATAGCCTCTGTTATTTATTTTTCTTCCTAATTCATCTAAATAACCATCTCCATAGTTTTTTAAATTATTTATTTTTTCATTTATATCTATATTTCCTACCATTTTACCTTGATAAAATAATTCTACTTTTTCTAAAACTAAATTATTTGGAATATTATAAAATTCAAATAAAATAGTAGTATCTGAAAGTAATCTAACATTTTTTAGATTATTATCACTTATTATTTTATCTTCTTTTTCTACTGATATTTTTTTCTCATCAAGTAATATATAATGATTTTCAGGAATATATCTTATACACATATTTAAAAAAAATATCAAAATTCCTATTAATATTATTAATACTTTTTTCATAAATTATCACATCCATCTTAAAGTTCTTATATAAATTTTCATATCTAATATTATTTGTACATATTTCTACGTGAATTTTTATAAGAATCTATATTAAATTTATATACCTTATACTTAAAGTATTCCTTAAATTTATATATCTTATACTCAAAGTATTCCTTATAGCCAATAGCATCATAATTATTCTTACCAGCCCATTTTGTAAGTTCATCATAATTTGATGAAACAAGACTACCTAAAATAGTCATATTTACTCTTTCTAATACAGTGGTTTTATCTGTAACTCCAGTTCCCTTAGATATATAATTTCCTACATCAACTAACCCATGAAGTACCTTATCAAATTTACCTTCATCAGATTTAGGCTTGTTATTAAGCCCATAAGTAAAATTATTTGAAGTTCCTTGATTCATATAATCTCTTACTATTTGCCCATTTGCAGATATGACAACCTCTTTTCCAGTTTCATAATCAACTTTTTTGATATTTCTTAATGATTTATTTATGACAATCTTTTTACCATCCTTAGTATTAATATAGTTATGAAAAACAGATTCTTCTGGAGGAACTTCTTCAAAGTTCCCTTTTTCTATTTCTGATAATTTATTAACCCTATTTTTAGCTTGAGAAACTAAATAATTTATTTCAGCTCTATAATCTCTTCCCAAAGATTCATTATATAATTCCCAATCCACTAGATAATCTTCTCCTTTTTCCTCTGATAATATTCTTTCAACTTCTTTTCTTTCATCAGCAGTTGTATATTTTTTATCATATAATTCTAAAGGATTTTCTATCATTTTATCTCCAACATTTTCTCCAAAGTCAACATTAGAATAATCTTTTCCATCACTTACTATTCCTATGGCTTTATCATTCTTACTAAATTCATTTTTAAAATAATCATTTGTTGGTCTTCCTAAACTTTCTAAGCCTTTTTCACTTCCATCTGAAACTACTTTTTGTCTTCCTTCTATTTTTCCTATTACATGACTTTGTTCTTCTGCTATTGTTCCTATTACTCCTGATTTAGTTCTATTAGCTGAGGATTCAGTATTTATTAGAATATAGCCTATTCCTATTTTCTTATCAACATAGGCTGTTCCATTCTTTATATAGGGATTTCCATTTTTATCTACTCCAATTAACTGTGGTGAGTTACTTGGGTCTGTATAGATTACTTTTACCTTATAGCCTAAATCTTCTGATACTCCTTCAAAGGCTTTTGCGATATCATCTTGATTTTCTGCTATTTTTAATCTTGAACCTATTACATTTAATATTACTTTAGCTTGTCTTACTTCTCCAAGTTATCATAGTATATTTTACAATTATTAAACTATTTATAAAGGTAGCATAAAATTATTATACTACTTTTACAACTGGATATTTATTCTGCCAATTCATTAGCAAATATCATAAACATTTTTATTTCTTTTCCTTCTGTAATTTTTTCTATTAATATTTTATCTATTATATAAACTAATAAATATATACTAAGTTCATGGAATATTTTCATTGAATTTGATATTATTACTTTTAATTTTTCTAAATTATTTAGAGCTATCTTTTTTTCTAGTAAATTTGAAAAAATCTCTCTTTGAATATCTCCTATATTCTTTTTTTCTTTTATCTCCTCATTTGTTGGATAAAAAATTTCTATTTCTTTATAGCTTTGATATTGTTTTTTTACTATATCTCTATCATTTTCAATAGCTATTATTAATTCATTATCAAAATTTATAACTTTATTTTGAATTGAATTATCATCTATTAGAATATATACTTCAATATCTATTGCAGCATTCCTTCCTTTATAAATAATTTTATTATCTCTATACCACTCTACTAATAGATTATATACTAAGTCATAATATATTGTACTTTTATCATAGTTTTTTTCATCACAATCTTTAATTTTTCTAAAATTTTCTGTATAATCAAGAATAAATACCATTCCTTCTTTTTTTCTTTCTTTCATTTTTTCAAAAACTATTAAATCTCCTACAATATCTGAATATGTATAATCATCTTTTCTAAATTTTTCATTATAATTCCAAAAATCCATTTCTTTTTGAATTATATCGTAAAAATCAGCCCAACTTTTTATTTTATCTTCAAAGTCAATAATCCATTTATTTTTAGATTTTTCATATATTTCATTTCTTTTACTTTTTTTAGTTATAATTAGTCTATTTTGTAACATAAATATACTCCTTTAATACGCTTTATATATTATATATTTTGTTGATGATTATACTATCTTTTTCCTTTATTGTCAATAAAAAACTTTCAACTATATGCTTTGAATTATATATTCTATTTATATGTATTCAGTTTTGAAATATTACATAATTAATCTTTAATGTTTTTTATTACTTTTTATATAGAATAATTTTAAAAAATATTAGAAAAAAATTTCCCCTTTCACTACTGGATTATCTTTCTTGTCCAACCTTTATTTTCACCTACTTAATAAACTTTTTTTAATTATATTATAATTCTTATATTTATTTTTAAATATCAATTAATGTACATCATTTCTTTTTAACTCTTGTTTTTATAATGTTTTTTATGATAAAATATAATGTAAAAGTGATAATTTAGTTTTATATTATTAATGTAAGGAAATGAGAGGAGAAAAGAATGAATGATATTAGTTTTTTAAAAGAAAAAGCTAAGGAAATTAGAAGATCTATTGTTTCTATGATTACAGAAGCAAAATCAGGACATCCAGGTGGTTCTTTATCTGCAACTGATATTTTAACAGCACTTTATTTTTCAGAAATGAATATAGACCCTGCTAATCCTAAAATGGAAGGAAGAGATAGATTTGTTCTTTCAAAAGGACATGCTGCACCTGCAATATATGCAACTTTGGCTGAAAAAGGATATTTTTCAAAAGATGAATTAATGACATTAAGAAAATTTGGAAGTAGACTTCAAGGACACCCTGATATGAAAAAACTTCCAGGAATTGAAATTTCAACTGGTTCTCTTGGACAAGGTTTATCAGTTGCAAATGGAATGGCATTGAATGCAAAAATGTTTAATGAAAATTATAGAACTTATGTTATTTTAGGTGATGGAGAAATACAAGAAGGGCAAATTTGGGAAGCTGCTATGACTGCTGCTCATTACAAACTTGATAATTTATGTGCATTTCTTGATAATAACAATTTACAAATTGATGGAAATGTCAGTGAAATTATGGGAGTTGAACCATTAGATAAAAAATGGGAAGCATTTGGTTGGAATGTTATAAAAATAGATGGACATGATTTTGAACAAATCCTTTCTGCTTTGGATAAAGCAAGAGAATGCAAAGGTAAACCAACTATGATTATTGCAAAAACTATAAAAGGTAAAGGAGTATCTTTTATGGAAAATGTTTGTGGTTTCCATGGAGTTGCACCTACACTTGAAGAATTAGAAAGAGCATTAGCTGAATTAGCTTAAACTAAAATTTAGGAGGATATATTATGAGTAAGAAGTCTACAAGACAAGCTTATGGAGAAGCCTTAGTAGAACTTGGAAGAATAAATAATGATATAGTTGTATTGGATGCTGATTTAAGTAAATCTACAAAGACTGATTTATTTAAAAAAGAATTTCCAAAAAGACATTTAAATATAGGGATTGCAGAAGCAGATTTAATGGGAACAGCTGCTGGTTTTGCAACTTGTGGAAAAATTCCTTTTGCTTCAACTTTTGCAATGTTTGCTGCTGGAAGAGCTTTTGAGCAAATTAGAAATACAATAGCTTATCCAAAATTAAATGTAAAAATTGCTCCAACTCATGCTGGTATTTCAGTAGGAGAAGATGGAGGTTCACATCAATCAATAGAAGATATCGCTCTTATGAGAGCAATTCCAGGAATGGTTGTTCTATGTCCTTGTGATGCAGTTGAAACTAAAAAAATGGTTTTTGCTGCTGCTGAATACAATGGACCAGTTTATTTAAGACTTGGAAGATTAGATGTTGAAACAGTATTAGATGATAATTATGATTTTCAAATTGGTATAGCTAACACTTTAAGAGATGGTAGTGATGTTACAATAGTTTCAACAGGACTTTTAACACAAGAAGCATTAAAAGCTGCTGATGAATTAGCAAAAGAAAATATCTCTGTTAGAGTTATAAACTGTGGAACTATTAAACCATTAGATGGAGAAACAATTTTAAAAGCAGCTGAAGAAACTAAATTTATAATAACTGCTGAAGAACATTCAGTTATTGGTGGATTAGGTTCTGCTGTTTCTGAATTTTTATCAGAAACTCACCCTACATTAATTAAAAAATTAGGTATTTATGATAAATTTGGACAAAGTGGAAAAGGTACAGAATTATTAGAAAAATATAAACTAACTGCCACTAAATTAATTTCTATGGTTAAAGAGAACTTAAAATAATTTATATTGAAAAAGAAACTATCACAGTGATAGTTTCTTTTTTTATGTATTTATTTTGTAATAGGACAACCCCAACCATCATAATATCCATCTAAAGATTTAGCAATTTCTATAAGTTCCCATACAATTTGATTAACATGACTGTATATAGCATTATCCATTCTAGAAATATTAAGTTGATAAGGATAATTCTTTTCATCATCTAATTTTTTACTTGAAAGAATTTTATAACCTAATTCTTCAAGTTTTTTTGTAGCAATATTTATGTTTTCTTCTGAAGAAAAATAAAGCCAATGATCTATTTCACGCTCTTTTTCTAAATTATCTCCTTGATTTGTTAAATTTTCTATAACAGATCTGTTCATTATTGCATGATAAGAGTATACATCTGGGTAAAGGAAATTAAAGTAAAAATCCCATTCCCTATCTTCATCTATATAAGATTTCCATTGATAATTTGGAAATTTTTTAAATGTTTCTTTACAAAGTTCTTCACTTTTTTCAGGATTTTTAGTAAAAACATAAAGTTCTAATCTTCCTTGTGTTTTAACAGTTCCTGCAAATATATCTTCTAAAGTTTCTAATCTATCTATAACTTCATCTTCAATATCACATAACATTGGATATTCCTCGTTAGATGAGAGTCCATCGTCAGTAGGATTATTCATTTTTATAAAAATACTAATTCTGTGCTTATAATCTTCAACAGGTGCAATATTAGATAAAGCTAAGTTAAGACGAATAGAAGCAGGTTTATCATCTACACGACACATATAAAAATTCCAGTTTTGCTTAATTTCATTAAAATTTTGTTTCAATTTGTTCACTTCCTTTTTTATTTTAAAATATTTTTTAACCTACTATATTTGCATCAATAAATTCTAAATTTTGATTAATAGTAACTTCAATAGTATGTCCCCAAAATAGATCACCATCATCAAAATAAAAATTAGCAGATTCACTAAAAACATAAAGACTTGTAAATTTCATTCTATCTTTAAAATCTTTTTTTGTAACTTCTTTTTCATCTTCTTCTAACCACAAATCATTTTTTAATTTAAGAAGTTTGTGGGCTGTATATTCTTTAGCTTTTTCTATAAACTGTGTGAGTTCAATATTTGAAAAAATATTTTTTACTTTTTTGAGTTCTTCTTTATTATCAGCAGAAAAATAATATTCAATTTCTTCTTTAAATAATTTATAGGCATTGAGTTTCTTATTATATATAAATTTACCAAAATTTTTAATAGTAACAGTCTTTGGCATATCTTCTTTTTTAATTTCATCTAAAACAACAGCAGGAGCTTGCCTAAAAGCTATAGATAATTCTTCCATAGTAAAATTGCTCCATATATTTTGTAAAGCTTTATTAAATTGTTTTAATGTAGCTTCTATTTTTTCATCTTTTTCACTTAGCAAAGAAAGAATATCATTTTTAAATTTCATTTCTATAATATAGAAATCATCTGGTACTGGTGTTCCTCCTATACCATAACTTTCTTCATTTTTACGTCCCCATATTAAACAATATATGCCATTGCTTTCATTACTTTCTGAGTTTGGGAAAAAATATTTTATACGATTTTCCTCCTTTACAATTCTTCCCTTTCTTAAAACTACAAAATTTTCTTTATTTTCAGAAAGGCAATAAAGTAAAGGGAAATCTTTTAATATATCCATATTTCCATTTAATATTTCTTTATGAATTTCTTCAAGTTTTTCCATTGTGTAAAAAATTTTAATCACTCCCCTATATTTTTTCTAATCCATTCTCCCATAGGTCTTGAAATAAAAGGTTCTGAAAGTGTTAAACTTCCGTCTTCTTCATGATATGTACTTTTATATTGTGGTTCTCTCGTTGCAGCTTTGAAAAATTTTATTAATGTATTTTCTGCAATATTATCATCCAATGAAAAATTTAATTCCTTGGCTATTTCAATTTTGATAGTATCCCAGTCATATTCTGTCATATCATTAAATTCTTCTCTATATTGTTTTTCAATTTTATCAGCATATTTTTTCAATAATATTTTATCCTTATAAATATCAGGTATTAAAAAATCATGAAAACAAGGACAATTTACTAATAAAGAAAATAATTCTTTTATATTTTCTGCAATACGACCTGTTTCTCCTTCTGAACTGTTAAAACCTATACTTCCATCAGAAAGTAAAATAAATTCTCCTCCACTTGCATCAACTCCAAATGCTTTACCATCAATATTCCAAGTAATTTTTCCATCCATATCATCTGGTTTCTGTAATTGAGGATATAACTCAATATCACATTTAAGTCTAATTTTTTCTGCTAACTCACTATTATTTAATATTTTTGATAATATATCCATAATTTTATATCTCCTAAAAAATATTTTTTATATTAAATATATTATAATATTTTTTTCTTTACTTCAACATATTTAATTATTTTAGAAATTGTGGTAAAATACAAAATAAAAGATTTGAGGGACTATTATGAATTTATTTCAAAAAAATTATAAAAATGTTGAACCTCTTGCATATAAATTACGACCCAAAAGTTTAGAAGATTTTGTAGGTCAAGAAAAACTTTTAGGAAAAGATGGAGTAATTACAAGACTTATTTTAAATTCTACTCTGTCCAATTCTATTTTTTATGGACCTCCTGGTTGTGGAAAAAGTAGTTTAGGAGAAATTATTTCCAATACTTTAGATTGTAATTTTGAAAAATTAAATGCTACCACTGCAAGTGTTTCAGATATAAGAAATGTGGTTGAAACAGCTAGAAGAAATATAGAACTTTACAATAAAAGAACTATATTATTTTTAGATGAAATTCATAGATTTAATAAAAATCAACAAGATGCTCTACTTTCTTATACAGAAGATGGAACACTTACTCTTATAGGGGCAACAACAGAAAATCCTTATTACAATATAAATAATGCATTACTTTCAAGAGTTATGGTTTTTGAATTTAAAGCTCTTACTAACAAAGATATTTTAAAATTGATAAATAAAGGATTAAATTTTTTAAATATAAGTATGAGTGATAAAATAAAAGAAATCATTGTTGATATATCACAAGGAGATTCAAGAATAGCCTTAAATTATGTTGAAATGTATAATAACATACATACTCAAATGACTGAAGATGAAATTTTTTCTATTTTTAAAGAAAGACAAGTTTCTTTTGATAAAAAGCAAGATAAATATGATATGATTTCAGCCTTTATAAAATCTGTAAGGGGAAGCGACCCTGATGCAGCAGTATATTGGCTTGCTAGACTTTTAGATGGTGGAGAAGATCCAAAATATATGGCAAGAAGATTATTTATTGAGGCAAGTGAAGATATAGGAATGGCAAACCCAGAGGCACTTTTAATTGCAAGTGCAGCTATGAATGCTTGTGAAAAAATAGGTATGCCAGAAGTTAGAATAATTTTAGCTCATGCTACTATATATCTTGCAATTTCTTCTAAATCAAATTCCGTATATGAAGCAATAGATGGTGCATTAGCTGATATTAAAAAGGGAGAATTACAAGAAGTTCCAATAAATATTTGCCATGATAATGTAGGATACAAATATCCACATAACTACACTGATAATTTTGTTAAACAAAAATATATGAATAAAAAGAAAAAATATTATAAACCTAGTAATAATAAAAATGAAAAAATGATAGCTGAAAAATTAAACAAATTATGGAATGAATAGGAGGGAGAATTATGAAATTAATAAAAGCTGTAAGAGGAACAAAGGATATTATTGGAGAAGAAGCTAAAAAATATGTTTACATTTCAAATGTAGCCCAAAAAATGTTTGAAAACTATGGTTACAATTTTGTAAAAACACCAATTTTTGAAGAAACTGAATTATTTAAAAGAGGAATTGGAGAAGCAACTGATGTTGTTGAAAAAGAAATGTATACTTTTAAAGATAGGGGAGATAGATCTATAACTTTAAGACCTGAAAATACAGCTTCTCTTGTTAGATGTTATCTTGAAAATGCTATCTATGCCAAAGAAGAGATTAGTAGATTTTACTATAATGGTTCAATGTTTAGATATGAAAGACCTCAAGCTGGAAGACAAAGGGAATTTAATCAAATAGGTCTTGAAGTATTTGGAGAAAAGTCTCCAAAGGTTGATGCAGAAGTTATTGCTATTGGATATAAATTTCTTGAAAAATTAGGTATAAGTGATTTGGAAGTAAAAATCAATTCAGTTGGATCTAAAGAATCTCGTACAATTTATAGGGAAAAATTGATAGAACACTTTTCAAAACACTTAGATGATATGTGTGATGACTGTAAAGATAGAATTAATAGAAATCCTTTAAGACTTTTAGATTGTAAAGTTGACAAAGATAAAGATTTCTATAAGTCTGCTCCAAATATTATAGATTTTCTTTTTGAAGATGAAAGGAAACACTATGAAGATGTTAAAAAATATTTAGATGTATTTGGAATAAAATATACAGAAGATCCAACTCTTGTTAGAGGACTTGATTATTATTCAAGTACAGTTTTTGAAATTGTAACTAATAAACTTGGTTCACAAGGAACAGTTTTAGGTGGTGGAAGATATGATAATCTTCTAAAAGAATTAGGAGATAAAGATATTCCTGCTGTCGGTTTTGCAACTGGTGTTGAAAGAATTATGATGCTTCTTGGAGAAAATTATCCTAAGAATAATCCAGATGTATATATTGCTTGGCTTGGTGAAAATACTTCAGAAACTGCATTAAAAATTGCTGAATCTTTAAGAGACAATGATATAAAAGTTTATATAGATTATTCAGAAAAAGGAATGAAATCTCATATGAAAAAAGCAGATAAATTATCTGTGAGATACTGTATTATCCTTGGAGAAGATGAGCTTAATAAAGGTATAGTTTTATTAAAAGATTTTTCTACAAGAGAACAAAAAGAAGTAAAAATTGAAGAAATTGTAAATCAAATTAAATAGAGGGAGTGTTTTAACAAATGGTATACAGAACACATAATTTAGGTGAGTTAAGATTAAAAAATATTGGAGAGGTTGTAACTCTATCTGGCTGGGTAGATACAAAAAGAAATGTAAGTACAAGTCTTACATTTATTGATTTAAGAGATAGAGAAGGTAAAACTCAAATAGTTTTTAACAATGAACTTCTATCAGAAAAAGTTTTAGAAGAAGTACAAAAATTAAAGTCAGAATCTGTCATCAGAGTAGTGGGAGAAGTAAAGGAAAGATCAAATAAAAATCTTAATATTCCAACAGGAGAAATAGAAGTTTTTGCAAAAGAAATTGAAATTTTAAATGCTTGTGATACTTTACCTTTTCAAATTTCTGGTGTGGATGATAATTTAAGTGAAAATATGAGATTGACATATAGATATCTTGATATTAGAAGAAGCAAGATGTTAAATAACTTAAAAATGCGTCATAGAATGATAATGTCTATTAGAAATTATATGGATAAGGCAGGTTTCTTAGATGTAGATACCCCTGTACTTACAAAATCTACTCCTGAGGGAGCAAGAGATTTTTTAGTTCCTAGTAGAACAAACCCAGGAACATTTTATGCTCTACCTCAATCTCCACAACTTTTTAAACAACTTTTAATGATAGGTGGAGTTGAAAAATATTTCCAAATTGCTAAATGTTTTAGAGATGAAGATTTAAGAGCAGATAGACAACCTGAATTTACACAACTTGATATTGAAATGTCTTTTGTAGAAAAAGAAGATGTTATGAATGAAATAGAAGGTTTAGCAAAATATGTATTTAAAAATGTAACTGGTGAAGAAGCTAACTATACTTTCCAAAGAATGCCTTATGCAGAAGCTATGGATAGATTTGGTTCTGATAAACCAGATTTAAGATTTGGAGTTGAATTAAAAGATTTATCTGACATAGTTAAAAATTCATCATTTAATGCTTTTAGTTCTACTGTTCAAAATGGTGGACTTGTTAAAGCAGTTGTTGCACCTAATGCAAATGAAAAATTCTCAAGAAAAATTATTTCTGAATACGAAGAATATGTTAAAACATATTTTGGAGCAAAAGGACTTGCCTATATAAAACTTACTGCTGATGGAATAACTTCTCCTATTGCTAAGTTTTTAAGCGAAGATGAAATGAAAGCAATAATTGAAAAAACACAAGCTAAAACAGGAGATGTAATTTTTATAGTTGCTGATAAGAAAAAAGTTGTTGTTTCTGCACTTGGAGCATTGAGATTAAAAATAGGTAAAGATTTAGATTTAATAAACAAAGATGATTTTAAATTCTTATGGGTTGTTGATTTCCCAATGTTTGATTACGATGAAGAAGAACAAAGATATAAGGCAGAACATCACCCTTTTACTTCTATAAAAGCAGAAGATTTAGATAAATTCTTAGCTGGACAAACAGAAGATATTAGAACTAATACTTATGATTTAGTTTTAAATGGTTCTGAAATAGGTGGAGGTTCTATAAGAATATTTAATCCAAAAATTCAATCTATGGTGTTTGATAGATTAGGACTTTCACAAGAAGAAGCAAAAGCTAAATTTGGTTTCTTCTTAGATGCTTTTAAATATGGTGCACCTCCTCATGGTGGACTAGCATTTGGTATAGATAGATGGCTTATGGTTATGTTAAAAGAAGAATCTATAAGAGATGTAATTCCTTTCCCTAAAACAAATAAAGGACAATGTTTAATGACAGAAGCTCCTAACACTGTTGATGAAAAACAATTGGAAGAATTATTTATAAAATCTACTTATGAAAAATAAAAGTTAATAAAGAAAGAGTTTATTACAAATTAAGTTTCTAAATAAGTTTGCAATAGCTCTTTTTTTATAAAAAATAAATTTTATTTTAAAAAGCAAAATAATATTTTCAAATTTTATTTTTAATGCTATAATAGAATAAGTCTTTGATAAAGAGATTTATTCTACATAGTGGATATAGATATTATTCAAGTTAAAAATAAAAATTAAAATAAAATTGAGGAGATAATATGTTAAAAATAGCAATATATGGTAAAGGTGGAATAGGAAAATCTACAATATCTTCTAATTTGAGTGCTATCATTTCAGAAA
>ERZ773263.1002-NODE-1002-length-17968-cov-6.038966_pt1 | contig 17968 bp, 10 predicted proteins | sample MGYA00511076_ERZ773263 | MGnify/ENA primary metagenome ERZ773263 (study PRJEB29015, sample SAMEA2738155) | human oral metagenome | biome: human oral; feature: human-associated habitat; material: saliva | place: China | collected 2195 ... | reverse complement strand
GCATCGTAAGAGGATATATCACAGGTAGTGGATGGAGCAGCTATCAGAAGACAGGTGAGGTCTGCGGAATCAAGCTTGAGGCAGGACTTAAGGAGTCACAGAAGCTGAGCGAACCTATATACACGCCCAGCACCAAGGCGGAAATCGGTAATCACGATGAGAACATCTCATTTGAGCAGAGCATAGATGTAATCGAACGCGATTTTCCGGAACATGGAAGAGAGTACGCAGAGAAAATCAAGGACTGTACTATTGCGCTTTACAAGAAGTGCGCAGATTATGCTCTTGAGCGTGGAATCATCATAGCAGATACCAAGTTTGAATTCGGTGTGGACGAGAACGGCAAGATCGTAATAGGTGATGAGATGCTAACTCCTGACAGCTCACGCTTCTGGTCGGCAGAGGGCTATGAGGCAGGTAAATCACAGCCTTCATTTGATAAACAGTTTGTTCGTGATTGGCTCAAGGCAAATCCGGATAGCGATTATCTTCTTCCTCAGGATGTAATAGACAAAACTATATCTAAATATCAAGAAGCCTTTGACAAACTAACAAAATAGGATGTTATATTCGTATAAATAATATTTTTGCGGAAGAGGAACATATGGAAAATATAATGGTTTGTGTAACAAAGCAGCGTAACTGCCAGCGCCTTATCGACTATGGCAAGGCTTTGATGTGTGACGATGATTCTATACATATAATTCATGTAACGGGCTCGGATTACAATTTTTTAGGTGATTCAGAGGAAAACAAAGCCTTGGAATTTCTATACGAAAAGGCAAGAGAAGCAGGAGCTGACCTAACCGTACTTAAGTCAGATGATACAATTTCGACACTTTGCTCGCTGGCAAAGGATAACGAGATTACGAAGATGGTCGTAGGTGCGTCGGGAGAGGTTGTTGATAATGGCGGCAACTTTTTGGGAGAGCTAAGAACGAAGCTCGACAAGGCTGTCGAGTTGATCATAGTACCTTCGGAGCGCTAACAGTAAAATAGGAGAAGAGATTGGATTTTAAATTTAATCCCGATATAGAAAAAGAACTTTATGATGTTTGTATAGTGGGCGCGGGTGCATCCGGTCTAATGGCAGCCAACGTAATTCTGAGAGAAAAGCCTGATTGTAAGCTTCTCTTAGTTGATGCCAAGGACAGACCCGGCAGGAAGATTGCGGCCTCCGGAAACGGCAAATGCAATCTGTCGAATATCAAAAGCGAGGGCTGGAGCATTGTTTCAGCCTTTTTTGGGTATTTAGGAGTATTGACAAAGAACGATGAAGAGGGAAGGATTTATCCCTATTCAGAATACGCGCCCGATGTTGTAGAGGCGCTGACAAATAAGCTTGAGTCTGCGGACTGGCTGCTTTCGAGCAGACTTACATCTGTTAAATACGCCAAGGGCGTTTTTCTGGCCGCAGTAAGACGGGATGCATCCGGCGTAAAGCTAAAGGGCAAGGGGGCGAAATCAAAACAAGTTTCAAAGAACCAAAAGCCCAAGACTTTTAGCATAAAAGCAAAGCGTCTTGTCTTAGCCTGCGGCGGAACCGCAGCGCCGCAGCTCGGGACATGCGGCGATGGCTTTGCCTTGGCAAAGCAGCTCGCGCACGTAGTGCGCGAGCCGGTTCCGGCGCTCTGCGGCATAAGGACCGAGCAAAATATGAAAAAACTCGGTCTTTCGGGGGTGAGGCAAAAGGCACAAGTCAGCCTCACCCGCCGCAGCGAACTGCTCGCGCAGGAATCAGGCGAAGTTCAATTTACTGACTACGGACTATCGGGAATCTGCATATTTAATATGACAAGGTTTATAGCATATGAGGATATCCTAAAGGGCAGATTTTCAGATTATAGCATTAAACTCGACTTCCTACCTGAGTTTGATGAAAAGCAAGTGGAGGGCTTTTTAGAGCGCTCACAGGGCAGTCTTTGCTCAATACTTAAGCCTCAGCTTGCAAATTATATAAACGCGATATCTGAAGGCCGTGAAGGCCTTACAAGTGCGCTTAAATGCACCGGCTTTGATATAGCAGGACTCTGCGATTGGGATAAGGCTCAGGTGACTAGAGGTGGAGTTGAACAGAGCGAATTTAATCCGAATACCATGGAGTCTAAGAAACTTAAAGGACTGTACTTTACGGGTGAAATCGTGGACTTTGACGGAGCATGTGGAGGCTTTAATCTGCAGCATGCATGGGAAACAGGTATGAAGTGCGGCCAGGATATAGTAGCTAAGCTATAGTTTTATGATTGGAGGTAGTCATGAAAAAATTTTTTTGCGTAATAGCATTACTTTCTCTAGTGCTATGTGCGGGTTGTGGTAGCAAAAAAGCTGCAGATCCGGCAGAAGGCAAGAAGTTAATGACTAAGTTTTGTCAGATTTTCTTTGAGACGGACTACGAAAATCGCTATACTGACTTTGTTAAGGACAAGGATCAGGATAAATACTACAAGGCTTTTGAGGAAATGGCGACCAAAGAATGTTTAGACGATATGATGGCAAGCAGAAATCCTCTAAAGTACGATAAGAAGTGTGTAGAGGATGGACTAGCATATCAGCCTACTGACATAGAGCTTACTAAGTCTGGAGATGAGGCTGATGTGAGCGGAAGCTACGAATTCAAGATGATTTTGAAGGAAAAGACTAGCGGAGAAAGAATAAATGTAGCGGGGCAGATAAGCATCGAGGAGAATAACGGTAAATTACTAGTTAGTAAAATTTACATAAGAAGCATGCCTAAGGAATAAATCTATGGATATTAAGACTAATACATCTCCTAAGGAAATAATTACTTGTGCAATGGAAGAACTGGCTGAGTTTATGAAGCCTGACGGCTTTCGTTTCTACAAAAGCAAAATGGAAATTCGTAAGCGCTCAGATTTCACCTTTATCATATCAGCTCAGCTTAACCGTAATAATCAAGCAGGAGAAAGGGCACAAGCTATATTAACCTGCTCTATTTTCGACAAGGAAGGAAAAGAGTGCTTTTGGTCTAAGGGAATTCCCCATTCAAAGCAGAATCAAGATTTTCTTTCATGGTGGGATTTTTACGGGGAAGAATCCTATGAGAACTCGCTTAAGGAAATAAAAGAGCTTATATCACAGCGTTTTTTACCTTTTATTAGAAGAATGGAGTCAGAGCAGGAGCTTGTTATACAGGAAGTTGCAGAGAAGGGATTTTGCATCTTTTCGGGAGAAGCAGTGTACGATGCAGGATTTGTAATATCGGTTAAGTTTTTGCTTAAATATGGAACGCATGAACAACTTACTACGGCATTTCAAAACTATATAGATAATCATGAGCTCCCATACGTCAAAACAAATATGAGAAAAGCCCTTGATTTGCTCAAACAAAATAAAGAAGTAAATAATAATGGTGAGAAATATTATGCTGAATTTGTATTTGAGCATAATATCGAACTCAAATTCTAAAACAAATACCCACCTTACTGGATTATCTTATTTGACTCCAAGAAGGTGGGTTCTTGTTTAAGGGGCTATAGGACAAAAAGTGTGTGAAAAAATGCCATACACATTGAAAAATCAATATCTGCGGTGATTTAATCTTCTTTCTAAAAAGATAAAACCGATATAACTGTTGAAATTCCAACTGTCATATCGGTTTTTACACATTTTTTTCCTATAGCCCGAAAACATTTTCCACATGAATTTTATGCGAAAGATGTCCTTTCTTTTGATTCATAGCCACCAACCCGATAGTTTATACTATCATTTTACAAACCTTACTCCCAAGAAATTTGGTTTATTACTTTATCGGGATATTATACAATTTGCTTCGGTTCTTTCGATATTTTGAAAAACTAAACTATTTGTTTATCTATTTTTTCTTCTAAAAAATTGTACTGTAAACAATGAACTCGAAGCCAAAGCCAAAAGAATTACAAATAACATCAGATTTGTATAATCTCCGGTATTAGGATTGCTTGGCTTACCTGGTCGCTGATTAGGATTAACAGGTTTTGGTGTAAATTTATTGTTAAAGCTTATTTCACCCGAAGTTATTGTTGCTTTAAGAACACCCTGTGCATTCTTGCTGACTACAATAGTAACAGGAACCTTGCTGTTATCATATGTAATGCCCTGTTTTCCATCATTAACCTCAGTAAAGTAGAGCTCATATGTACCTTCGCGGTCGAAAGTCAAATCCTTCTTAAACTTACCCTGTGCATCATTGCTGACAGCATTACCAAGCTTGACATTAGTATTCTTTTCGAAGAGCTGGAAATGGAATTCACCATTCTGAAGAGCTCTTCCTGAAAGCTTCTTCTTACCTTCTATCGTAAGCGTTACAGGGTCCGGAGTAAATTTATTGCGAAATACTATTTTACCGGAAGTTATCTTTGTAACAAAATCACCCTGTGCATTTTTGCTGACTACAATAGTAACAGGAACCTTGCTGTTATCATATGTAATGCCATGCTTTCCATCGTTAACTTCTGCAAAGTAGAACTCATATGTACCTTCGCGGTCGAAAGTCAAATCCTTCTTAAATTTACCCTGTGCATCATTGCTGACAGCACTACCAACCTTGGCATTGCTAGCCTTTTCAAAGAGCTGGAAGTGGAACTCGCCATTCTGAAGAGCTCGTCCGTCGAGTTCTTTCTTACCTTCTATCGTTATTCCCGGCAACTTCGCATTATACATATTGATAACTTGTCCTTTTCCGGTGTTCTTCACATCTACTGCTCGTGAATTTGCAACCGTAAAGTGAGATGCATCATTATGATGAGTTGCATCAATCTTTGTAGGTAAATATCCGTTCGGGTTAGCTCTTTCAACAAAGCGATATTTCTGTCCGCCAGTCAGTTTTTTGATTTCTAAAGCACCATTAACCGGAGTTACAGTACCATCCGCATTTAAAGTTCCCGACTTTATCATTGCAGCAGTAACAGGTACCTTGTTCCAAGTGGTTCCACCATCGGTAGATTTCTGCAGTTCGAATTTGAAACCCTCAGATAGCTTCTCGCCCGTATAGCGGTCAGACTTTACAAGCTTGATTGAAAGCGGATCGCTGTTCGCCTCACTACCCGCACCGCTCGGTGCCATAATTGCTTGGGTATCATATGACTTCTCACCGGTCTGTGCCGTAGTGAGTTTCATCGTATTTTGTACCGCAGTATTTTCTTTAACTGTTTTATATTTCGCATTAACTTTTATCATTAAATTCTGAATTGCTTTTCCATTATACAGGTTGTTAATCTTCTGAACAGTGGCATTGGATAAATCTCCAAAAGCATCAGGCCATTTTGTCTTTAAGTAACTACCTACACCACCGGCAGCCGCTACATCCGGTATATCATTATATGTTGCACCACTCGGATCATTCATATCGTACCATTTCATCATGAAAGTATAGCTACCTTCATGGTTCTTGTACATGCAATACTGACCCTTCTGCAAATCAGCTTTGACTTGATCTTTTGTCTTGCCCCCTTGCTCAACCTTGGTAAGTAGTCCATTTGACATTGAATGATACCAGCCTTCTATAACTTTATCGTTACCATCAAGACCAGAGCCAAGTGAGAGAACCCGTGCAATAGTCGGTTCTGCCACACAGTTTTCATATGTACTTTCAAGATAAATTCCAGTAGCAGAATTCGGTCTATATTGTCCATTATTTTGCAGTAGATGTGGTGCAAAATAATCATAAGTTCGATTCAAGATTGGATCACGTGTAGAGAAAAAGTCATTAAAGATTGTATATGACCAAATAATGTTATGGTTTGATGTATCATCTACTGATGCGGTAGCATAAAAAAAGCTATTAGGAACAGTCTCTGATTTTATATAACGCGTTTCCGCTGCTACTGCGAGAGTATCTTTTCCGAGTTTACCGTTAAGAACATATTTCTCACCTAAAATTCTGCTTCTTTGTCGCGAAGAACTGAAGTTAATCATCTTGCCCGTACTCATTGTCGTTGTGAAGCTTTTTACATTATGGTCTCTAATATAGTCGCCACCAAAAGTTATAGTGAATGCTCTATTTTCATATTTCCATGTACCGAGAGTATGTTCTCCTGTATCATCAGTTACCTTAAGAGGAAGTGCAACTTCTGAGAAATTAAACATCGTTCCACCGTACTCGGCAGGAATGGTCAATTTATCTCCTTCCTGCAAAGCGCGGTTCGCATTGCTGTACCTGAATTTCATCTCCAATACTACATTAGCTGATTGCTGGTCCTGATTTAACGCATATCCAAAACCGGCAGGATTATTCTTCCATGTATCATAATCCGCATCAGAGGATTTTCTGTAATCAATCTCCTTATTGCCATGTGTAATATCAATAATTTTGAAACTGTTAATTGCTACATCATCCAGGCTTGGTCCGCTACTTGGTGCATTCTTGAGTTCGTATGCAAGTGCAAGTTTTTGGTTATTTAAACTACCGACGAGGACCTTGCGTTCGTTGCCCGTGCCAAGTCCTTGCTCGTCAGAAGCCTGTGCGACTGAGTCGCTCTGAAGCGGAGCAGTCGTAAATGAAGCTACAGCATTATTTTTAATATAATCACCGGAAAACTTAAGCTTGAATACACCGTTTTCATATTTGTATGTTCCGAGAATATTTCCCTTATTGTCTTCAAGCTGTTTTTCAGCAAAGGTCTTTGTTGAAAAGCTTCCATAAGAAGCCTTGATTGAAAGGGTATCACCCTCATTAATCTTCTCTGTACCGTTATATGATGCAACGAGCTGCAGCTTAATCTGGCTGTTCTTCTGGTTTTGGCATACAGCACTGCTGAAATTGTTGGCATCATTAACATAGAGATTATACTTCGCTGCGTCAGCATCAGTGACGTAATCAACCTCTATATTTGAGTTAGCTTCATCAATAATCTTAAATGAATCCACCTGTACCTTATCGGCACTTAACTCCGTCCCGGCAAAGACGGCATTGCTAAATGGCAGCATACCTACAAGCATAAACATGGTTATGCATATAGATAAAATGCGGCCACAACGTTTTTTGAATTTTGTACGCATGTCATTTTTCCTCCTTAAAAATTTTAGAAAACGCAAACATTCTCAGTATGTTGAATACATAATACCACAAATTTGTTCTATTTTTAACATTAAAATTTAAATATTAAAGTTTACTTTACAAAAACGGGAGTTTGACAGTTGAACAGCAGATTCAATAATCGCGGGGAACGTTCCTTCATTGTCACACAATCCCTTAAGAGCATGAAGAACTTCCTCAAAGAGTGGGCACTTGATCCGAAGGGATGGTCACTTGGAAGTAGCAAAGAGAGCTATGACATCTCAGCTATTGATGAGGATATCTATATGAATAGTGTCTTTCGCAAGGAAAGATGGATAAATGAAAACGGTCTTGAACAGCGACTGATCGTTTCCTACAGCCCTAAGTACAAACACTACCAACAGCAAATCAGACAAGCTCAGGTGGAGCGCGCAGAGGGGATAATCGAGAAAGGCTCTAAAGCAAAGACACGTAACCCTAACAATCCGATGAGATTCATAGAGGAGATACATATGACCATAGACGGTGAGATTGCGGAAAAGACATCAAGGTCACTTAACATAAAGAAGATAGCAGAAGAATCTAGATATGACGGATTTACCGCAGTGTGCACAACGCTGGAAGATGATATCAAAGACATACTCAAAGTCAATCGCAGAAGATGGGAGATTGAAGAGTCTTTCAGGATAATGAAATCAGAGTTTAAAGCAAGACCTGTATATTTGCAAAAGGATGAGCGCATATGTGCACATTTTCTCACCTGCTTTTTAGCACTGCTGATCTACAGGATGCTTGAGCATAGATTGGACGAGAAGTTTACAGTTTCTGAACTAACGCAGACCCTGAGGAAAATGAACTTTTTCCACATGGACGGTATCGGATATCTTCCGGAGTATGCAAGAAGTGATATTACCGACGCACTACACGAGAAATTCGAATTCAGAACCGATACTGAGATAGTCACCGAAAAAAATATGAAAAAAATTATCAAGGACTCGAAAAGATAGAAAAAATACGACAAATCAAAAGCATTAAAGAAACCGGCAAAACCAGTCATTGGAGCAGTTTGCCGGTTTTTAAGTTGTTTTAACTGTCAAAGACGGGATTATACCATACTATACCATATAGTAATTTTAATACTATACTCTGTTTTTAGGCATTGTTTTTAATACCTAAAATGAAAAAGCAATTTTGGTAAGTGTATACGGAGCCAGCCCAAATCGCTTGATTTCTTCTCTCTATAAATAACACCCTATGATTGTGCAGCATTCATGCACCATGTCTTGCTATAATCTAGAGCTCTTAAGTATATTTCGCCCTTTGTTCATGATCATCACCATTCAAGTAACTATCCAGTTTACTGGGATTAGTCACCAACACTTTTGTCCTATAGCCCTAAAATTAGCCTAAGCTCTTTTTATCAGACTCTCTCCCGTCATCTCTTCAGGAATCTTAAGTTCCATCAAATCCAGCATGCTTGGTGCCAGGTCGCAGAGTTTTCCGCCGTCCTTAAGTTTAAGCGGTTTCCTTGCAATGTGCACAAGTGGAACCGGATTTAGCGAATGGGCGGTCATCACGTTTCCGTTTTCATCAAGCATCTCGTCCGCATTTCCGTGATCTGCAGTCATGAGTATCTGCCCATCGACCTTCAGTATAGCGTCTAAAATTCTGCCAACACATGTGTCAAGAGCCTCAATAGCCTTGATCGCAGCATCCATAACTCCGGTGTGTCCTACCATATCTGCATTTGCGAAGTTTAGAATTATGCAGTCGTACTTAGCGCTTTCTATTGCTTCAACAACCTTATCAGTCACCTCAAAAGCGCTCATCTCAGGCTGCAAATCATAGGTAGCAACCTTAGGAGATGGAACCAGGATTCTGTCCTCGCCGGGATAAGGTTTTTCTATTCCTCCGTTAAAGAAGAAAGTTACATGTGCATACTTTTCTGTTTCGGCTATGCGAAGCTGCTTGAGTCCAAGTGAAGAGATGTACTCTCCAAATGTATTAGAAAGTGACTGAGGAGGGAAGGCGATTCCAACATTAGGAATGGAAGCGTCATACTGAGTCATGCAGATATATGTGATATCCTTTCTTACTACGCCTCTATCAAATCCATCAAAGTCAGGATCTACTATCGCTCTTGTTATCTCCCTTGCTCTATCAGGTCTGAAATTGTACATTATTACGCTGTCACCGTCGCAGATATTGCCTTGGCTTTTGCCGACTTCAGCGCTTCTTGTTTTGATGCAGCATGGCACTACAAACTCATCGGTCTCATCTCTATCGTATGCAGTATTGACAGCAATTTCAGCGGAATCAAAGAACTCCGCCTTGCGATTTACAATTGCGTCGTAAGCCTTTTGCACTCTATCAAAGCGATTGTCCCTATCCATGGCGTAGTATCTGCCGGATACTGTAGCGATTCCGCCAAGACCAAGCTTTGTCATGTATTCCTCGAGCTCGCTTATATACTTTTGTGCGCTCTTTGGTGGAACGTCTCTTCCGTCGAGGAAGCAGTGCACGAAAACAGAGTCGAGGCCATTTGCTTTTGCCATCGAAAGCAGAGCCTTAAGATGTTCTATGTGGCTGTGAACTCCGCCGTCAGAAAGAAGTCCCATGAGATGAAGGCTTTTGCCATTCTCAAGTGCATTATCCATTGCTTTTACCAGCTCCGGATTTTTCAAAATCTCTCCGCTCTTTGCCTGCTGACTTATGCGAGTCAGTTCTTGAAAAACAACTCTTCCGGCACCTATATTGGTGTGTCCAACCTCCGAGTTTCCCATCTGCCCCTCCGGAAGTCCAACGGCAAGTCCGCTTGCTGCAAGCTCGGTGTGTGGGTAAGCCTTAAATATTTCATCAAAATGCGGCGTCTTAGCCTTTGCGATAGCATTTACCTCTTTATTAGAATTTAGACCAAAGCCGTCTAAAATCATCAGCATTGTCGGTCTGTGTTTTATCTCCATATATATCTCCTTATTACAGTCCTCTTATTCAATTATATCAAGAAATTTGGTATAATCAACATATCTGAGCTTGGAAGATATGGATGTAGGAGAATTTTGATGAACTGGACGAAAGAACAAAGCGAAGCCATAAATATAAGAAACAAAAACGTGCTAGTCGCGGCAGCTGCAGGTTCCGGAAAGACGGCGGTTTTAGTTGAGCGAATTCGAAAACTGGTCTGCGAGGAAAACGTTCCTGTGAGCAGTCTTCTTGTCGTTACCTTTACTAAGGCTGCTGCAGCAGAAATGAAGGAGAAGATAAGAAAGTCTTTAACCCGGGAACTCAGGGCACTTCAGGATAATCAAAGGGCTCTGTCAAAAGCAGGCCAAGGGGAATTCAATTTTGATGATGAAGCAAGGGAAAAGATAAGATACATTAAAGCTCAGCTTTCAGATCTTCCACAGGCGGACATCTGCACCTTCCACGCCTTTGCTCTAACGGTTATAAGAAGATTTTTCTATTTGATAGATATAGAGCCGGGGCTTGTCATTTGTGATGAAGTCAGCGCAACCCTGATTCAGCAGGATGTGATGGATGAGCTGATTGAGGATGAGTTCGAAAGCTTTAGGGATGATTTTAAGGCTCTCATGGATGCACAAAGCAGCGACCGTAATCCTAACAAGATCAGAGATTTAGTCTTTAAGCTCTATACCCACCTTATGGCCATGCCGTATCCGAATGAGTGGATGGAAGAAGTTCTTGTAACTTTGAGTCTTTCCGGTGACGAGTTTGAAAAGAGTACGCTTGCGAGGGAATATCTGGATTACATCTCTGAGTCAATAGAAAGTGCATATGGAAACTTTGATGCCGCAGTAGAGAATCTAAGGGCAGAGGAGCTTGAGCGTATGGCGGCTTTGATAGAAGAAGCGGAACTTGCCAAGCTTAAGAATGCAAGGGAAAAGTTGGTACAGCTAAAGGCTGAAGCTAAGCCTCTTGGCGTGATTATAGAAGAGCTGGCTCCTTGCATAGTCCTGGATGAAGCCCAGCTAAGAGCCAGAAAAGACGAAAAAGAAGCCTATGACCAAATTAAGGGTATGATCAAGGACTTGCGCGATTCGGCGAAGGCGGAGATAAAGGAGTTACAGTCTGAACTTCTTGGCATCAGCCTTAATGAGAAAATAGATGATATAAATGCTACTGAAAGCTATGTGAGAACACTATTTAGGCTGGTGCAGGACTTTGATGGAAGATATAGCGAGGCGAAGACTGCCAAGAGATACATAGATTTCAACGACATAGAGCATAAGTGTCTTGCGGTTTTAGAACACGAGGAAGCGAGAAAGTTCTTCAAAGATAAATTCGCTCATATTTTCATTGATGAATATCAGGATACGAACTTCATTCAAGAGGAAATCATCGGTAAGATAAAGAGGGAAAACAATGTATTCATGGTTGGCGATGTCAAGCAGAGTATATATAGCTTCAGACTAGCCGAACCGCAGATTTTCGAGGACAAGTATCAAAGCTATAGCGAGGGCTTATCCGAGCAATCAAAGGTAGTTGACCTAAATAAGAACTATCGAAGCAAGGAAGAAATCCTAAGCTATGTCAACCGAATTTTCGAGCCTATTATGAGGGGATATGACGATAGAGCTGCGCTCCACAAGGGGCTGGACTACGATGGAAAGCTTAAGTATGAGCCTGAGCTTCATGTTCTTGCAATGGATCTTGCAGAGCAGGAGGACGAATCCGATAAGGCGATTCAAAAGCTAAAGAAATCAGAAGCAGAGGCTAAGTACATAGCAGAGCTCATCAAGAAAAGCATAGGAACTCCTTTTTTTGACAGCAAGCAGGGCAAGGTTAGAGAGCTGAAGAAATCAGATATAGTAATTTTGATGAGGGGTGTTAAAAGCCGTGGTGGAAGCCTTAGAGATATTTTACAGTCGGAGGGAGTAGATAGCTTTATCAACGATAGTGAGGGCTACTTCGATACGATAGAAATCAATATATTTATGAGCCTTCTATCTGTCATCGATAATACGCAGCAGGATGTAGCTTTGATAAACATCCTTCACAGCGAAATCTTCGGACTATCTGCCGAGGAGCTTGCGAGGATAAGAGCTGACCACAGAAAGGGTTCGTTCTACGAGTCGCTTAAGAGCTTTGCCGAGTGCGAAGAAAGTGAACCTGTTTATCTAAAAGATAGAACGGCTGAGATTTTAGAAACGCTGCACAGCTGGAGACTTCGCGCGCGCATAATGAATTTGCCGGAGTTCATCTGGGAGCTCATGATAGATAGTGGATACTATTTGATAATGGGAACTCAGCCTGCAGGGACGCAAAAACAGGCGAATTTGAGGGCTTTGGTGGAGTATGCCGACAAATTCTCAGATGACAAGCAATCGAATCTCTACGGCTTTGTTAGATATGTCGACTCTCTAAAAAAGCGCAACGTTAAGCTTTCCGAGGTCAAAATGCTCGGTGAGGGTGACGATGTAGTTAAGATTATGACCATACATAAGAGTAAGGGTCTTGAATTTCCAATGGTCATAGTTGCAGGTATGAACGGAAGGCTTCAGTACTCAAATCAGGAAGACCTCATGATCCACAAGGACATCGGTGTGGGGCTCACGCTAAAAAGCCTTGAAGGGCATTGGAAAAAGAGCACACTTGTGCAAAAGCTTATCGCTAGAAAGATTAGGCAGAAGGAAAAGGACGAGGAGGAAAGAATTCTCTACGTTGCGCTCACAAGAGCGCGTGACATGCTCTATCTGGTTGGAGCCGTCGATAAAGAGAGCGCCTATGAAAGCAAGAGTGTCAGCAAACTTAAGAAGATGGCAAGCTATCTTGACATGGTCGCACCTTATGTCGATGCCAAAATTGTAGTGCCTAATGTAAAGCAGGAGAAGGCCGAAAGAAAGAAAAGCCTGCTTTGGAAGGAAACACTCGACACAAGTGTAATCTCAGAAGCCGAGAGGGAGAGCATCGAAGCCAGACTGGGCTACGAATATCCGCATAAACTTGCCACCGATCTAAAATCAAAGTACTCCGTTTCCGAGATAAACGTGGGTGGCGAATTAGAAATCAGTTCAAAAGCTACATATAATATAGTAAAACATCAAAACGAGCTAAAAGGCCTAAACGTAGGTATAAACGAATCCGAAAAGCAAAAGGGAAAGGTCTCCGCAGCAAAGCTTGGAACTATCTACCATAAGATAATGGAGGTGATAGATTTTTCCGTAGCGAAAAATGAGGGATATATATATGTAGAAAAAATCGCAAATGAATGTGTAGAAAAGCATTTCTTTACTGCAGAGGAACTTGAACAGGTAAATCTGAAAAAGATATGTCACTTCTTTGATACAGAAATAGGAACAAGGGCGGCAGAGGCATCAAAGATAGGAGAGCTCTTTAAGGAAAAGCCATTTACCCTCAAAATGTCATATAAGGGAAGCGATATTCTCGTACAGGGTATTATTGACTGCTACTTCAGAGAGGCCGGTAGGACTGTTTTGATAGATTACAAGAGCAGCTATGTATCGGAGATAGCATTGGTCGAAAACGAGGAGCGTATAGCGAATCAATACAGAAAGCAGATAGACATATATGCAGCTGCACTCGGCAAAGCAGGTGAATCGGACTCATGTGAAGCATACATATACCTCCTATCTAGCGGTCATTTCATCAAAATGAGTGATTAAACAACTATATATATGAGAAAAGCTAATTCTTAAGCTAATTCTTAATCTATTTCTTAAGAAAAGCAAAGAATTTACCTAAAAATGCCCATAAAATTACACGAAATGTATAGAGGTTGCATATAAAATAGAGTATATTCAATATAAAAGTATAAATATACAATATGTAAAATTATTTTCTTAAGAAAAATTAAGAAAAATCAAGAAGTAAAAACGTTGGAATATCAATATTAATCACAAAACATTAAGTGATGATCTTGTGAAAGTTTCAAAAAAGGGCTTGACGTAACGATGTATATAATCTAATATACGTATTGTGGTTCGGAAATAAATATGAACCTAACCACAAGAGTTCATGATTCATCTAAGATGGATTAACTCACGGGAAATACTTCGGTCCCTTGACCGAGTGCTGATAGATGAGTCAGTACGGAAAGGAACAGTACAACACATGAGTATCATCAAGGAAATTAAATCAAGAAGGGATTCAGTGCTGATATTAGCTTTGATAGTAACCTTAGTTCTATCAACTACGATTATATCGTCGGCAATGACCGCTAGCAGCAAGACTGTTGACTACTGGCAGCTGAAGCTCGGTAACAAGACTGTAGCTGTCTTTGATAATGAGTCACAGGCCAAGGAGGTAATCGAGCAGGTTAAGGCAAAGTATGTTGCTAAAGGTGCTAATGTTGAGGCAGTTGAAATTGATCCGGCTTTGACAGTTAATCAGATTACAGTAAAGGCATCTGATGAACAGCCAAAGGTGGAAAAAGGCACTAAGAAGCTTGTTGATAAGCTACTGGGTGATGAAAAAGCTAGCAAGACCTACACAGTTCAGGATGGCGACACGCTATGGGATATAGCAGCAGCTTTCGGAACAGATGTAGATACTATATTGGCAGCTAATCCTAATGTAAGTCTGGAAAGCCTAATGCCGGGAGACGTAATTAAGTTCTCAAGCAAGAGTTCACTTCTAACTGTAACAGTTAAGGAGAAGGTTACATCTGATAAGGCAGTAGAGTTCGATACAGTATATGAAGATACTGACGCACTTTATGAAGGTGAGGAAGAAGTAAAGACTGAAGGTGTTCAGGGAACAGAAAAGGTTACAGAAGTTGTAACAAAGTCTAACGGAAAAGTGGTTTCAACTAAGGTTCTATCATCTAAGACCGTTAAGGCTCCTGAGAGTGCAGTAGTTCTGAGAGGAACTAAGACTAAGGAAACACCGGCAGCACAGAGTTCAAGTTCAAACTCAAGATCAAATTCAAGCTCAAGCAGGGCTTCAAGTTCAAGAAGCTATGCAGGTTCAAGTCAAAGTGGATATTCTGCAAACGGAAACACAATTCTTGCAGCCGCTTATTCGCAGCTTGGAGTTGGACAGGACTGCACAAGCCTTGTAAGTAATTCACTTGCAGCCGCAGGAATCTACTTCCACGGATGGCCACAGCAGTACGCTTCACTTGGCTCATGGACTTCAAATCCGGTACCTGGAGACATAGTAATCTACGATACACACGTAGCTATTTATGCAGGTGGCGGAACAGCTGTTCACGGTGGATGGAATGGAGGAACAACAGCAGTTGGTCCTGTATCATGTAGTGCAAACTTAATTGGTTATATTCACATCGGCTAGGAATTGCAAGTTATTAAAGGATGCTTAATGGGCGTCCTTTTTTCGTGCATAAAAGATAAAATGTGCTTTAATTTCTCACGCAGTTAAGAGAAGAGTAATGTTATGGCTATAGGATAAAAATCGGGCTAATAAATTTTCCTTGTGTATGTCAACTGATTGATGACAAACCTGCATATGTATGATATAATACCTGTGCTTAGAAAATTCAATATCGGATCTGCGACCGATGGCTTGCGTGATTTGCGCAGGCATCAAAAGGTAGGGAAGTGAGTCAAACTCCGCTGTCACGCAACTGTAGGGCAATGCCCAGCCAGATAACTACCCACAGAAAAGCTGTTTGTTACGAGAGATGACGATTAAGCACGCTAATTTGTTTAACTAAACTCATCTCTTTTGATGAGTTTTTTTATTAGTATTTCTAAAGAATATGGGAGGAAAAATGAGTAAGTTATTGAGAAAAATCTCTGTAGGAGTTTTGAGTCTAATAGTAGCAGCCGGAGTGGTAATTCCTACTATGAATGTAGATGCAGGAGAGGCGAATACAGAAAGTGGATCTGAGAATGTCACTATATATGGTCAAGCACCTGTTAAAGGTAAATATTTTGACTATACGGCAAGGCTCTCTGTAACAGTAGACAAGAATAAGAAGATTGTTTCGGTTGCAGATGATAAGACAGATTATGATGGTGACCAGAACATAACCTACTGGAATAATGTAAAGAATGGCCTTAACGGTAAGAAGGGCTTTCTAGAAGCATTTAATGGACTTGATGAATCCAAAATAGATGGGGTTGATACTATTACATCTGCAACATTCTCTTGGAATGCCGTAAAGATGGCAATTAAGGAGTCATTTAAACAACTACCGGCAAAGAGAGCAGCTATCGCTAAGATAAATGCCTATGTGCCTAGCAAGAATATTGATCAAAATGTTATTAAGACCGCAAAGAAAAACTGCATTATGGCTATCAATCAAGAGAGGAATATTGCAAATCTGGACAAGATTGTTAATGATGCTATTAAAGAAATTGACAACGGAAAAGTTGTAGAAAAACCGGAAGAGGAACAGATAGAGGACGATGGAGATCTATATCCTTACACTCTAGATCAGGCTATAGCAGCTGTTCCTAGCGACTTAAGCATATTTACCGATGATAGTGTGAAGGCGCTGGAAGAGGTTAAAAAAGAAGCTGAAATGATTAAGGCTGATTCGAGCAAGAGTGAAGTTGCGAGGACAAAGATGGCAAGAAAACTCAAGACTGCTTTGAGCAAACTGGTACTAAAAGACGGCATCTACAAATACACGGGAAATGTTAAGTTCAGCACATTTAGAATGGTTAGCATGAACATCATCGCAAAAGATGGTAAAATGAGCGTCGTAGCATATCTACCAGGTAAGGGGCAGTACCTCATATTCATGGGCTCTGCTGATGAAGCCGATAAGGCTGAGAAAGCAGATAAGAAAGATTTGTTTATCAAGCCACTATTTGAGGGAACAAACCCTGAAGGAAAACAGGCTTATGCGTTTGAATATCCTCTTCCATACCTTGAGAAGACATTCGATTTGGCTCAGAGAGCCTCAAGCAAGTGGTTCCATAGAATCCCAGTATTTTATGCTGCAAATATAGTAAAAACAGATAAAATTGATGACTCGCTTGCAGAGTACGAAAACATAAAGAACAATGACGCAGTCAAGAGCTTCGAAGATAAAGTAAAAGCTATAGCTGAGGTTACTACAGAAAGTAAAGCGGCTATAGAAAAGGCTAAGGCTGAGTTTGATAAGCTAACTGAGGCGCAGAAAGAGCTAGCTAAGGAAATCAAGAAAATACTTGATGAAAAGGTTGCGGCTTTAGACAAGCTTCAGAATGTAGCTGCTTTTGATATCGTCTATATAGAAGATATGAATAGAGGTTTTGAAAACACATTTGGACCATCAGGTCTAGTAATTGATGCAAGCAAGACAAAGGGGCTAGTTCTATACGCAAAGGATGCTGATTTTGACAAGTTCCTATCAGTAACTATAGACGGACAAGAAATAGACTACGCTGATTTTACAATAGAGAGAGGAAGCATCAAGCTTTCTCTAGCAACAAGATATCTGAGAACACTAAGATCAGGAAGCCACACGCTGAGAATAAATACTACGGCTGGATTTGGTGAGTATGCATTTAGTGTTGCTGCTCAGAACACAGGTTTACCTAACCATAATTCAAATGGTGGCCAGCCTGCTACAGGAAGCGGAAGTGCTAATGGCCCAGCTAGTGCTGCGGTACAGAAACCTGTTAACACAGGTGATGTAGCAAACTTTGCGCTTTACACAATTACTCTGATCGGAGCATGCGCAGCCTTAACTGCGATGCGTAAGAGAAGAGCTAACTAAATAGTGCTCGTAACTATGTCTAGGCCTACTCTCCCAAGTCTAGGGATGATGTAAATCATCCTTAATCAAACGAAACCCCTTTTAGGCTCAGTATCGGTTTAGACAGAATTCGAGATATAGCAAAGCCCCTATGTTACCATAGGGGCTTTGTCATGTATAAGCTTATCGCTTAATATTTACTTTTAGTATTGTTTATACAATACCCTGAAGCATCATAGCTTCTGCAACTCTCTCGAATCCAGCGATGTTAGCACCAGCGATTAGGTTGAATCCTAGGTTGTATCTCTTGCAAGCATCTGCTGATAGCTTGAAGATATTAA
>ERZ773263.1000-NODE-1000-length-17979-cov-12.752734_pt1 | contig 17979 bp, 18 predicted proteins | sample MGYA00511076_ERZ773263 | MGnify/ENA primary metagenome ERZ773263 (study PRJEB29015, sample SAMEA2738155) | human oral metagenome | biome: human oral; feature: human-associated habitat; material: saliva | place: China | collected 2195 ... | reverse complement strand
CATCCCCAGAGCAGGCCTCGCAGCGTCCCCCCTTCACATTGAAAGAGAAACGCCCCTTTTTATACCCACGAATCTTAGCTTCGTTGGTCTTAGCAAAGAGATCGCGAATATCATCAAAGACGCCAGTATACGTCGCTGGATTGGATCTTGGTGTTCGGCCAATCGGGCTCTGGTCAATATCAATCAAACGATCGATATGCTCAATCCCTGAAATCTTTTTAAATTTCCCCGGTTTATCTGAATTTCGATTGAGCTTTTGCGCAATCGCCTTTTTCAAAATCGAATTAACCAGAGTAGACTTTCCGGAACCAGAAACACCTGTCACAGCAATGAATTTTCCTAGAGGGAAACGAGCTGTGATATTTTGCAAATTGTGCTCTTGCGCACCTGTGATTTCAATAAAGCGCCCATTTCCAACTCGGCGTTCTAGCGGAACTTCAATCTTGCGTTTACCTGACAAGTATTGACCTGTAATGGATTTTTTGTTTTTCGCAACTTGATCAGGCGTGCCTGCCGCAACAATTTCGCCACCGAAAACGCCTGCTCCAGGTCCCACATCAATTAACCAATCCGCTTCACGCATGGTATCCTCATCATGTTCAACTACGATGAGGGTATTGCCCAAATCACGCATTTTTTTGAGACTGGCAATCAAGCGATTATTATCGCGCTGATGAAGACCGATAGAAGGCTCATCTAAGATATAAAGAACACCGCTGAGATTAGAGCCGATTTGAGTCGCCAAGCGAATCCGCTGACTCTCACCACCAGACAGCGTGCCTGCAGAACGAGATAGAGTTAGATAATTAAGTCCGACATTATTAAGAAATGTCAAGCGATCTCGGATTTCTTTGATAATCGGCGTTGCAATGGTCACCTCATTTTCAGTCAATGTCAGATGAGAAATCAATTCTAAATGATCCGCAATAGACAAATCAGACACTTGACCAATATTGAGACCATTCTCACCACCTACTTTAACAGACAAAGCTTGCGGATTCAGCCGATAACCTTGACAACTTGCACAGGTCAGCTCATTCATATAGGTTCGCATCTGGGTACGAGTGAAATCACTATTAGTCTCATGGTAGCGACGGTTTATATTGGTTACCACTCCTTCAAAAGGAATGTCGATATCTCGCACGCCACCGAATTCATTTTCATAATGAAAATGAAATTCTCGTCCTTCAGAACCAAAGAAGATTAGTTGTTGTTCATCTTCGGTCAATTCCTCAAATGGCTTATCCATATCGATACCAAATTCCGTCATTGCCTGAGCTAACATTTGCGGATAATAATTTGAAGAAATAGGATTCCATGGAGCTAAGGCGCCTTCCCGCAAGGTTTTACTACTGTCAGGAACCACCATATCCAAGTCTACTTCCAGTTTCACACCCAGACCGTCACAATCAGGACAAGAGCCAAATGGTGCATTAAAAGAAAAGAGACGAGGCTCCAACTCAGGTACCGTAAAGCCACAGACTGGACAAGCATAATGCTCGGAAAAGAGTAATTCCTTGCCATCCATCGTATCAATCACCACGTAACCGTCCGCAATTCTTAAGGCTGCTTCAATCGAATCAAACAACCGACTGCGTACACCGTCCTTAATAACAATTCGGTCCACCACTACTTCGATATCGTGTTTTTTCGTTTTAGAAAGCTCTGGAACTTCTGTGACATCATAAACATCTCCGTCCACGCGCACACGCACGTATCCGTCTTTTTGAATTTTCTCAAAAATTGTCTTGTGTTGCCCTTTTTTCTTGCGAACAATGGGCGCTAGGATTTGCAACCGCTGACGCTCTGGCAATTCCAAAACCTGATTGACAATCTGTTCCACAGAAGAAGCGGTAATGGCTCCATGCCCATTGATACAATATGGAGTTCCCACACGCGCATAGAGCAAACGGAGGTAATCATTGATTTCTGTAGCTGTTCCGACTGTTGACCGCGGATTCTTGCTGGTCGTTTTTTGATCAATAGAAATGGCTGGACTAAGTCCGTCAATTGAGTCCACGTCTGGTTTTTCCATATTGCCCAAAAATTGGCGGGCATAGGCAGACAAACTTTCTACATAGCGACGTTGCCCCTCTGCATAGAGAGTGTCAAAAGCTAAGCTAGATTTGCCTGAACCAGACAAACCAGTCACGACAACCAACTTGTCTCGCGGAATTGTGACATCAATATTTTTTAAATTATGAGCTCGTGCTCCATGAATGATAATTTTATCCTGCATTCTTACCACACTTTATTTTAAACTTCTTTTTATTATAACAAAATTTTCTACAATCTTTTACCCAAAAACTCGGAATTTTATAGTATAATAGTACGGTGTGCAAATAACTGAAGGAGGAAAACATGAAACAAGTCTTTCTATCAACAACAACTGAACTTAAAGAAATTGATACGCTTGAGTCGGGGACTTGGATCAATTTAGTCAACCCTTCTCAAAGTGAGTCTACTGAAATTGCCAACGCCTTTGACATTGATATTACGGACTTACGAGCACCCCTTGACGCAGAGGAAATGTCTCGTGTTACCATCGAAGATGAATATACCTTGATTATTGTGGATGTTCCAATTACAGAGGAGCGAAATAATCAGACTTACTATGTAACCATCCCTCTAGGGATTATTATTACCGAAGAGGCGATTATTACCACCTGTTTGGAAAAACTCCCTTTATTGGATATTTTTATCAATCGACGACTGCGTAATTTCTATACTTTCATGCGTTCGCGCTTTATTTTCCAAATTCTTTACCGCAATGCCGAGCTTTATCTGACAGCGTTACGCTCTATTGACCGCAAGAGTGAGCAGATTGAAAGTCAACTGCACAAGTCCACTCGCAATGAAGAATTGATTGAACTCATGGAGCTTGAAAAAACGATTGTCTATTTCAAAGCTTCCTTGAAAACCAATGAGCGCGTGATTAAAAAATTGACCAGCGCTACAAGCAATATTAAGAAATATTTGGAAGATGAGGACTTGCTGGAAGATACACTCATCGAGACCCAGCAGGCGATTGAGATGGCAGATATTTATGGAAATATCTTGCACAGCATGACCGATACATTTGCTTCTATCATTTCAAATAATCAAAATAACATCATGAAAGCTCTAGCTTTAGTGACGATTGTCATGTCCATTCCAACCATGATTTTTTCAGCCTATGGAATGAACTTCAAAAACAATGACTTACCGCTCAACGGGGAACCTCACGCTTTTTGGATTATTATTTTTATCGCCTTTGCGATAAGTGTTTCCCTGACTGTTTACCTTATTCACAAAAAATTATTCTAATTAAAAGGAGATCTTATGACACAAGTTTCTTTGGATAAATTAAGCAAAAAGAATCAAGAATTTGTCCGTATCGCAACTCACCAACTCATCAAAGACGGAAAAACAGACGAAGAAATCAAAGCCTTGCTAGAGGAGATTATCCCAACAATCCTTGAAAATCAAGCAAAAGGCATCACCGCTCGCGGACTTTATGGAGCACCAACTGTTTGGGCAGCAAATTTCTCAGAAACAAAACAAAAAGAAGCTCAGACCGTCCAAGAAAATACCAACCCATATCTCATGATTATGGATGCTTTCCTATTTGTCTTTAGTTTATTTGCTATTTTAAACAGTAGCGTTAATTTGTTCTCTAAAAATCCAAGCAATTATGGTATTGTAACCATTGTACTTGGTAGCGCAGTAGGGGCACTCGTATTTTATGGCATGTATTACTTTATTTACCGTTTTTATTATGCCGACCAGGACCAAAGTCAGAAACCACCATTTTTCAAATCGCTTCTTATCATTTCAGCTGCTACGATTTTGTGGGCTGTTGTTCTTTACGGAACAACCTTCCTGTTGCCAGCAGTTTTAAATCCAAAGCTGCCAAACTTATTTATTCTAGTGTTTGGCGGAGTAACTTTGGCACTTCGTTTCTATCTCAAAAAGAAATTCAATATCCGCAGTGCTTTAACCGCACCAAGACAACTTTAGTCATATTTTTATTTGAACATCCGCTTGTTTCAACAGGTGGATGTTTTAATAAGATCTAATAAGTATTTTTGGCAACCGTTTCAAACAATTTTGAGCATAAGAAAAGCAACCTATTTAGTTGCTGATTGAGTTTTAAAAAATGAGCATGATTTTATGAAATTCATGCTCATTTTTATATTTTAGTCTTCGTTTACGAAAGGCATTAAAGCCATTACGCGAGCGCGTTTGATTGCTGTTGTTACTTTACGTTGGTTTTTAGCTGAAGTTCCTGTTACACGACGAGGAAGGATTTTCCCACGTTCTGAAACGAAACGGCTAAGAAGCTCAGTATCTTTGTAATCAACATATTCAATCTTGTTTGCTGCGATGTAATCAACTTTTTTACGGCGTTTAAATCCGCCACGACGTTGTTGAGCCATGTTCTTTCTCCTTTATATCATTATTCTGTTTGTCCATTAAAATGGTAGATCGTCATCTGAGATATCCATTGGATTGGTATTGCCAAATGGATTTTCATCACGAGAAAAGTTGGGTACTTGATTGACAGAAGTTGAGTTCCCAAAATTGGAAGACGAATTTCCGAAGTTATTAGAAGTGTAGCCACCAGAAGATTGACCTTCACGGCTGGCACGGCTTTCTAGCAGTTGGAAATTGTCAGCTACCACTTCTGTCACATAGACACGTTGACCTTGCTGGTTTTCGTAGTTACGTGTCTGAATCCGACCAGTAATTCCGATAAGAGCTCCTTTTTTAGCCCAATTTGCAAGATTTTCTGCCTGCTGGCGCCAAATCACAACGTTAATGAAATCTGCTTCTCTCTCGCCACTTTGATTTTTAAAGTTGCGATTGACAGCAAGAGTAAAAGTTGCGACCGCTTGATTTTGCGGAGTATAGCGAAGTTCGGCATCTCGGGTCATCCGACCCACAAGTACAACGTTATTTATCATAGTAACCCTTCTTATGCGTCAAGTTTGACGATCATGTGACGAAGAATGTCAGCGTTGATTTTTGAAAGACGGTCAAACTCTTTAAGAGCTACGTCGTCGTTTGCTTCAACGTTAACGATGTGGTAAAGTCCTTCACGGAAATCTTGGATTTCGTATGCAAGACGACGTTTTTCCCAATCTTTTGATTCAACAACAGTTGCACCGTTGTCAGTCAAGATAGAATCGAAACGTGCTACCAAAGCGTTTTTAGCTTCTTCTTCAATGTTTGGACGAATAATATAAAGAATTTCGTATTTAGCCATTGATTTTTCCTCCTTTTGGTCTAATGACCCCAAGACTTTGCAAGGGGTAAGTGAGGTTTTCTCACGAATAACTATTATACTAGATTCTCTATGAAATAGCAAGGAAATTCTTTAAAACTTCGTGAACGAGATGTTCTGATACTGCTCAAGTATTTGACGGCCCTGTTTCTTTCCGATATAATAGGACTAGTTTGACTAATGAGGAGTTTTTTATGTCTGATTTTGAAAAAATGCAAGAGACTGTTTACCAACTATTAAAATTGGTTGGGGAAAATCCTGACCGTGAAGGGTTGCTTGACACACCAAAGCGAGTAGCTAAAATGTATCAGGAAGTCTTTTCTGGGCTTGGTCGAGATCCTAAGGATGAATTTACTGCTGTATTTTCGGAAGGTCATGAAGAAGTCGTTCTTGTAAAAGATATTCCATTTCATTCCATGTGTGAACATCATCTCTTGCCTTTTTATGGCGTCGCTCATGTCGCCTACCTACCAAGCAACGGCAAAGTCACCGGGCTGAGCAAATTAGCCCGTGCAGTTGAAGTGGCTAGCAAACGTCCTCAGCTACAAGAACGTCTTACTGCCCAAATTGCAACGGCCTTAGATGAAGCTTTGTCACCTAAGGGTGTATTTGTCATGGTTGAAGCCGAGCATATGTGCATGACTATGCGAGGAATCAAAAAACCTGGTAGTAAGACTGTCACGACTGTTGCAAAAGGAATTTACAAAGAAAATGTTCATCAGAGACAGGAAATCTTGTCCATGATTCATCACGACTGATTCCCTCAATCACCGCAACACAATAATCTCACCTTAGAAAGAAGTTTATGAAGAAAAAATTAGTATTTCTCCTATTTCTGGCTCTAATCTGTATTGGAATTGAGTACGAAACAAAGACCTATACTCTAGGCGAATTATCTGGCAAAGCCTACGGCATTATTGGACTGGCTGCCTTACTAGCCTTGCTTTATATCGTTCCAGCCAGCTTAATCATTTTACACGTTCAAAAAAAATGGAAGACTCCACTTGCTAGCTTAATCATCGCCTTCTTGGGCGGGCTATTCATCGCGGGATGGACTTCTGGTCTTGCCAACACTTATATCCATGACGGTGTTTCTACTTTATCTATTTCTTTTATTAGTGATTTAGAAAGTGCCATTGTCGCTCCCTTAGTTGAAGAGCCTCTCAAATTGATCGGTGTAGCCTTTGCTCTCTACCTAGTTCCTGTAAAAAACTTGAAGTCTATCTTACTTCTGGGAATTGTAGCAGGATTTGGTTTCCAAATCAGTGAGGACTTCTCTTATATTCTATCTGATATGTCAGAAGGCTTCTCTTTCGCTATCTCAGGAATTCTGGGACGCGTGGTTGGCTCAATCGCCTCTCATTGGCTCTACACAGGCTTGACTGCTTTCGGATTGACCCTCATGATTCGCTATCGCAAAAAGAATGCTAGCAACTTCAAAACAGGACTTATCTACTTCCTAGCGGCTTTCATCCTACATTTCATCTGGAACTCACCGCTCTCAGCTATTGAAACCGAAATACCGCTTGTAAGACCTATCCTATCTGCCCTAGCTATTTTTACCTTCTTCTTAGCCTACCAAACAGCTGCGCGATTAGATAATGATCAGCCAAGTTTGCCTTTTTAAACACTTACATAGTTAAAAGAACTGCCCCAAGACAGAATAATCTATCTTAAAGCAGTTCTTTTTTATAGGCCACAGACTATGAGTCTATCAAGAACTAATCTATCACTGTGAACTTGATATGAGAGTAGTCCTTTTCTAAATCCTTGCCCGTCATAAAGGCCGCAGCTTCTTTCTTTACTTTTACTAAGTCGATCCCCTGGTCTTGGGCACCAAAAATACAGCCACAATAGCACTGGCGATAAATATCATATTCCTCGCACATCTCCACGGAGCGCTTATAGCCTTGATTTTTCTTGAAATCACTCGGTAAATAGTGGGTAGCATAGACCTTTTGAACCTCAATACCAACACTGTTGATGGTTTGTGAATTCTTATGCGGGCTGATAGTCAGGGCACTGCCGAAATAATCAAAACCAAGTTCAACCGCAACTTCCGCCGTCTGGTCCAATCGATAGTCATAGCAAACCTTGCAACGATCGCCCCCTTCAGGTTCATCCTCCAGGCCATGAACTTTTCGGAAAAATTCCTGAGGTGCATAAGGGGCTTCTAAATACTGAACTGTATAGCCTGTTTTCTCATTGAAGTCGCTGACAAACTTTTGAGTCACATAAGCCCTCCTCTGATACTCCGCCTTAGGATGAATATTGGAATTGGCAAAGTAAATTGTCACATCCGCATATTGGCTGAGATATTCCAAGGTATAGGTCGAGCAAGGGGCACAACAAGTATGCATAAGAATAGTTGGACGTTTCTGATCCTTTTCCCAAACCTGAACCATTTTCTGCATGACACGGTCATAATTGATTTTCTGGTTGAGATTCATCTTGCTCAGAATTTCTTCTACATCAATCATCATTTTCTCCTTTTTCTATCGTTATTTTATCATATAGGAAGCCTGAGCTCAAATCTTCAAGGAAATAATTATGTTTCAACAGTAAAAAAAGAGGAAATTTCTTTCCTCTTTTTGTTATTTAAGCTTTTAGCTAATGACTACATCATGCCACCCATCATGCTTGGATCCATGGCTGGTGCTGGACTAGCTGGCTCTGGCTGATTCGCTACTACTGCTTCGGTTGTCAAGATCAAGCTAGCAACAGAAGCCGCATTTTGCAAGGCCGAACGAGTCACCTTAACTGGGTCAATGATTCCAGCTTCAATCATGTTAACCCATTCGCCAGTTGCTGCATTAAAACCTGTACCAGCTTCAGAGTTTTTCAGACGGTCGATGACAATTGAACCTTCAAATCCTGCATTGAAAGCGATTTGACGGACAGGCTCTTCTAAGGCACGGAGAACAATATTACGACCTGTCGCTTCGTCTCCTGTTAATTCGAGACCAGCAACTGCATCTAAAACGCTAACAAAGGCTGTACCACCACCGGATACGATTCCTTCTTCTACAGCTGCACGGGTTGCATTAAGGGCATCTTCGATGCGGAGTTTCATTTCCTTGAGTTCGGTTTCGGTTGCAGCTCCAACCTTAATCACAGCTACACCACCAGACAATTTAGCCAAACGTTCTTGAAGTTTTTCCTTGTCAAATTCTGAAGTTGCACTTTCAATTTGAGATTTGATAACGGCTACACGGTTAGCAATAGCTTCTGGATTGCCTGAACCTTCTACAATTACAGTGCTGTCTTTATCGACAGTGACTTTAGATGCTTGTCCAAGTGCTTCAATAGTCGCATCCTTGAGTTCCAATCCAAGATCTTCTGTAATGACTGTTCCGCCTGTCAAGATGGCAATATCTTCTAACATAGCCTTACGACGATCACCAAAGCCTGGTGCTTTAACAGCTACAACATTGAAAGTCCCACGAATCTTGTTAAGAACCAGTGTTGGCAAGGCTTCGCCATCTACATCATCTGCAATGATCAAAAGCGGACGGTTGGTCTTCAAAATGTTTTCTAGTAATGGTAGGATTTCTTGGATATTTGAAATTTTCTTATCTGTAATTAAGATGTATGGATTGTCTAAATCAGCTACCATTTTTTCACTGTCTGTTACCATGTATTGAGACAGATAACCACGGTCGAACTGCATCCCTTCAACGACATCCAGCTCCGTTTCCATCCCTTTGGACTCTTCGATGGTAATGACTCCGTCATTTCCAACTTTTTCCATAGCTTCAGAGATGTACTCACCGACTTTCTCACTGCGAGAAGAAACGGCAGCAACCTGAGCGATAGCTTCCTTGTTAGAAACTGGAATAGCAGTTTCTTTCAGAGCACTGACAGCTGTTGCAACTGCTGCTTCAATCCCGCGACGGATACCGATTGGATTGGCACCGGCAGTCACGTTTTTGATTCCTTCGCGAACGATAGCCTGCGTTAAAACAGTTGCCGTCGTTGTTCCGTCACCCGCGATATCGTTGGTTTTTGAAGCAACTTCTGAAACCAATTTAGCGCCCATGTTTTCAAAATGATCTTCCAATTCAATTTCTTTAGCGATGGTCACACCGTCATTGGTGATAAGGGGAGAGCCAAAAGATTTTTCCAAAACAACATTGCGACCTTTAGGTCCCAAGGTTACTTTGACTGTATCTGCTAAAATATCGACTCCGCGTACCATTGCACTTCTTGCATCTGCTGAAAATTTAATGTCTTTTGCCATTTTTTATCCCTCTTTTCTAATCTTACTCAACTATTGCTAGAATATTGGCTTCGCTGACTAGAAGGTAGGTTTCTTCACCGTCTTTCACTTCTACTCCTGCGTGACTTTCAACAAGTACCTTGTCTCCAGCCTTGACAGATGGTGCTACTAATTCACCAGTCAAGGTACGAACTCCTTGACCAACTGCTACAACTGCGGCTGTCTTAGTCGCTGGATGACTGTTACCTGCGATAACAAAACCGCCAACTTTCTCTTCTTTTTCTTCTATTTTTAGGACCACTCGGTCACCTAATGGTTTTAACATAGTTCCCTCCTGAGATTGAATTTTAGCACTCTTTGATAACGAGTGCTAATCTATAGTTATTATTCTATCACTTGGTCAAAAATAGTCAAGAAAAAAATACTATTTTTTCTTTAAAGAACTTAAAAAAACCGATTGGAAAAACCAATCAGTTTTTTTGTCTTACCCTAGGACTAGAGCATCATCATTCAGTACTTGACCACTGTTTTTATGGAAGAGATCCATGAGCTGAGCTACCGTTAGATTTTCCTTTTCTTCACCCTTCACATCCACGACAATCTTCCCATGATAGAGCATAATCAAGCGATTACCATACTCAATGGCGTGTTCCATGTTATGAGTGACCATGAGGGTTGTTAGTTTCTGCTCTTCTACTACTTTTTTCGTTAAGTTCATCACCATATCACTTGTTTTAGGATCGAGAGCTGCGGTATGTTCGTCCAGCAAGAGAACCTTAGGTCGAACTAGGGTCGCCATCGAAAGAGTCAGGGCCTGCCTTTGACCTCCAGATAAGAAATTAGCATCCGTCTTCATCCTATTTTCGAGACCTAGGCCGAGATGTTCCAGTGCACCCTTAAAGATTTGGCGTTCTTCTTCCGTAATCGATCGTTTGAAAAAACTCCGCTTCTTCCCACGACGGTAGGCAATGGCCATATTTTCTTCTATCGTCAAATTGGTAGCTGTCCCCATCCGTGGGTCTTGAAAAACACGACTAATACTCTTTGATCGATCAGCTACTGAAGACTTTCTAATAGACTGGCCATCAAGCAAGATATCTCCATCATCAATCTCTACAACACCTGCGATAGAGTTCATCAAGGTTGATTTCCCTGCTCCATTCCCACCAATTACGGAAATAAAGTCTCCCTGTTTGATTTCGAGATCCAAGCCTCGGAGAACAGGATTCTCATTGATTGTTCCTTTTTCAAATGTCTTATGAATATTGGTTAATGTTAATAAAGGCATTAGCTGTCACCTCCTGGTGTTAAGGTTTTGTTTGCTTTAATCTGCAATTTTTGACGAATTTCTGGGACGTAAAGAATGAGAGCAAGAAGAATAGCTGAGGCTAATTTAAGCATTTGAGCATCCACATTCATAGCCAGAATAACTACTAGAACTAAACGATATAGGATGGATCCGACCACAATGGACCAGAGACGTTTTCCAAGTGGAAGGTATTTAACAATGACTTCGGCCAAGATAATAGATGCCAAGCCGTTTACAATGGTTCCTGTTCCCATATTCATATCCGCATAGCCATTATTTTGAGCTAAAAGGGAGCCAGCAAGGGCAATTAGACCATTTGAAAGCATATAACCTAAAATTTTGATACGGTCAACTTTAATTCCATTGGCTTCTCCCATAGCCAAATTATCTCCGGTCGCCCTCAAAGCTAAACCAAGCTGGGTATTGAGTAGGACAATTAAAAGTAAGATAACAAAGGCAACAAAAGCAAGCCCCAATACAATGACCGAAGAGGTCTTAGATAGACTAAGTAGACTTGTCATCACAGTCACTAGGGTTGTCTGACCTGAAAGAGAAAGATTAGAACTTCCTAATACAAGCAAGTTAACAGAATAAAGAGCAGTTAGAGTGATAATCCCCGTCAGAAGAGCCGGAATCTTCATCTTAGTATGTAGAAATCCAGACACTGCCCCCGCCAGCATTCCAGCAATAAAACCGCCAATGGTGGCTAGAAGAGGATTCAAGCCTTTCATAATTAAAATGGCTGTAGTTGCTGCACCAAGCGGGAAGGATCCTTCTGCAGTCAGGTCTGCAATATCTAAAATCCGGAAGGTAATGAAGACTCCAATAGCCATAATAGACCAGAGCAAACCTTGAGATAGAGCAGAGAGTACAATATCTAGAAGACCATTAGCTGAGTCAGACGACTTAGGTTTGGAAAGAGAATTCACTTTCGGATTAGCGGTATTTTTAGCAGAAGAGCTTTTCTGAGTTGTTTTTTTCGCTTGAGCATTTGTCTGTTCCTCTTGCTCAATGGCGCTGATGTCAATTCCTAGAAGCTGAGCCATTTCTTTATTAGCTACTGCCTTCAGCGTCTCAGGATCTTCAGCTGAAATATCACCGACCTTTTCTCCATTCATAATTCGAATAGCCATTTTAGCAGTTTGGCGACCCAAAGCTTCAAAATCAGCCCCGTAGGTAAAGAGCACCCCATCATCTACCACATCAACAGAACCACCCACTACAGGCACCTTCATTTCTTTAGATAAGTCTGTCACCAAGGTGATCGCTGAAACGATGGTATTATCAGCTGGAATAAAGAGGGCTTCCGTCTGACTCATCAAGCTTTTTGTGGTATCTTGCACATCATTTGTAGAGGAAATCCCCTTGACAACCGTTTCAATACCAGCTTCTTTAAAAGCTGCTTCTGCCTCTTGCACTTGAATCTCTGAGTTTCGTTCATTGGTGGTGTACATAATCCCAACTTTTTTCAGATTAGGCATGACTTTTTTTAGCAAGGCCACTTGTTTCTTGGCGGGAGCTCGGTCACTGGTACCAGTTGCTAGACCGCCAACCTTATCCATAGACTTCACGAGCTTTGCAGAGACAGGATCTGTAATCGCTGTAAATAGTATGGGGGTGTCAGTCGATAGATTGACCAATGATTGGGCTGCTGGTGTTGCAATCCCTAGAACCAAGTCATTCTTAGAAAGTAGGCTCGTAGAAATCGTTTGGAGATTGGACTGGTCCCCTTGGGCATTCTGGTAGTCAATCTTGATATTCTTACCATCAATATACCCTTGGTCTTTCAACTCATTCTCAAACCCTTTTCGAGCAGCTGTCAAGGATTCGTGCTCCACGTATTGAAGAATCCCGATGTGGACCTGTTTTTCCGACTTCTTTGAAGAACTGCATCCTGCTACAAGAAGTAAGGCCATCGCCAAACTAACCAAGGAAAGTAGTGTTTTTTTCATATCATGCTCCTTAATTTTTTTCAAAAACAAAAAGCCAATTAGATTTTATTCTAACTGGCTTTTAAGTGCTGATATAGATGAGATCAATCATCCACTTTAATCCAGTCAGTTAGAAAAGATATCTAATCAGCTGGATTCATCATAAAATGCTTTAGCTTCATAGATACAAACGGGGAACGTTTGTATCCTTTCGGCTACAAACGTCTATCTAAAGAAACTAAAGTAAAAGTAGGTATTTAATTTAATTGTCTGTGATGACGTTTGTTTAACCATTTTATTTCTCCTTGTTTTTATTGTTTAATACTATACCCTTAATTTCATACAATGTCAAGACTTTTTTAGAAAATTTCTGAAAATTTTTAACAATCAACCCCCGATAATTTTTTTATCAGGGGCATCTAGCTTAATATTTTATTTGAATTTTAGCTTCAAAATCATCAATGACTTTTTGAAGATTAAGTCGGCCTTTGTAGATACCATAACCAAATACTAACATGGCAAGAATGCCTATCACTGATAGGATAATTCCAACAATGAAAAGAATCATATTGGTTTGGCGGAAGAAATAAATCAGAACAAGACCGATACTCGCAATGGTAAAGAAGAGACTAAACCAACGTCCTAGATTTTCAATCATATGTTTTTGATAGTGAATTTCTGTCTCATAGCCTTGAATCAATTCTTGTTCTGTCATGATTTCTCCTTTTAATATTTCAAACCTGGATTAAAGAAGCCAAGTAATACACCAATAAATGCAACAACTACAAGAAGTAGCATCACTTTGATTGGAGATAGATTTTTCTTAGCCATTAACCACCAGCAAAAGACGATAAATAATGCCGTCAAAAGTCCTGGATAAACTCCGTCCAATTGATCTTGCAGAACCAAGAATGCTTTTCCGGATGAGTCTTTTAATTGGAAAGCTGTTTTAACAGGCACCCAAGTAGCTGCTACCGCACCAATAACCATACCACCAATGATAGATACAGATTTACGTATAGCTTGTCCTTGAGGACCAACAAGAAATTCAACCGCTTTGTCGCCCAGTTCGTATCCTTTAAAATAGGCAAATTTCATACCGAAGTAAGCTAGCAAGTTCCAGACAACGATGTAGAAGATAGCACCTAGTGGAGATCCTCCATTTGACAAACCAAGGGCTATCCCCAAGATAATCGGGATCAGTGTCCCAACAATCAGTGAGTCACCAATACCAGCAACAGGTCCCATCAAACCAGCACGAAGTCCATTGATTGTTTCATCATCCACTCCGTCAGCACCATTTGCACGCGCTTCTTCGAGCCCTGCTGTAATCCCGACAATCAAGGCACCTAGCTGAGGTTCAGTATTGAAGAAGGCTGTATAAGTATGCATTGCCTTTGCTTGATCTTCTTTTTTCGGATAAAGTTCTTCCACAATTGGTAGCATAGACGCAAGATAACCAAAAGTCTGCATGTGCTCTTGTGAGAAGCAGGTCAAGTTACCATAGTACCAATAATGGAAAGATTTTCCTAATGTTTTTTTCGTTAATTTTGCCATTTTAGATATCCTCCTCATCATCGTCATCAATCACGCCTGTACTTGCTACTGCTTGAGCTCTGACATTTTTAGCCATTTGAATTTCATAGAATAGAACAGCGAAAATCAATGAAATGACTGCACAAGAGACTAGATTTAATCCTAGAGAAGCTGCAAGAGTAAAACCGACAAAGAAAGGAATAAAGTCGACAGCTTTTTCAACAATTTGTTTTAATAAAATAGCGATTCCGACACATGGAAGGAGTGAGCCCACTGTAAAGAGGGTCTTCATTGGAATTCCATCCAAAGGAAGGGCTGATTTCAAGGCTGTAACTGCATCTGCCCCTAATTTACACATGATTAGAGTTGGTAAGAAAGAGAAGACAATGTGTGAAATCCATGGGAAGCCCCAGTCTACTGCGTATAAACGCTTAAACTCTCCCTTTTCAACAGCTTTCCAACCAATATGTTGCCAGAGCAAGTTCATTGTTGCTGTACCATAAAATAGAACGGTACCAACTGTTCCTACCAAAGTTCCCATTGATTTAGCCAAGTTTGCTGCATCTGAAGAATCGAGGGCTAAGCCTTGTGTCGTAATAGCTACCATCGCTAGCGGAATACCGATATAAGAAACCGCGCGAACGTCTGCTGAAACAGTACCACCAGGAGTAACCAGGGCAATATAAACCAATTGCATGGCAACCCCACAGACTATACCTAGTTTAATATCCCCTAAGATAAGCCCTGAAACAAGTCCACCAACAAGCGGGCGTCCCAGAGTATAGTTACCAATCGATGTACCACCTAGACCAGGCATGGATGACAAACACGCAAACAATCCTAGCAAAGCGGCCTGTAACCAAGAAATTGTCATAATAAGCCTCCTTTAATGCTTATAGTATTATTAAAAACCAAATTTAGACTTGAAATCACTCCAGTAGCCGATGGAAACATCTGGCAATAATTGGAATTTCACCTTATAACCAGCCTTTTCAATTGCTTCAATTGCCTCTGCTTCTTCCTGAGTAATAGACTGATTGTTTCCTAGTTTCGTTGCTCCTGGGCGATCATTAGCAGGCCCGACGATAATTTCTTTGACATCAGCTGGAACAAAGCCTTGGTCTACTAAAATTTCTTTCATATCAATTGGATTCTTCGTAATTAAGAAATAGCGGCTATCTGAATCCAAGACCTTTTGTGATTTTTCTTTGAAAGCTTCCTTAGTCCAAACAAAAGTTTTCTTATCTGAAGCAGCTTTATAAGCCTGTTTTAACACGGCATTCCCTGCAGCTGCATCATTGACCGCAATTAAGCCATCACAAGGATATTCCTTAGCCCAGCGAGTAACTGTCTGACCGTGGATCATGCGGTCATCAATCCGTACAAATGAAATTGTCATGATAAATCTCCTTTAAGTATTTAAATATCGTCGTCATCTTCTTCGTCGCTATCTGTTGCGACTTCGAATTCTTGAAGAGCTGCTGAAGCTTCTGAAAGAATGGTTCTAGCTAGTTCTTTGCCTTCTAACATATCTTTCATCACTAGCCCTGTTAAAGCCATGGTTAGGTTTAAGCCACCTAGGACAACTGCTGTATCTAGTTTTCCAAGTTCAGCTAAGACATTGCAGGCAGTAGTAAGAGGGCTTCCCCCAACAATATCTGCTAGCACAAGAACCTGATCTTCCTCAGCTAAGCCCGCTAAAGCTTGGCGAAACTCCAAGGCAAAATCGTCTACTGACTTACCTGCTTTAAGACCAACAGCAATTACTTGATCTGTCTTGTCGCCGGCAAACATTCCTAAAGAACTTTGCACCCCTTCGGCCAAGCCACCATGGCTGACCAATACAAGATATTTCATCTTTCCTGCCTCCTTATCCTTCTACTTCTTAGCCAATTCAGACTTTAAATGATGAAGGTTTCTTTATGACTTTATTGTACAAGATATGGAACCGGTTTCATATTATCAAATGTCACGTAAGTTAGATGACATTTGTTAGGAAGAATATGACAATTGTCATATTGGTCTAGTCAACTTTGTTTATTCTGTGATTGAAATGCAAAAAAAGAAAGCAGATTATTTTCCGCTTTCTATTTCCTTTTGAATACTAGGTAGGGCACTATCAATCTCTTGATTCTGCATCGCATTTTGAATCAGATAGTCCATCCGCTCCATCGTATGTTGATCTACTTCTAGACTGATATCAATGATAGAGCGATTCATCATGCGATCCAACCTCTCAGAAGTCAAAGAATCCAAGCCAAAATCATCTGCCTGTAGGATTGCTCTAGACTTCTGACTTTTCACTACCGATGGCAAGACCGAAGTCCCTTGAGATTTCTCAAATAGAGCCTGTTGGCTTTCTCTATCCTGCGACAGCAAAAGCATAAATTCCCATGCCAGTTTTTCTTGACTGGTATTAGAAGACATGGCAAAGAGCGAGGTCTTGACCTGTGTTCCCATCACCTGATTGTTGGCTGTCGGCATCGGGATACAGGTCCAAGAAAAACTAGAATATTTGGAAACATGGTAGGGGTAAGGCTTGTAGGTCCGATACTGGGCCAGACTCATAGGATAGAAAGCCACTCGCCCCTCATCAAAGTCATTAGAAGTTACCTTATAGTGCTGACTGAGCATATCTAATTTGCTCATAAAGGACAAGGCTTGGTGCATCTCGGAACTGTCTACATTGATGCCAGATTTATTTGTCAGATGGCCACCATAAGCTACCAGAGCTTGCTGCCAAGTGTAGTCTGTTATACCGTACTGATCCACCACACCATCGCCATTTATATCCTTGGTTACTTTCTTACAAATCTCATAGAAATCCTCTAAAGTCCAGCCTGACTCAGGAATGCTAATTCCTTCTTTTTCAAGCAGGTCCTTATTGACACACATCATGATAGGATTGCTCTCAACTGGAAGTGCATAGCTGACTCCCTGATATTGCCCGGCTTCATAAGCCACTGGATAAAAGGCCTTTCGCTCATCATCCGTTAAGAGGGTGTCCAAGGATTTGAGCGCGCCCGTCGAAGCCAACATGCTAAAGTCGTTTTCCGGTACCATAAAGAGATCCGGCTGCTCGCCTTTCAAGACTTGCTCTGCCAGCCAGTCAGCGTAATCATCCTTGGGAATCCCGCTTTCATAAATGACCTTGACATGAGGATGCGTCTTTTCAAATTTTTTAATCAGGCTGTCCAAGACCCTGTTTTCGCGACTGTTAGGTACATCCCAGCTAGAGCCAGCATAGACACCTATACGCAGGACTTTTTCCTGAGCTGAAGCCCAAAATACAAAAGCTAGGGCAACAGATATGATCAGGACAACCAGCAGGGCCAAATGTCTTAGTCTCCACTTCATTTGTTGCTTTCCTTACTAAAATCTCTCTGGGTGACTCCGGTCTGCACAGCCCAGATAGCCAGCTGGGTTCGGTCACGCAAGTTGAGCTTGGCTAGGATACCTGACAGGTAATTACGAACTGTCCCTTCTGATAGAAAGAGCTTGGCAGCAATTTCTTTATTAGAAATCCCAAAGCCAATCTGCTGGATAATCTTCCACTCTGTCCGACTCATATCCTCAACATTTTCCTCAGTCACCGTGATAGCAAAGTTGGACTGGGCCATCTGTGAAAAGATTTTGAAGACCTTGGTGGCAATATTGGGATTGATCATAGCTCCGCCCCGATAGACTGTCTGAATGGCTTCGTGAAGCTCTTCTGTCG
>ERZ773263.999-NODE-999-length-17989-cov-6.658080_pt1 | contig 17989 bp, 18 predicted proteins | sample MGYA00511076_ERZ773263 | MGnify/ENA primary metagenome ERZ773263 (study PRJEB29015, sample SAMEA2738155) | human oral metagenome | biome: human oral; feature: human-associated habitat; material: saliva | place: China | collected 2195 ... | reverse complement strand
GCCAAGAAATTGATTTTAAAAATTTTTCTGATTCGGCTTTAGAATTAGTTGAAAAAGATATAATGAAAAATGAAATTAAAGAAATAACTAAAAATATTTGGAATATTATAAAAGATTTTTAAAGGGGATACTATATGCAAGAAAAATTAAAAATTTTAACTATTGGAGATTATGAAAGTTCTACACTTGAAAACTATTTTAAAGATAGTAAAAATATAGAATTTTTAGAATTAACTTTAAATGAGGGGATAGAGAAATTAAATAGTAAATTATTTAATAGAGAGATTGTTTTTTTAAGAAGCAAAGAAGACAATTTAGAAAAGCTATTGGAAGTTGGAAGAGCTTTAAAAGAAAAAGAAATTATTACAACAACTATTTTAGAAGAAAAGCTGGTTATGGAAAATAAAGAAGACTTAAAGAAATCTATTGATGCTATCTTTCCAGTAAATAAAAAAGGAGATATAGAAAATTTATTATTAGAACTTCTAAAAATGATTGATAATATAATTTTTGGACTTGGTTTTATAAATCTTGATATTGAAGATGTTAAAAATATGTTAAAAGATTCAGGAATAACTGTCTTTGGAAGTCTAAATATAAATAAAGCAATTTCAGAAGAAGTAATTATTAAAAATATAAATTATCCTTTCTATAGTAAAACTTTGAAGGACTCTAAAAAGATTCTCATATTTTTAGATACTTTAGAAGATGTTGAATTAACGGAATCAGAGGTAATTACTGATATATTAAAAAATGAAAGTTCAAAAAATATAGAAGATTTATTATTTTCAATAAGAATAGAAAATAATTTAAAAAATAGAATAGAATGTACTTTTATAGCTGGAAAATTTAAAAATTAGAGAAGAAATATTTAATAAGAAATATAAAATTTTGAAAAAAGTAATAAATAAAATATAAACTTTAAAGGAGGAAATTTGTTATGGCATCAAAATTAAGTAAAGGTTATTTTGCAACATTAAAGGGGAAAAAAGTTATCTTTAAGGTAGTTAACTCGTTTCCAGATATTAAGGTACAGTTTGTTGATAATTTTGGAGATTATAAAGTAAAAATTTTAAATTCAAAATCATCAATAAAAGAAACTATAAAAATACAAATAGTTAATTCATTTCCAGATGTGAAATTTCAAAAAACTAATTCACATGCAGATTTTGAAGCTTTTATTGAATAAAAATTTAATAGTTTATAATAAAATTATAGAGGTAAAAAGGAGAAGTCATCAAGCTTCTCCTTTTCCAATATTTGAGGTAATTTTAGTATATTTATTCAATTTTTAAAAGATGTCCCATTCTTTCTTTTTTAGTTTTTAAGTATATTTTATTAATCTTATTAGCTTCTATTTCAATTTCTTCTCTTTCAACAACAGGCATTCCATATTCTTCAAGTCCATTAATTTTTAATGGATTATTTGTTAAAAGTTTTATAGATTTTACTCCCAATGCTTTTAACATCTGTGCAGCAACAGCATAATCTCTCATATCAGCACCAAAACCAAGATGTAAATTTGCATCTAACGTGTCCATACCTTCTTCTTGAAGATTATATGCTCTTAATTTATTTAAAAGTCCTATACCTCTTCCTTCTTGTCTTAGATAAAGAATAATTCCTTCCCCAAGTTTGTCAATTCTTCTCATTGCAGTTTTTAATTGAGAACCACAATCACATCTTAAAGAACCTAAAATATCTCCTGTAAAACATTCAGAGTGTATTCTAACAGTAACATTTTCTTTACCAGCAACATCTCCTTTGACAAGGGCAATATGTTCTTTTCCATCAATAAGATTATCAAAACCTACAATTTTAAATGTACCACTATCAGTTGGCATATTAGCAACAACATCAATTTTCATAAGTTGTTCAGTTTTTTTTCTGTATTTGATTAAATCAGCTATTGTAATAATTTTTAAATTATGTTTTTTAGCAAAAATTTCTAAGTCAGGAACTCTTGCCATAGTACCATCATCTTTTAAAATTTCACATATAACAGCCACAGGAGCAAGTCCACAGATTTTACATAAATCAACAGTTGCTTCTGTATGTCCTTCTCTTTCCAATACACCTCTGTCTTTTGCAATCAATGGAAAAATATGTCCAGGTCTTGTAAAATCTGATGGCACAGAATTTTTATCTGCCAATTTTTTAATTGTTGTAAGTCTATCAGCTATTGAAATTCCAGTTGTAGTACCTTCTTTTGCATCAACAGATACAGTGAAAGCGGTACATTTGGCATCAGTATTTCTTGCAGTCATTGGGTCTAAACCTAATCTGATTGCATTTTCTGATGACATAGGAACACAAGTTAAACCTCTTGCATTTGTTGCCATAAAATTGACACTTTCATAAGTTGCTTTTTCAGCAGCTACAAAAATATCTCCTTCATTTTCTCTATTTTCATCGTCTACTATTATTAGAGGAATACCATTCTTAATATCTTCTAATACATCCTCAATTTTGTAAATCATTTTTTCCTCCTAAAAACCATTTTCAAGTAAAAATTCTCTTGAAATTTTACTTTTTTTATTTTCTTTTTTTTCAAGTTTGTCAAAATAGACAAATCTTTCAATATATTTTCCAACTAAGTCAGTTTCAATATTTACAATGTCCCCAACTTTTTTACTTCCTAATACAATTTTTTCTTGTGTATGAGGTATCAATGAAACAGAAAAAGTATCATCTGTTAAAGAAATAACTGTAAGACTTGCTCCGTCAATAGTAACTCTCCCTTTTTCAACAATGTATCTCATATATTTTCTGCTAATTTTTATTTCATAAATTTTAGCAATTCCTTCTTGTGTAATAGAAACAATCTCTCCTTCACAGTCCACATCACCTGTAACTAAATGTCCACCAAGTGGAGTTGAAAGTGTGATAGATTTTTCTAAATTCACTTCATCTCCTGCTTTTAATCTTTTTAAATTAGACCTAGAAATAGTTTCAAACATACAATCTGCAATAAAATAATCTTTTGAAAACTCAGTAACTGTCAGACATACACCATTGGTTGCTATACTATCTCCAAGTTTAACATTTTCTAAAACTTTATTTGCTTTTATTTTTAATTTGATAGATTTATCTCCATTATTTAAAGAAATAACACTACCTTTTTCTTCAACTAAACCTGTAAACATATACCACCTTACCTTATTTGTAGACACAAATTAATACTTTAAAAATAAGTGAGTTACGAATGTAAATTTTAGATGAAAAATCAAATAGAATGAGCCGAGCAAATCTCGCTGTGTTTGAAGCTGACCTGTCAGCAAGTTTAGCGAATTTGCAGCGAATTCTTGATTTTTTATCGTTAAGAAATTTACTCAGTAACGAACTATTTTTAAGTATTTAAAATTATTTATTTTTCTCAAACTCAATAGAAATGTTATCTCCATAGATATTGAATTTAGGATTAGGAAGTTTAAAAACATCTTCCATATTATCAAAGTTAAATCCATTTATAAAAGGAATGGCAGAGTTATCTCCAATAATTTTTGGAGCAATAAATATTTCTCCTGCATCTATTATATTTTCTTTGAAAGCAGTTGAAATAAGTCCACTTCCTCCTTCTAAAAGAACAGAATCAATTTCTAATTTTCCTAACTCTTTTAATATATCTTTCATCTTAAATATTTTTCCTTCAAGAAAAATAAATCTTGTTCCTAGATTTTTATATTCTTTAATCTTTTCAAGCTCTCTATTATCATTAGATGTAATTATTATTGCCTTTCCATCATTAAAATTTAAAAATTTAGCCTCTATTGGACTTTCTAAATTTGGGTCTATAACAACTCTAAAAGGATTCCTTTTTTCTATTCCAAACTTTTTTTCATCAAGTCTTGAATCTAGACTTGGATTATCTTTTAAAACAGTATTTATTCCCACCATAATAGCCATAAATTTAGTCCTTAAAAATTGTACTTTTTCTCTGGCTATTTCATTGGTTATCCATTTAGATTTTCCACTTCTTGTAGCAATTTTCCCATCAAGAGTAATCCCACATTTTAAAAATAGATAAGGAATTTTATTTTCTATATATTTTAAAAATATTTTATTTACATCTTTGGCTTCTTTTTCTAAAACTCCAAGTTTAACTTCAATTCCTGCATCTTCTATTATTTTTATGCCTTTACCTGCAACCAAAGGATTAGGGTCAATACAAGCAACGACACATCTTTTTATACCTGCTTCAACAATTCTTTTAGCACAGGGAGGAGTTTTTCCTTGATGAGAACAAGGCTCTAAGGTTACATAGATAGTAGCTCCTTTTGCATTTTCTCCTGCTTCATTTAAAGCCCAAACTTCTGCATGAGGACCACCATATTTTTTATGCCAACCTTCACCAATAATTTTGCCATCTTTAACTACAACTGCACCAACAAGGGGATTAGGGTTTACACTTCCTGTTCCTCTTTTAGCAAGTTCAATAGCTCTTGCCATATATTTTTCATCTGAATTTTTATCCATGATTAGATTCCCTTTATTAAATTTATCATTTCAATAGCAGTCATAGCAGCATCAGCTCCTTTATTACCTGCTTTTGTTCCTGCTCTTTCAATAGCTTCTTCTATTGAATTAGTTGTTAAAACTCCAAATATTACTGGAATTTCAGTTTCTAATGCAACATGAGCAACACCTTTTGAAACTTCTGCACATACATAATCAAAGTGAGGAGTAGAACCTTTTATAACAGCTCCCAATGTTATAACTGCATCATATTTTTTAGATTGTGCTAATTTTTTAGCTATTAAAGGTATTTCAAATGCACCAGGTACCCAAAATAGATTTATATCATCATCTTGAACTTCGTGTCTTTTTAAAATATCTTCTGCTCCACCTATTAATTTAGATGTAATAAATTCATTAAATCTAGCTGCAACTATTGCAATTTTTACACCTTGTCCATTAAAATTTCCTTCAAATTTTTTCATTTTTCCTCCAAATATATTTTAAATTTTTTATTTCATTAAAAAATGCTCAAACAAAGTCTGAGCAATATGAGTATAATTAAAAAATCTAATTCTTCTCCCATCCAGACTCTACTGTCGGTTTTGGAATTTCACCAAATCAAAGCAAATGCTTTCGTGGACTGTACCACCGGTCGGGAATTTCACCCTGCCCTGAAGACTTTATTTTACATATTCAATTATTTACATCATTAATATAATATTCTTTTATTAATTTGTCAAGATTTATTTAAAAAATTATTTATAAATTATGAATAGAATTTGAGATTATTTTAAAATTCATTACAGATATTTATAAATTTTTTAATATTTTAAATGCAATATTAGTTTGATATAATTGTTTTTATAAGCTAAATATGTTATACTTAACAATATAGAACAAATCTAAAAAAATATTATTTTAAAAAGGAGATAGGGTTTACTATGAAAAAAATATTTAAAACAATTTTAATGCTGATATTTTCTTTACTATTTATAGTTGCTTGTGGAGAAAAAACTAAAGAGGAATCAAAAGGGGAGAATACACAAAAGAAAACTTTAACAATTTCTTGGAATCAAGATGTTGGTTTTTTAAATCCACATGCTTATTTGCCAGATCAATTTATCACACAAGGTATGGTTTATGAAGGACTTGTAAATTATGGAGAAAATGGAGAAATTTTACCATCACTTGCAGAAAGTTGGGATATTTCAGAAGATGGAAAAACTTATACATTTCATTTAAGAAAAGGGGTAAAATTTTCAGATGGTAGTGATTTTAATGCTGCTAATGTAGAAAAAAATTTTAATTCTATTTTTTTAAATAAAGAAAGACATTCTTGGTTTGGATTAACTAATCATATTAAATCATACAGAGCAGTTGATGAAAATACTTTTGAATTAGTTTTAGATGAACCATATACACCAACTTTATATGATTTAGCAATGATAAGACCAATTCGTTTTTTAGCTGATGCAGGTTTTCCAGATGATGGAGATACATACAAAGGCATAAAGGCTTCAATAGGTACAGGACCATGGATATTGAAAGAACATAAAAAAGATGAATATGCAATTTTTGAAAAAAATCCTAATTACTGGGGAGAAAAACCAATACTTGATGAAGTAGTAATAAAAATAATTCCAGATGCTGAAACAAGAGCTTTACAATTTGAAGCTGGGGAACTTGATATGATCTATGGAAATGGATTAATAAGTTATGATACTTTTAAATCTTATGAAGATGATCCAAAATATAAGACAGCTGTATCTGAACCTATGTCAACAAGATTACTTATGTTTAATACAACAACAGGACCATTAAGTGATATTAATTTAAGATATGCTTTAACTTATGCAACTGACAAGAAAGCAATATCTGAAGGAATATTAGATGGAATAGAAAAACCAGCAGATACAATATTTGCCCCAAATATGCCACATTCAAAACAAGATTTAAAACCTTTTGAATATGATTTAGATAAGGCAAAAGAATACATAGAAAAAGCAGGCTATAAGATGGGAAAAGAATATTTAGAAAAAGATGGAAAAGTATTAACTTTGGTATTCCCATATATAGCAACAAAAACTTTAGATAAACAAATTGCTGAATATATCCAAGGGCAATGGAAAAAGATTGGAGTTAATGTAGAAATAAAGGCATTGGAAGAAAAGAATTTCTGGGAAGAAACAGATGATTTAAAATACAATGTAATGTTAAATTATTCTTGGGGAGCACCTTGGGATCCACATGCTTATATAAATGCTATGGCAACTGTTGCTGAAAATGGAAATCCTGATTATGAAGCTCAACTTGGTTTACCAATGAAAAAAGAATTAGATGCAAAAATTCACCAAGTTTTAGTTGAATCTAATCCTCAAAAAGTAGAAGAACTTTATAAAGAAATTTTAACAACATTACATGAACAAGCTGTTTATGTACCTTTAACTTATCAATCTATAATAGCAGTTTATAGAGATAACCTAACAGGAGTTAGATTTATGCCACAAGAATATGAATTGCCTTTAATGTATATAGATAAAAAATAATTAAGGTGAGAAATATGAAAAAAAAGATTTTTGATATTATTTCTGCATTACTTGTAATATCAATACTTGCCTTTATATTTATTCAACTTTCACCAGGAGATCCCGCAGAAAATTATCTGCGGGCTTCTCATCTTCCTATAACAGATGAATTATTGAAACAAAAAAGAGAAGAATTAGGGCTTAATTCTCCACTGATAATTCAGTATTTAAAATGGTTGAAAAATGCTTTATTAGGAAATTTTGGATATTCATTTTTAAGAAAAGAACCAGCTATTTATTTAGCACTTAAATCACTGTATGCAACTTTTCAATTAACAATATTTTCAACTTTTCTAATAATATTAATTTCTTTGCCAATAGGAATTTTATCAGCTGTAAAAACTGGAACTTGGATAGATAAAATAATTATTAGCATTACAACAATATTTGTTTCAATGCCTGTTTTTTGGCTGGGCTTTTCATTGATATTGTTATTTTCAGTAAAATTAAATTGGTTACCAGTTTCAGGAAGAGGAGGGTTTTTAAATTTTGTTCTTCCTAGTATAACATTGTCTGTTCCTTTCATTGGACAGTATATAGAATTTATAAAAAAAAGTATATTGGAAAATATACAAAATAATTTATTAGAAAATGCAATATTAAGAGGTTTAAAAAAAAGATATATAATATTTAATTATCTTTTAAAAGGGGCTTGGATACCTATTTTAAGTGGATTTTCTTTTACTTTTGTATCTATACTTACAGGTTCTATTCTTGTTGAAGAAATATTTTCTTGGCCAGGAATAGGTTTCCTTTTTACAAAAGCAATTCAAGCAGGAGATGTACCCTTGATTCAGGCTTGTATTATGGTTTTTGGTGTGTTATTTATAATAGCAACACATTTTATGAATAGTATTTTGGAATATTTAGACCCAAGGATTAAAGGTGGAAAAAACAATGGCTAAAAATATAAAATTTTATTTTGCTATATTTTTATTATTTTTTTGGATACTATTAGCAATAGTAGCTCCGATAATAGCACCTTATGATCCTCAATATGTAGATTTATCTTTAAAATTAATTTCTCCAAATAAAACATATCTTTTAGGAACTGATGCATTAGGTAGAGATATTTTATCAAGAATAATCTATGGAGCAAGACTCTCTATTTCTATATCTCTTAGCATACAGCTTATACTGTTATTAATAAGTGTTCCAATAGGGCTTTTTGTTGGTTGGAAACAAGGAAAAGAAGAAAGTTTTTTTGATTGGTTGACTATGGTATTTTCAACATTTCCAAGTTTTTTATTAGCTATGGTATTTGTTGGAATGCTAGGAGCAGGAATAAGTAATATGATAATTTCTGTTGTTACAGTTGAATGGATTTATTATGCTAGAATTTTAAAAAATTCAGTTATATCACAAAAACAAAATGAATATGTAAAGTATGCTATTTTAAAGGGAATGCCAGCTAGATATATTTTAAAAAAACATATTTTTCCATTTGTGTATGGACCTATACTAACAGCTAGTTTGATGAATATAGGAAATATTATTTTAATGATTTCTTCTTTTTCATTTTTAGGTATAGGAGTACAACCTAATATATCAGAATGGGGAAATATGATACACGATAGTAGAACATTTTTTAGAAATCATCCTAATCTTATGTTATATCCTGGGATAATGATACTATTGGCTGTGGGTTCATTTCGTTTCATAGCTTCACAAATTGAAGAAAAATTTAGAGGTATAAAATGAATATCTTAGAAATTAAAAATCTTTCATTGAAAATATTAGATAAGAAAATATTAAAAAATATAAATTTTGAATTAAAAGAAAAAGAAATAATATCAATAATTGGAAAAAGTGGCTCAGGAAAAACAATGTTATCAAAAATGATAATGGGATTAAAAAATAAAAATATGCAGATAGATGGAAATATTTTATTTAAAAACAATAATATTTTTGATTTTTCAGAAGAAGATTTAAGAAAGTATAGAGGAGAAGGAATAGGTTATATCACTCAAAATCCTTTAAATGTATTTTTACCTTTTCAAAAAATAAGAACTACTTTTTTAGAAACATACCTTAGTCATAAAAGTATTTCAAAAAATGAAGCAATAGAACTTGCCAAAAAAAATTTAAAACAGGTTAATTTAGAAAATACAGAAGAGATTTTAAATAAATATCCTTTTGAATTAAGTGGAGGAATGTTACAAAGAGTTATGATTGCAATTATTGTAGGTTTAGATTCAAAAATAATTATTGCAGATGAAATAACTTCTGCTCTTGATAGTTATAATCGTTATGAGATAATAAAAATTTTTAAAGAATTAAATGAGCTTGGAAAAAGTATTATTTTAATAACACACGATTATTATTTAATGAAATCAATATCAGATAAATGTTTAGTGATGGAAAATGGAGAAATTATTGAAGAATTTAATCCAAAACTTAGACCAGAAGCCATTAAAGAAAATTCAGAATTTGGAGCAAAATTATTGGAAACCACCATTTATAGAAGAAAGGGAAGTTAAATGAAAGCAATAGAACTTATTAATTTAACGAAAAAATATGGAAAACAAGAGGTGTTAAACTCATTTTCCTTAGATGTAGATAAGGGTAAATGTCTTGCAATAATGGGAGAAAGTGGCTCTGGGAAAAGTACTATTGCTAAAATAATTATAGGGCTTGAAAATCAAAATTCTGGTGAGGTAAAAATCTTTGAAAAAGAAAGAGATATGAAAAATGTTTCAAAAGAAATAGAGTTTTTGTTTCAAGATTCTTATAATGCTTTAAATCCAAGAATGACTGTTGAAGATTTAATATTTGAACCTTTACAGTTTTTACCTAATATTGATAGAAGTAAGAAAAAAGAAATTGTATTGGAATTACTTAAACAAGTTGAATTGTCATCAGAATTACTAGAAAGAAAAAGAGATGAATTAAGTGGAGGACAATTACAAAGAGTTTGTTTGGCAAGAGCTTTGTCAACAAAACCTCAAATTGTAATATTTGATGAGTCATTAAGTGGTTTAGACCCATTATTTCAGGATAAAATTTTAAACTTATTATATAAAATCCAAAAACAATATCATTTAACATATATTTTTATTTCACACGATTTTAGATTATGTTATTTTTTAGCTGATAGGATAATTTTAATTGATAAAGGAAAAATTATAGAAGATTTTAAAGAATTAGATAAAGAAATTATTCCAAAGACAGAAATAGGAAAAATTTTATTGGCAGATATTTCAAAATTAAAATGAAGCTGTTGCAAACTAAAATTTAGAATGTAATTTCACTTATTTTTGCTTCCATTCCAATAACTATATTTGTGACAGATCTTATTTTTTATTTTTAAGAAATTTAATTTAATTTACTAATTCTTATTATTGACAATATCATTAAAGCTGCACTTGCAACTTGAACTGGACTTAATACATTTCCATTTATAAGGTAATCAAAAATTACACTTGATATAGGGAAACATAGCTCACACATAGTAGCAACTTTTGCTGTGATATACCTAAGTCCAAAATAATAAAGTAAAATTGCTCCACTTCCTGTTGTTAAAGCAATAATTATAAATATTAACCAATTTTTTGGAGTAGCTACAAAGAAATCTCCAAAACCACAAGTGAAAGCAACAATTACAAACATTATACAACTTGTCAATAGATATCTTAAATAAAGTGCTGTTCTAAATGAGGCAGACTTTAATATTCTTTTTCCAAATACAGTTGCTGAACCAAAAGAGAAAGCAGCTAAAATTGAATAAAGTGAAGCAGGTAATAGATTATCACCTGAAACATTTTCTGGAAGATGAAATTCAAATGTCAAAAGATATCCTCCAAGTAAAGCTAAAAATCCCCAAAATAGGTATGCTTTTTTTAATTTCTCTTTTAAAAGCACCCTTGCCAATATTATTGCAAATATAGGTTGTAATTTTTGTAATAAAGTAACAGCAGTTAAATGTTTAAAATTTACTAAGAACAATGCTCTTACTATGCATAAAGTCCCTAGACAACCTCCAAATAAAGCTACACAAAAAAAGAAAAATAAATCATTTCTTTTTAATTTTTTAATATTTTTAAATTCTTCTTTTCCAAAGATAATTGACATAATTATCAAAGGTAAAAGATGAAGTATAAAAACTACAAATGGAACATGTAAACTAAATAATCTTGGTGTTAAGGCTATCCCATCAAAACCCCACATTGTAGCGGCTAAACAAACAAGCAAAGCTCCTTTTATTTGATTATTCATTTTTTAAAATCACCTCAATTAAATAAAATATATTATTCTTTTATAAATTTGTCAACAAATATTTTTTATTTCATTTGTAAGTTTGCAACAGTCTCATTATTTTTTTAGGTGTAGTTTAATAATAACTATATTTTATATAATATTATAATATTCTAAAAAATATATAAATATTTTAAAAATAATTTGACATAAAAATTATAGATATTATATAATTTAGATATAAAAATATTTTAGTTTAGGGAATGATGTTATGGATATTTCTTTAAAAAATAATGATTTAACAGAAGGAAAAATATGGAAAGTGATGTTAAATTTTGTGTTACCTATATTTTTAGGTACTCTATTTCAATCACTTTATACCACAATAGATGCTATTATAATTGGGAGATTTGCAGGAAAAGATGCTTTTGCAGCAATAGAGTCTGTATTAAGTTTTCAAAGACTTCCAGTTAGTTTTTTTGTTGGACTTTCATCAGGAGCAACAATAATTATTTCACAGTATTTTGGAGCAAAGAAAAAAGAAGAAGTATCAAAAGCTAGTCATACAGCAATATTATTTGCAATAGTTGGAGGACTATTATTATCTGTATTAAGTTGTGTATTATCTCCATTTTTTATTAAACTAATTAAAGTCCCAAATGAAATTTTTTATCAAGCTCAAATTTATACCATTATCTGTTTCAGTGGAATAGTATTTTCTATGGTATATAATATAGGTTCTGGAATTTTAAGAGCCTTAGGAGATTCAAAGACACCATTCTATATTTTAATATTATCTAATATCTTAAATATAATTTTAGATTTAATTTTAGTTATAATATTTAAGTTAGGGGTTATTGGAGTTGGATTTGCAACCTTAATATCACAAATAATAAGTGCTATTTTAATTTTTATAATACTACTTAGAACAAAATTAGATTGTAAAATATATATAAATAGAATTCGTTTTTACAAAAAATATTTAAAAGAAATTTTTAGATTAGGTTTACCTATTGGAATCCAATCAATTATATATCCTATTGCTAATACTACTATACAAAGTAATATAAATATATTTGGAGTAAGTAGTATAGCAGCTTGGGCAGTATGTGGGAAATTAGATTTTTTAATATGGGCTGTTTCAGAAGCATTTTCTATTGCAATTTCAACTTTTGTAGCACAAAATTATGGTGCAAAAAAACATCAAAGAGCTAGAATAGGTATAGTGGTTGCTTTATTTATGGCTATGATAGCAATTTTTATAATAAGTTTTATTCTATATATATGGAACAAGCCACTTGCCCATTTTTTAATAAATGATAAAAATATAGTTGAACTAACTTCACAAATTATACATTTGCTGGCTCCATTGTATTTTATATATGTTATAGGAGATGTTTTATCTGGTGCTATAAGAGGAATAGGAGATACTTTTAATCCTATGATAATAAATATTTTTGGAATTTGTATTATCAGACTTCTATGGATATTTTTTATAGTTCCATTAAATCCAACATTCTTTATGGTGTTGTATAGTTTTATTGTTTCTTGGATAATAACTACTATTATGTATATTACATATATAATCTATAAAAGGAAAAGTTTTTAGAAAAGATCACTTTATTAAAAAAGTTTAGCATAGTAATTATTTTGTATTTTTTTTTAAAAGTGTTATACTAAGTTTAGGAATTTATAAAACTTTTTATAGGGAGGAAATATGAAAAAAATAATAAGATTTTTGCTATGCTCATTATTATTAGTTATATTTTTTGTAGCTTGTGGAGAAAAAAAAGAAGAAAAAGTTGTAACAGAAGATAAACCAATAGTGATAGGACAAACTTTTGTAGTTGGAGCAATAGAGCCAACAGTTGGAGGGACACCTTGGTCTTTAACAACACATGGACTAAGTGAAACAGTGTTTTCAGTTGATAGAAATGGAAATTTAGTTTCAAGATATGTAGAAGATGTTGAAAGAACTGATAAATTAAATTGGGTATTAAAATTAAAAAAAGGTGTAAAATTTTCTGATGGAACTGAGGTTAATGCAGAAGCACTAGCTTGGGCAATGAATACAGTTATGGAAGAAAATCCTTTATCTAATGCAACAGCAGGAAAGGTAAAGTTTGAAAAAGTAGATGATTATACTGTGAATGTTACAGTTGAAAGAGAAACACAAAATTTAAAATCTCTTTTGGCAGAATGGACAAATATAATATTTAAAAAGAGTGATAATGGATATATTTTTACAGGACCTTATGTAATAAAAAATTTAGAGCCTGAAGTTTCTTTAACTTTGGAACCAAATCAATATTATGAAAATTCTGAAAAAAGAGGAGAAGTAATAATAAAAGCTATAAGTGATATGGCTTCTATGAAATTGGCATTTGAATCAGGAGAATTGGATATGGCTTTTGGTATAACTCCTGAAATAGCTGGTGAATTAAAAGATGAAGGTAAAATTGTTGAAACAATAGATGCAGGATATCAATATTTTGGTGTTCTTAATACAGCAACTGGAATTATGTCTGATAAATCAGTTAGAGAAGCAATAAATTTAGGCTTGGATAGAGAAGATTATATAAAAGCATTAAAAGGTGGAAGGGTTGCTAATGGACTTTTTGCACAATATTTTTCTTTTGCAGGAGATGTAAAACTTGAATATAATTTAGACAAGGCTAATAGTATCTTAGAAGAAGATGGTTGGAAACTAAATAAAGATGGTTTAAGAGAAAAAGATGGGAAAATTTTGTCAATAAATATACTTACATACAATAGTAGACCTGATTTAAAGATAATAATGCAAGTTATGTTATCACAATTAAAGAAGATGGGTATTGAAGCAAAAACATCAATTGTAGATAATATAGATGTGGAAGCTAAGAAAAAAGAATTTGACTTGATTTTATATGCTCAACATACAGCACCAACAGGAGAACCTACATATTTCTTAAATCAATTTTTTAGAACTGATGGTTCAAAAAATATGATGTCTTATTCATCAAAAGAAGTAGATGAATTATTAGATAAGATGGGAACTCTTCCTTTTGGTGATGAACTTATAAAGACAGCTAAACAAATTCAAGAAGTTATTTATAAAGATTTACCTGTACTATATTTAGTTGACCCTGAATGGAATGTAGCTTTATCTGAAAGATTAAAAGACTACAAACCTTATTGTGGAGATTATTATATAGTAAATTCAGAATTATATAAATAGTAAAAATAACAGGCTAATGTATATTTATATACAGAAATGTGGGTAAAAAAATAAACGAATTACGAATGTAGATTTTAAAAACAAAACCATATTTTTGAGTTAGGCTACTGCGACGTCCATTAATGTTGAGAGAGCATTTTGGAGCTCTCGAAACACTAATGGCTGTCAAGTAGCCAATAAAAAAATCTACTCAGTAATGAGTTATTTTTTAAGAACATTTATGAGTATGCACTAGCCTTTTAATTTTTCTGGAGGAAGTATGAAATACATTCTAAAATGGTTAGGAATTATGTTTATTTTAAGTGTAATAACATTTTTAATAGTTAGATTTATTCCAGTTAGTCCAGTTGATATGTTATTACAACACTATAATCTTCCATTGACAGAAGAAAATAGAAAGTTATTAACTTCATATTACAAATTAGACCAAAGTCTTTTTAAACAGTATATAGTCTGGATAAAAGATTTCTTAAAAGGAAACTGGGGAATTTCTTTTATAACAAAATTACCAGTTAAAGAGGAAATGTTAAGAAGATTGCCTTATTCTTTAATTATTGGGCTAGGCTCTTTATTTCTATCAATAATACTTTCATTTTTCCTTGGATATTTAGCAGCTATAAAAGAAAAGGGCTTTTTTGATAAAATGACAAGAACTATATCAATTTTGACACTTAGTATACCATCTTTTATAATAGCAATCTTTATTATCTATTATTTTGGTGTTAAAACACAACTAATAAAATTTTTTATTGGTGGGAAATTCTATGGTATATTATTTTCAATAATGATATTAGTTTTATATCAAGTTGGAAATTTAAGTAGAATTGTTAGAGATACATTTGTTGAGATGAAAGAAGAAACTTTTGTTAAATTTTATTTAATTAGAGGTTTTAATATAAATTATGTTTTATTAAGACATTGTTATAAACCAGCACTTTACTCTTTATTTTCAGCAAGTATTTCAAAATTTTCATCAGTTGTAGGTGGAAGTGCTGTTGTAGAATTTAGTTTCGCAATTCCTGGGATAAGTTATTTTCTAATAAGTAGTATAGTGAACAGAGATTATAATGTGATTCAAGCCTATATATTTTTAATTTGTATTTATATGTTTTTTGTTCATTTAATATTTGATTTTTTATTAAGTTTTTTAAGAGAGAAGGGGAATAAATGACTAAGAAATTGATATTTATTAATATATTTTTAGTAATTATACTGTTAATTTTTTCCTCAAAATTAAATGCAGATATAAATTTAGATTCGGTATTTTTAGGTTTTTCAAAAGAGAATTTCTTTGGAACAGATGATTTAGGAAGAGATGTTTTTTCTTTAATAATTATTGGAGGATTTAGAACATTAGAAGTTGTTGCTATTGCAACAAGTCTTTCTTTTTTTGTTGGAAGTTTTTTAGGAATGATAGCAGGGTATTTTGAGGGAAATATTGGAACAATTATAAAGTCAACGGTTGATTTAATGATGGTTGTGCCAACTTTAATAGTAGCATTAATAATAACTTCAATTTTTGGAATTACACCTATTACTGCTGGAATTTCACTTGGAATATTTGGTATAGGAAATTATATGAATCAATCAGAGGCTTTAACAAAAGCAGAAAAAAATAAAGATTATATATTAGCATCTAAATTATTGGGTGTTCCTTGGTATGTTGTATTATTTAGAAGAATTTTTGTAAATATATTAGCTAGATTACTTGTAAATTTAGGAAATACAGCAAGTGGAGTTATATTACAATATTCAGCTTTAACATTTATAGGCTTAGGTTCTGATTATACAAAGCCAGATTGGGGAGCTATGTTATATCAGTATAGAATATATTTAGTGAGAAAACCATCTTTAATTATAATTCCAACATTATGTATTTTATGGGTATCATTGTCTTTTAATTTAATTTTTGACAAAAGGGAGAATTAAAAGTGAAAAATATTTTAGAGTTAAAGGATTTTTCTGTATCTTTAAAAAGTAATAATCACAAGATATTAAATGATATAAATATAGAAATAAAAGAAAAAGAGTTTTTAGGTATAGTTGGGGAGTCAGGCTCAGGGAAAACCACTCTTTTAAATTCTATAATCTCTTTTTTAGATGAAAAAAAATTTATATTAGATGGAAAAATAATTCTTTTTGAAAATATAGAAATTTATAAAATGACAGAAGAACAAAGAAAAGAAATTTGTTATAAAAATATTTCAATGATACTTCAAGATTCAATAAATTCTTTAAATCCTTATGAAAAAATAAAGAAACAACTTCTTGAAACTTATATTTTTCATTCTAAGGAAAAAGTAACAAGTGACTATGCACTTGAAGAAATAAAAAAACTTCTCTTAGATGTAGGCTTTGAAGATATAGACAGAATTTTAAATAGTTATCCTAATGAATTATCAGGTGGAATGAGGCAAAGAATTGCAATAGTATTAGTGCTATGTACAGATATAAAAATACTTTTAGCTGATGAGCCAACAACCTCATTAGATGTTGTAAATCAATTTAGATTTATAGAATTATTAAAAAAAATCAGTAAAGAAAAAGGTTTGACTCTGATATATGTTAGCCATGATATCAAGGTATTGTCAAAAATTTGTGAAAGAATAATAGTTTTAAAAGATGGAAATATTGTAGAAGAAAATGACACAATACAGATTTTAAAAGACCCTAAAAATGATTACACAAAACTATTAATTAAGGCAGCAACTGCTGATTAAAGGAGAAGTATGAAAGAGGTATTGTCAATAAGGAATTTGAATAAAACTTTTGAAAGTGGTTTTAAATTAAAAGATATTAATTTTGATATAAAAGAGGGAGAAGTTGTTAGTCTTATAGGAGAGTCTGGAAGTGGAAAAACAAGTATATCTAAAATAATAGTTGGTTTATTAAAAGCAGAGGGACAGATATTATTTAAAGAAACGAATATTTTAAAATATCCTAAAAAGATAAATGGAAAGATTCAAATGATTTTTCAAAGTCCATATAGCAGTTTGAATCCTAAATATAAAATAAAAGATATAATTTTAGAAGGAGTAATTTATCAAAAAGTCTTAAAAAAAGAAGAAAATATTAATGAATATCTACTTAATATACTAAATGATGTAGGTTTGGATAAAGAAATTTTAAATAAATATCCACACGAACTATCTGGGGGACAAAAACAGAGAGTTGGGATAGCTAGAGCAGTAGCAGTTAAACCAGATTTGATAATAGCAGATGAGATTTTAACAGCTCTTGATGCTTTAACTCAAATTCAAATATTAGAACTTTTTCAAAAATTAAAAGAAAATAAAAAGATATCATATTTGTTTATAAGTCATGATATAAATGTTGTGAAAAAAATTTCTGATAGACTTTTAATAATAAAAGATGGTGAAATAATTGAAAGTGGAAATAAAGAAAAAATTTTTTCTAAACCTGAAAAAGAATATACAAAAAAATTGATAGAAATATCTGGGATAAAAATTTTTTAATTTAAAAAAAATTTTTCTTTTATTTTTTTAAAAGATATGATATACTCTTAAAAGTGCAT
>ERZ773263.987-NODE-987-length-18154-cov-12.587381_pt1 | contig 18154 bp, 20 predicted proteins | sample MGYA00511076_ERZ773263 | MGnify/ENA primary metagenome ERZ773263 (study PRJEB29015, sample SAMEA2738155) | human oral metagenome | biome: human oral; feature: human-associated habitat; material: saliva | place: China | collected 2195 ... | reverse complement strand
TATCTGCCATTTTCTTCCTGATGGCCCTATTATGGACTGCCCACTTCTTTCTGCCACGCCGTATTCCATTAACCGCCTCGGTAATCTTGGCAGCTGCATCCGCGATGATCACGGGTTTTGGCGTCGTATTCTTTCGGTCTTTCGGCTGGGGAGATCTCCTCTGGCCGGTATCGGCTCTCTTTGCTTCGATTGCCATCTTGAAGCTTCTAGAACCCAGTGGGCGTACACAGTGAACTACGTGTTTGCACGTTGGTACTGGCATCAGACTTATATGACCTCAGTAGAGGAACCTTAAAACAGAAAAGCCATCTTCCGCGATCCACCCTGTAGAACAGGGGAATCAAGAAAATGGCTTTTCGGATATGGGGGAGAGGGGCAACTAGGCGCTCTTCCAGGGGTCTTCAACCGGACGGGCCGCGTTGTAGGCGGCAACGCCTCCAATCCCCAGCGCAAGAACCAGACCCACCAGGGCTAGACCCTTACGGGGGCGCTTACCGCCGTTGCGCTCGATGCGTGCCAGCTCTTTATGAGCCTTGCGTGCGGTTTTCGAGGCGGTCTTGCGAGCCTTCTTCATGGCTTTTTTCTTGCCGGTGAGCTTCTCAGCAAACATATCTGCGTGCCCGGGGATATTCAGGTCATCGGCCTTCTCTGCCATAGCCATAGCGGCGACGACAGCCGAATTCTTCGCGGCTTTACGAGCCTTGCGCTTTTTGCAGAACATCGTGAACCTCCATTAGTCATACCGCAATACCTCACGTACGCGGGTAAATGTTCACCTCTCAGCATAAGGAATTACCCTGAAAAATGCTTGTTGAAACCCTCACCTCAGCTAAAAATACTGATAAACCGCCCGTGTTTTCTCAGCAGGCTAAATTTAACGTGACGCCGTGATTGCGCGGCTTCTAGCGCATCATAGAGACAACATGACAAAATAGACCTATGACTAATGCAACAGCTCAAGCAACTATTCACACCAACTACGGTGATATTGTCGTTGATCTCTTTGGCAACCATGCACCGCTGACCGTTGAGAACTTTATCGGTCTGGCAGACGGTTCTAAAGAGTGGAAGCACCCCCGCAGCGGCGAGGTCATGAACACTCCGCTCTACAAAGATGTGGTGTTCCACCGTATTATCAAGGACTTCATGATTCAAGGCGGTGACCCTCTCGGCATGGGTATTGGCGGCCCCGGCTACCAGTTCAAGGACGAGATTCACCCCGAGCTTTCTTTCTCTAAGCCCTACCTGCTCGCAATGGCGAACGCAGGCCCCGGCACCAACGGCTCGCAGTTCTTTATTACCACGGCAGAGACTCCTTGGCTGAACGGTCGCCACACCATCTTCGGTGAGGTCGCTGATGAAGCCTCAAAGAAGGTTGTAGACGCTATTGAAAGCGTTGAAACCGGTGCACAGGATCGTCCGGTGAAGGATGTCGTCATTTCTTCAATCGACATCAAGAAACTCTAATTTCGTGCTGGGAAAGGACCCGCCTGGGCAACCGGGACGGGTCCTTCACCGTATCTGCGTTCTTCTCGCATCCATGAGCCAAACCACGGGAACCGAGGGACTGAGTAAGAGCGTATGAAAGGAAAAACGTGGACTACCCATCTAATCCACAGCAAAATAGCTCTCAGACGGAGCCCACCTGCCCGCGACATTCCGACCGTGTGAGCTATGCACGGTGTAAACGGTGCATGCGTCCCGCCTGCGGGGAATGCCAAATTAATCTGGACGTCGGGATGATCTGTCCTGACTGCTACCGAGAGCTATATGGACGCCAATATCAGGCGCGCGCACCGCGCAGGTTCGTTCCCTACGTCACTTACACCCTGATCGGGATTAACGTGGTGGTATATCTGCTTCAGCTCATCATCCCGCAGTACTGGGTGTATTCCATGTTTGCCCTGAAATGGGACTACACCGAATTCACGGGGGAATATTATCGTGTGCTGACCAGTGGTTTCTTGCACTCACAGAACGATTACTCACATATTGTGATGAATATGCTCTCCCTCTATATCTTTGGTATTGCCCTTGAACAGATGATGGGATGGTGGCGGTATCTGCTCGTATACCTGCTCTCCATCGTAGGCGGTTCTTTCGGCGTGCTTCTTCTGGACGATCCAACGGCGGAGGTTGTGGGCGCATCCGGCGGTATCTTCGGGCTGATCGGTGCCTACCTGGTGATTATGGTGGTTCTGCGCGAACGGGATAATATACGGGCTCTCATGATTATGATCGCCGTGAACGTTGCCTTTGGCTTCCTCGTTCCCGGGATTTCCTGGCAGGCTCACGCGGGTGGTTTTGTGATCGGTGCTCTTGCCACGGCAGCGCTTTTAGCGCCTCAGATTATTCAGCGCACACGAAGTATCCGAAGGTAACGCTCGAAAAACCTGTGGATAACTAATTTTCGGTGGGTCACAGCATCCCAAGTTTCCCTGTGGGGACAGGGCGGGATACGGTGGTCCACCGATTGCTTTAAAACACAGAAAAACACCTGTATTTTTTGATTATCCACATGAGTTTTCCACACTGTGAATAACTACAGTGATGTAATTTCACGTATGTTAGTACCCCGTAAGTACCTGTGGATAGAAGGCTTTATCATCTCGAAATTACAGGCATGTAAGGTTTTCCCCATGTTTATCCCCACCTGTGGAAAACTTAAAACCCAGGATGTGTAATTACAAAAAATGGGTGCAGCTCGATCAACGAACTGCACCCAGAGGAACGTTTGTACAGACTAGTTCGCCTGCGCCTCAGCCTGAGCAATGTCATCGGGGCTAAGCGTGACGCCCGTATACAGCCGGAATTGTTCAGCCGCCTGCAGAGCAATCACCTCGCCGCCCGTGATAACCTCACGACCGGCAGCGCGAGCGGCACGAATCAGCGGGGTTTCCACAGGCATCGCCACAACATCGAATACCACCGACGCCGCCTCAATCGTGGGCTGCGGGTACGCCAGCTGCTCGCTCTCGGCACCGCCAGACATACCGATCGGGGTAACATTCACAATCACTGGGGCTCTAAGATCGCCGGGTTCAGGCGCCCACGCATACCCGTACCGGTGTGCGAGCGCCGTGCCTGCATCCTCATTGCGAGCGATAATAGTGCCCGCCCGGAATCCAGCATCGTAGAAGGCACCCGCAACGGCCGCCGCCATGCCTCCTGAACCGCGCAGAAGAAACGGCAGCTTAGGATCAACGGCATGCGATTTCAGCAAGGAAGCTACTGCAATCACGTCGGTATTGTAGGCGTGCAGGTACCCGTCCGTATTGACGATAGTATTGACCGCCCCAATGACCTGCGCCGAATGATCGACCTCGTCCATGAGCGGAATAACCGCTTGTTTGAAGGGCATAGAAACGGAACATCCGCGAATACCCAGGGCGCGCACACCCGCGATAGCACCCTCAATATCCGTGGTTGTCATCGCCTTATACAGGTAATCAAGGCCGTGTTTCTCGTACAGATAATTGTGGAACTTGATGCCGTGGTTTGACGGTCGTCCAGACAGGGAAATGCAAAGGGTCGTATCGCGGTTCAGCGGTGGACGCGGCATAGGGGAGTCCTTCGGCGGTTTAGGAAAGAGTATTGCGAATGAGAGTTGCGGCTTTTTCGCGGGTTTGTCGGTCAGCCACCACGAAATGCATATCGCCGGTATCGAGCGTGGGAACAACCGCGTTGCCGTCGTTGAGGCTCTTCACATGGGCCTCCGCCTGAGGATCCTCCCAAATATTGACCCAGGTTGCATGATTGCCCAGGTCGCCTAACGACGAATCGAGGCGCTCGCAGAAGGGGCATCCAGGGCGCCAATAGATGACGACTCCGCCGTCTTCCTGAACTTTGCGTGCGTCTTCTTGGGTTGCTTGCTGACGTTCGAGCATTTTGATCTCCAAAGGTATAACACAATAGGGAGCCCGCCGCGGTTACTGTGACCCATCGGGGTAAAGCAACAGACTGCATGCGGGCTGTCTAACACTACAAAAACAGAGCGTTTGAGACAATAATTCCAGCATAGGCGAAAGAATCACGAATCTGCTGGTAAAGGCCTTCGAATACAGAAAAATTCCCCGCATCATGAAAATGAATGCGGGGAATTCTTGAAGACTAGAGTCTTACTTACCGAACTTATCGGTAATCTTCTGGACGTTCTCATTGACGACCTCTTCGGCCTTCGAGGTGTGCTCGTCGTTGACGACGTCCTTACCTGCCTTGTCGTTAACGAGGTTCTTTGCCTTGTCGATGCCCTGCTCGACGATGTTCTTCGGATCGAAACCCATAAGATTCTCCTTTATTTTGGGTGACTGGTTGAAACACAGTGTAGAGGTTGTACAGAGTATAAACAACCCTCGAAATATCATGACATGAGTTAGGGTGAAATTTATCTAAAGTTCTCCGAGAGCCAATCACAATCCGCAGGGAAACCGGCAACCATCGGCAGAAAACGAGGCTCGGCGTACCCGTGTTCGGCGTATGCTTGGGCGATCGCCTGAGCTGTTTCCTCAAGTCGGGATGTTTTAACAAGAGCCATCACGGCGCCGCCGAAACCGCCTCCAACGATGCGCGCCCCTAGGGCCCCGTGTGCCAGGCAGGCTTCAACCGCAACGTCGATCTCCGGGCGGGAGACGCGAAGCTCGTCGCGCATCGAAATAAAGGACTCGGTAAAGATGCGCCCAGCCTCTTCAAAAGCCCGATACCCCAGCTCATCCGCATGTTTGAGCAGGTAGCTGGCGCGCCCCACCAGCGTCATATCGTGAAACGCATGGCGAACCCAGCCGCGCGGGAAAGTTGCCGGACCCTCACGTTCCTCTAATGCTGTCAGAGAACGATTGACTGAAGAATCTACCAGTTCCAAACGCCATTCTTTAGCCTCGCGCTCATCGTGATGTGCACACGAAAGATCTTCGGGGAGAGCATCACGTAGATAGGTGAGACCAAGAGCTTGCGCACACGATTCAGAGGCAGCACGCCGGGTGGCAAAACCATTGTGCGCCAGCGCGTGCGGGGTATTCGTATCAACAACAAGAAAACTTAGCCCGTGCTTCTGCAGGTTCAGATGAATAGGGTCTATCGAAAAATCACGGAAATCGACGACCAAGGCCTGACCTGGCTTTGACCGCAGCGACGCCGTCTGATCGAGTCCGCCGGTATGGGCGCCCGCAACCTTGTTCTCTGCGGTGATGCACACCTGTGCCAGGCGAGCCCGGAGCGCATCATTATCGGGGGAGCGGTCGGAAGGAACCGCATCTGTATCCGGGCAACCGGGGCGCAGCGGACAGGAAAGGTCAAGAAGTGCCAGTGCTGTGGAGCATTCTAAAGCGGCGGACGAAGAAAGCCCCCCTCCCACGGGAACCCGCGAGTTAATGAGTAAATCAGCCCCGAACTGGCGGGGAAGCATAATATCGCGGCCGCCTTCATGATTCATCGCCCACGCAACACCGGCAACATAGGTGAACCAGCCCTTAATATGCCCGGGTTGAATATCCCGAATCACGATTGTGCGTTCGTCTCCGGGCATCTGCAGAGAGGATGCGCGCAGCACCCCGTCCCGGCGCAGCGACCCCGCAATGTAGGTACGGTAGGGCAGCGGCATGGGCATGCACGAACCACCCAGAAAGTCGATGTATTCACCCAAGAGGTTCAAACGACCGGGGGCGGACCATACCCCATCGGGCTCTTTACCATAGGTCTGTCGAAACGCTTGGCGTACCCGCTGAATTTCATCCTGATGTTCGGGCAGAGAAGCCCACTGCGGGATTGCGGTGGTCGTCATAGAACTCCATTCAGGCAATGCGATAAAACGGTACTCTTCAACATACCATCTGCACGCCTGCGCACCGGGGCACGACTGCACAACGGCAGCAGCCCCGGCTGATGCATATGCATCTGTATGCGGGAATTATTTGGAGAGCATGAGTCCATCGATCGCGGTGGAAATATCAGCCGTATATGCTTCACACACCGGCTTAGGAATTTCCTGCAGGGGATTCTCTTCGGCTTCCGCAGTCAGCGAAGTCAATACAGGAATAGCCTGTGCCTCTTCCACCAGGCTCAAGGCAAGGTGAATGAGCATGCGGGCGCGGCGCAGCGCCTCCCCAGGCTCAAACCCCATATTTTGAGCGTCATAGGCAATGGCCGCCACGGGCTTGAGCCGCTCAGGATTAGTTGCCAATGCCAGGCGAATAACTTCAGGAAATTCTGGAATAGAATAAATAGTCTCGAAAAGAACCTGTCCGCGCACGATCAAGGACTCTTTCACTGCCTCTGGATCCTTAGAATCCGCGGGCATAAGAAGCTCCTTTGGAGCTTTCTTATCCAAGATATAGTTCGCAAGAAGCACCAAAAGGTGCTGTTTATTCTTGACATGGTAATAGAGGGCGCCGGGAGCAACTTGAAGTTCAGCTGCCAAACGGCGCATCGACAAATCCGCTAAACCATTGGTTACCAGAAGATCAAATGCTGTGTCTAAAATTTTTGCTTGAGAAAGTACCACACGTCTATTTTACGGGTGAAATCTCTCTGCTGTCATGAAAAACACCTATAAATTCTCGTAAAGAGTATGAAGAAGTAATTGTATTTATGTAGAAAACTATAGAAATTGCTAGTGGCATAACTGTAAAAATTGAGGCTTACGTAGGTGTTTAATAAATGGTATGAGTAACGCATATTCCGAACTTGTGGCACGCATTAGCGGGGGAGAGGGATTGACCCGCGATGAAGCGCAGTCGCTTCTGAGCACTGAAGACGGTCAAGATTTTGCGCTTATTGAAGCAGCATCTGCACTTCGCCGCCAAGAATTTCGCAATGTAATAGCAATTCATACTGAAGATGAGGAATTAGCTGAAGCATTAGGTACACGTTCAATTTCTATTGATTCTTATGAAATTTTAGATATAAGCCAAGATATTGATTCTCATGAACTCGCTGACCGGATGGTGGCTTTAGGAGCTGGGAAATCTACCGGTATTACCGTAAAACTACCTCAGCAGGCGGTTCCGATGACGCTGATGCGCATCCTCTCTGTCTTGCGGCTTGCCGCCCCCGATAAGGTTATTCACCTTCCCGAAGGCTATGAAGAGTCGCTGCGTTCGCTGGCATCTCTGGCTATGCATATTGTGAGTGCTATTACCATTACCAATGATATTGAGCGTTGGCCGCTCGTGAATGAAACCCTCAAAGCACTGCGTCACGGCGGGATTGTGATCGCCGGTTCGGGCAGTCGTGATGCGCTCGCCGGGTACCTAGCGTATCTTTCGGAGCTCGGCGTTGATTTGATGGGTCACCGTGAGGCACGCGGCTCAGCCTGCGGTTCCGTTGATGGCGGCGGATGCTGTGGCGGACACGAAAGCGAGCCTGCCGCATCCTCGGGCGGATGCGGCTGTGGGTCGGGCGGGTGCGAATCCGATTCCGTCTCGACAGAACAACACGCGCATTCCGAAGGTGGATGCTGCGGCGGGCACGAGTCCGCTCAGCCAGTTGAGACTCCGAAACCCGCCGCTTCTGGTGGGTGCGGATGCGGTTCCGGCGGCTGTGGGTCGGCATAGCATCTAGCTTCCCTCACGGAATATAATTGCCCCTTCACCAAGTTCGCAGAGGTTGATTTTGGTGAAGGGGTTCCCTGTCTTTGCGGGGTAAAAGCGATATATTCCAAAATTGGAATAGTATTACCTTACGGTTATTCGTCTTGTAGGTGAACATTACCCGAACTCTCCTGCGAGAAGGGCTGTTACCTGTGACTCTCCGGTAAAGTTGAGTGTGAGTGTATCTAAAAATACAAGGGGTTGATACGAGAGACAATGCTCTACTTATCCGTTATAGTTCTGATTCTACTTGCAACAGTCATTATGGTGAGCGTTGGCGATCGCCTTAATCTTCCCTGGCCCGTGATGATGACCATCCTGGGTGTTGGAGCGCTGCTGCTACCTCCCGATCGACCCCATATTGAAATCGACAGCGATATTATTCTGCCGATCTTCCTGCCGCCGCTGCTGTGGGCCATTGGCGTAAAGTTCTCCTGGGGTACACTCCGGCGCCGCTGGAAATCCGTTCTCCTTTATTCGGTGCTGCTCACCACGGCATCTGCGCTTGCCGTTGCCGGTGTTGCCCTGTGGTGGGTTCCCGGAATGACGGTTGCTGTCGCTCTGGCACTTGGTGCCGCGGTTTCACCCCCTGACCCCGTTGCTGTTGAAGCCGTTGCCGAGCCTGTCGGCATTCCACGACGTCTGATTGGCACGCTTCAGACTGAGGGTAGTTTCAACGATGCTATATCGATTGTGCTCTTTCATGCTGCTATTCATTCGATGGAGGAACATCACGCCATCGAACCAATCGAGGTTATGAAGGACTTCGCTTTAGGATCGGTTCTAGCGGTTATTATCGGTTTTGCATTTGGCTGGATCGGTGGTTATGTGCGTCTGCGCGCCCACGATGTGGTGACGAGAAATGCCGTAACTCTTGTAATTCCCTTCGCTGCTTACCTGGTGGCAGAAAATATTCACGCATCCGGCGTTATTGCCGTGGTGATCGCTGCAATTCAATTCACCAGCACTAAGTATTTGGTGGCCTTAGAAGCTGAGGATCGTCTGACGACCTCATCTTTCTGGCAGATTATTGAATTGCTCATGACCGGTATTGCTTTTGGGCTGATCGGTCTGCAGGCGAGCGAAATTATCTATAAAGCCAACTCAGAGCGTATTGCCGGTCTCTTCGTCGATGGTGCCGTTATTGCTGTGGTCGCGATGATAATTCGTCTTGTGTGGTTCACAGTCATCTGGCTGATTGGTAAGGCTGCCCGCCCGGTGCATGAAGGTGCTCCCGAATCCTTCGCCGAGGTTATCGTGATGACCTGGTCGGGGATGCGCGGCCTAGTAACCCTGATTCTTGCGCTCTCTATTCCCATGATCGACGGTATGGAACAGGTGCGTGAAGACGCTATCGTGATGATGATTTCGATTCTGTTCTTTACCCTTGTGGTGCCCGGGCTGACCCTGCCGTTTGTGGTGAGGATTCTGAAGGTTCAGGTGAACCATGAGGAAGATACCGCCGTTCCCGAACTGCTCAAACTGGCTCAGAATGCGGCTTTGGAAGCCCTGCAGGAAGAAGCAAAGGCAACGGTTGATCCAGAGACCTACGCCCGCGTGAAGGATATGTACACCGCTATTACTCGCCGCGACGAGATTATCGAGAGCCTGCCTGAGGAATATAAGCCCCATATCGAAAAGCTCAAGGATAAGCGAAGCGACTATATTCGTCTGCGTGATGCGGCGCTGATGGCGGCACAGCGTGCAGTGATTTCAGCTCAGGATCGTTACGATTCACACGATGTTTCCCGAGTAATTCGTAAGTTGGATATTCTGGTTCAGGCTGAGAATGTGCGCACGAATAATAACTTTATTCTGCCTTCGTTGCCTGCCGGAAGCGTAGCTCTTGAAAGGTATAACATGCTCCGCAGTCATCTGGGAACTTCGACTATTCCCATCGTGAAGGATGCCCCTTCTTCGCCATATGTTTCTAATGCCATATTTGATGAACAACGTTAAGCTATGATTTTCACACCGTGAACCTGGGAAAATTAAGGAAATTCACGGTATGAAATGCTTTGAGACCTCATATCATCTAAAATTGGATTAAGAGGAATTTTACGCCGTTCAAACGCATAATGTATACGAATATTTTATGCGTTTCTTCATAATTGAAAAGCTGTGAAAACCCATGAATTCTAAAAAACTTTCGCCCGCCTATCTCACCTCCCTACTTCTTATCGTGGTCGGTGCCTTGCTGATTAGCCTCTCACAGACATGGCTGCTGTGGCTCGGATGGATTCTAGTTCTTGCCGCGCTGGGATTGAACGTTCTTGCACACATGGTCACTATTTCCAAGGCTCAAGGAGAGCCTACGCCCGCTTTGGTGACAAGCTTAAGTGAGATGGAAAATAACCTTGTGGGCGCTATGCGCGATAAAAATGCGGAGCGTCATGACAGTCCTGAGGGTGATGACGGGGCTTATGATGGTGAAGAAGAAAACTCCGCATCGGATGAAGCCGCGCAGTCTTCGACCCGCGAGTCTGATGCCGGTAAGCTTGGAGTTCTTCCCTCAAAACCCAACGGTTCACGAGGCTCTCACCCACGCTCAAACGTTCGCTAAAGGTCTGCTATGAACACAAAATTCCTTCTCTCACCCGCATATCTATGCTCGGCGGCACTGCTGATAGTAGGTGCTGTGCTCAGTGGAGGAAGGTTTATGCTGATCGGCTGGATTTTCTTTATTGTCGGTCTTTTCCTGAACGCTTTGGTATTAGTTGTCTTGGTTAACCGCGATCAACTGACGCATCTTGGCGCTCAGCTCAAACGTCCCGATGAATCAGAACTAGAGATCGGCGAACCGGTGGTGCAGCGTCTTGATGAAGAAGTTGCCGAGTCGGCTGATATGAACGCGGAACCTCTGCCGGAGGATCTTCCTGATGGTTCAGAGGTTGTGGAGAATGGGGCAAAAGATACTGTTTCTGTAAAAAGAACATAAGACCTTCAGAAAATAAGCGTGGCGTATATTCGCCCTCACGGAAAACCTGATAGCAAGGGGAGATTCGGTGCACTGTTGTACTGAATCTCCCCTACATTTTCTTATATCAATGATGGAATATTGCCAGGTCAGCATGCATATATTCCGAAATAAGAATATAAGGGTGGGCGGACTATCAAAGTCCGCCCACCCCTATATCTCACCGCACGCGAGATAATCGTTACCCGTCGTGAGCATCCTGCGAATTCTTGCGCATAAAGATCTGCCCACCCAGACCTACGATAGCCTGATCGGCACTGCCGTGACCGTAATATTCGTAGCGTTCCCGGTACAGCTCAATCATGCGCTGCGTGTGTTCCTTAGGCCAGAAGATGTTGTTGTGGAAGAAGCCGTCGCCGTAGTATGCCGCCTGCTCCGCAATTTCGGGAGTACGGATGCTGCCGTGCCATACGAACGGGGCAACACCGTTGAGCGGGCGCGGGGTTGAGGTAAATCCGTTGAGCGGCGTGCGGAAGCGCCCCGACCAGTTCACACGCTCTTCGCGCCAGAGCTTATGCAACAGAGCATAGTTCTCGATAACGAGGTTTATACCCTCGCGAATATCCTTACCGAACCAGGTTCTTGTGGGCAGTCGTGAGTATAAGACCCTCTAAAATGGGTTTATAATCTCAAATATTACTGTTTTTGTTTCATATATGAAATAATCTCAGTATGGTATGGCTAGACGTAGAAGTTCTTGCGGGCGAACAGTATGGGCTCATAACCTCGGCACAGGTGGATGTGCGCGGGATAAGCCGCGCGACTCTGCATCGTAAAGTGCGCCAAGGGTATGTACAGCAGGTGCGGCGAGGTGTGTACGTTTTGTCCTCTGCTCGCTGGGATATCCATCGTGATCTTCGCGCGGCGTGGCTTTCGCTGGACCCCAAAAAGAGTGCGGGGGAGAGACTGTGGGATTCTCCCCAATTTATTGTTGCTTCTGCCTCTGCGGCCGAAGTATATGGGGTAGGCGACTTCTATACACAGCAGTACGAGTTTTATTCACGGGAACGTAAGCAGATCTCTTTCGAGGATATTCATCTGTCGCGTCGCCAAGATATGTCTGCTGAAGCCACTATTGTTGAAGGTCTTCCCTTGGTTCCTCCAACCCGACTGATCTGTGATTTCTTGCGGGAAGGCCGCGACCTTGAGAAGGTTTCACTCGTTCTGCAGGAACTTATTCAGAAAGAGTATGAGGTTCACTGGTCTGATGTTGTGGATGCAGTGCACAAGTACTCTTACAGGGTTTACTCGGCGTCCGCACCCTGGATTATGGGTGAGCTTCTCAAAACCAGGATTGAAACACGTGTTTCTGCGCATCCGGCTTTGGATTCATACCTAGAATCTGGCGAAAAGCTGAAGCCAGAACCCGTCGAATAGTTGCTGCATTTATTACATATATGTAATATATGAAGTATGGGATGGATTGATGTTGAGAAACTTGCAGGTGAGCAGCACGGACTGTTCACTTCGGCTCAAGCTGTCAATCTCGGGGTGAATCGAGCTACGATAACCCGTAAAAAGCAACAGGGTGCTATAGAACAAATACGGTACGGAGTATATGCTCTAGCCTCTGCACCCAGTGACCCTCATCAAGAGATACGTGCTGCGTGGCTATCTCTTGAACCCTCGCAAACAGCTGTTCAACGCATCATGAACCACGAAGGCCCTATTCTATGCGGAACCGCTGCCGCTGAGATTTATGAGGCGGGAGTTTTTTATACCGAGCGATACGATTTTTACTCTTCAACACGGAAACAAAGCCGCGATGAACATATTCGTGTGCGGCTCCGTAATCTTGAGAAGGAAGATACAGAAACGGTTGATGGGATGTTGGTGGTCTCTCCAACCGTTCTTGTCTGTGATTTTCTCAAAGAATACTACGACCTCAATGATGTCACGACTCTCATTCGAGATCTGGTGGATTCTCGGCGGAAAATCAACTGGAATCGTGTAGAAGAGACTGCCCATAAGGTTTCAGATGGATACGGTATTCCAACAGAGGAAATATTTGAGCAACTATTTGCTCCTGCTCTTGAGGTTTCTTCCGCGATAAAGTCTACTGACCCTAATAATGAGCAATATCTTCCTAAGGAAGTGAATAAATATATCGTGGAAAACTGGAGTCAGAGCATGCAGGAATTTAATAAGTCTCTTCGTGAGTCTCTGAAGCCAATTATTCAGATGCAGATACCTAAAATTAATGTGGATGTACGCGCCTTTACTGAGACACGAAAATCTCTTGATGGTATGGTTAAAAATCTTGCTCCTCAACTTTCAGAAATAAGTAAAAGGAGTAAAGAAATTCAGGATAATATGTATCCCACGTTAGCACGCATACAAAAGATTGTTGAAAATAACGCATTATCTACTTCCAGCCCTAATAATGCTAATTCGTCACGTAAGGATGTTAAAGTATGATCCGTGGTTATGAACCCGGAAAACAATCAGCTGTGAATGGCAAAGCGTACAATGGTGTTCCTAAGGAACATCGTGTTGATCAGTATCATCGAGATATTGTAATGGCGCGAGCTACGAGCGGTGCCAGCGGAATCTGGTTTCTCAAAGGCGGTAACGCCTTGATCTGGCGAGACCCAGCAGCTCGTGCAACAAGAGATCTTGATTTATATTATCGTGATTCTCAAAATATCCAAGAAGCTATAAAAATCTTCATGGATTCCGTAGAATATAACCCACAATCTGTGCCACCGCTTGATGTCCATATGAGAGTGGAGCTTAATAGGCAACCTCATCAGGAAGGCGAACGTGAAGCGCAAGCTTTACGAGTATTTATAACATCTCTGCAGGGCAAACGCTTGGGTCAGGTAAGTATTGATTTAGTAGTCGGATGTTGTGTCACTGGTATTCATGAAGTAAGAGGTAATAAATCGCTGGCCGATATATTCGATGTTGATATTAATGATTTGCCAGAAGTGAATCTATACCCAATTGTTGATCATATTGCAGATAAAGTTTCTGCAACTATGCAGTCATATTCCGATAATCGACCAAGTTCTAGGGTAAAAGATATTGTGGATATTATTATTTTATCTAGGCAAGGGGCTGTCAGTAATATACAATTTGTTGATTTATTTCGAGCAATAGAATCTGAACGTCAGCAGCGTAATATAAATCCTTATTATCATGGTTTTGTGGTTCCGGAGAACTGGACAGAGCAGATGTATCAAAAGGAGAGTAAGGTAGTTAAAGGAATTCCTCAGAAACTCAAAGATGCAGTTCTTGAGGTTCAGCAATTTTTGAACCCGGTTATTTTTAGTGAGGCTCAAGGAAAAACCTGGAACGGAAAGAACTGGGTGTAATATCTAGTTTCTGGATTGATGTTATGAAGTTGGTAGAGAACAGGAAGAACTTTTCACAAGTGCTCAAGCCCTGGTTCTGGGTATGGCGCATTCAGATATAAATTGCAGGTACACCATGGGGCGTATTTTCTCATTAGTGCCCTGCTGACATGTATCGGTAAGTACTCGCCGCCTGAATTTTGCTTGACCCCGTAAAGACGGCACGGTAGGTTGCAGAACAAAAACAGTGCCTAGAGAAGCTTCGTGAGTCATACAAAGACACTCGTCGGAGTTTCCATGAAGACATGCTAGCCGTCTTAGAGAGATTTTTGAAACGGGGAAGCTTGGGTTTGAACCAGGAATGAATGCTGCATTTATTACATATATGTAATAAATGCAGCATTGTAATCGGTGAGGAGTCATGAAAGCATCCTGGGGTATGCACTTCAGCAGGGCAGAATTCGTCGGTTACGCTTCTACCGAAAGCAATATGCGGATGAGGTGGTCAAGCGTATAGCAGCCGATGTTTTCTTCAGAAAACACGAAAGGAAAAGCTCCATGGAGCCTCTACACTGCAGCAGCGCTCTCCGTCGGCAATACGCGTAACGGCCAGGCATATCTTGCCAACCGCAGCAGCGACCTCAAAATGTCCGTACCCTAAGAAATAGGCGGCGCGGGCGACGGTGCAAACCCCGACAGCTCTTCGCGCTCGGCTACGCCACATGCCTCCACTCGGCACTGAAACTGGTTGCGGGTAGAGCCAAGGCAAACACCACCGATTCCGCTGTGGGCGCTCGCGTCTCCATTGGCTCCAACGACAGCGGCCAATTCCAACTTTCCGTGATCCTTGAGGCCTTCTTACCGAACGTTACACCCGAGCAGACGCAGGGAGCTGAGGATGCGGAACACCAGGCGTGTCCCTACTCCAATGCAACTCGCGGCAACATTGACGTGCAGGTTAAGATCGTCGACGACTAAAGACATTGCCCCTCAATGGGCAGAATCGCTGCAAAAGGCTCTTTCGTCCATATGAAAGAGCCTTTCTTGCATAAAAACGGGGGAGCGGGCGGCGGGCTAAAGCCGAGATGAGGCGTAGTCGGCGTGCTCTTGCACACGCTTGCGCGCATCCTTGGTCAGCGCTTTATTCTCCCTCAGGATGCGCCCGGCATTTTCCGCCATAAACTCTAAATACTGCTTATCGCGGGTTTTGCGCCAGGCCGTGCACGCCGCATCCAGCTGAGCAAAATCGCGGGAGATCTGCCGCTGCATGGTGTAACGCACCCACATGAGCACCAGCACCACTCCCAGCGGAATCAAGCACAACCAACTATTCCACAGGGCATAAATGCCTATAGCCAACGCGGCGAGCGCCAGTTGAACTGGGGCAATAGAAACAATATCGCTGGAACGCTCGCGCTGGTTCTTCACCAAAGACTCACGGGTGGCCTGCCGAAAAGCATCGCCAAAGCTCTCGGGATTGCGCCCTTTATTTGTTGAAGACATTCGCCATCTACCCCGCTTTAACAATCTATAGACGTTGTTTTCGCAAAAAGTTTCACGTGAAACGCAGAATCTATGCCCCCAATGAAGCGTCGATAAATTCCCACGCATGATCCACCGAAACCTCGGTGCGCGCCTTCACATCATCCGGGGAATAGCTGAACGACGCCGCATGATCCGCCCACTCATGCATGGGTACATCGTTCCAGGAATCCCCAATCGTGTAGGTTTCATACTCGACCGGTTTCAGATACTCCACAAGCCACGCCAGCCCGGTCGCCTTCGTGCACCGCGGGGGCACAATATCCAGAAAATCCTGATTCTTGTGACAATCCACTGAATCACCGAACTCCTCAAGAATCCAGCGGTAGGCGCGCTCGCGAGCATCGTCTTCAGGAATCCATAGGGGCACACCCACATAATCTTGGGTATCAATCTCGGACTCTGCCAGCGGCAGGAACTCGGGCAGAATATTAGTCGAAGACCCCACATTATCCGCCAGACGATAGTCATGGGTTAAAGTCGTGGCAAAAAGCGCGACTCCCGGCTCTTCTTTGAACCGCTCATAGCAGGCGCGCACCACCGCAAGCGAAAGAGTTTGCGCGTGGAGGATGTTGTACTCGGCATCGGTCACGACCGCGCCGGTGTAGAGCACGTTGTAATCGAAGGTTACGCCGGTCTTATCGAGGGCAAGCTTCGTGGCGAAAATGCTCTTGCCCGTCGCGCAGACCGCAATATTCCCGGCCTGCTGCCAGCGGTGAATAGCCTGTACATTCGCGGGATCGATGGTCCGGTCAAAAAGCAGAGTTCCATCCAAATCGAATGCCATCAGTTTTTTCATGGGATTCCTCAGGTCTGTGCGGTGGCTAAAAATCACGGGATGCGTGCCCGGTACCAGTCTACCGGAGCGCGCATCCCGCGAGGTTATCAAACGGTCACTCAGATGTTTTACTCTGGCACCCTCTGAAAGTGGAAATTTCAAGTTTATCAATCAGAAGATATAAGTCGGTCTTGCCACACCATATAAATACCAGAGAGTAGTTGATAGTGAAGGAAGTACTGCGATTTCAGGGGTATTGGTTGAGGTACTATGGAGGCAAGTATTAAAGTGAGGAATCGGATGTAGCTCGGGTTGGTTCTACTTATGAGCATACGCTTCTGTTACTAAGCCGGAATAGTGTGTATTGAGAGGATTTTTTCCTGATCTCATCACAGAGAAGTTCGATATATACAACCCGTCCAAATTCACTATGTTACATATCGACATCGGTGAGTTAGAGCATGGCTAGGAATCCCACTTGATCTGGGAAATTGCAGACCAGGGGACGACTCTTTACTCCACGCGTTATGGCAGCCGATTGCAGCTCTGATATTGTCTGAACGTTATGGAACGGCTGATAAATAAAGGAATATATACCAGTGAACACTGACAGGCTAACTAACCATGTTTCCCTCATCTGGAATATCGCAGAGATTTTGCGTGGCGACTACAAAGAGCATGAATATGGCGATGTCATTTTGCCCTTCACCGTGCTCACCCGCCTCGACTCTGTCCTTGTCGACACAAAACAAGCAGTCTTAGACATCAAGGTCACTTCGGTCCCCGAGCAAGTCAAGGAGCTACAGTACGCCAAGGTGACTGGTTACCCATTCTGGAACACCTCAAAATTCACACTCAAGACCCTTCTTAATGATGCGGACAACCTTGAGCAGAACCTGAGTCGCTATGTCCAGAAATTTGCCCCGGCTGCGCGTGAGGTGATTGAGGCCTACGACTTCTACAACGTTATCGAACGCCTCGATAAAGCTGACCTGCTCTATCATGTGCTGAGTGAATTTACTTCGCCCAAGGTCAACCTTCATCCTGATGTGGTCTCAAATACGCAGATGGGTTATATTTTCGAAGAACTTATTCGTCGCTTTTCTGAGCTGTCAAACGAGACTGCTGGTGAACACTTCACCCCGCGTGAAGTCATTAGTTTGATGGTCAATATTTTGTTTAACCCAGAGGAAGATTTCAACCGACTCTGCGCTGGTGGAGCAATGGCATCGCTTTACGATCCAGGAGCTGGTACAGGGGGTATGCTATCCATCGCTTCTCAGCACGTTAAAGATCTTGACGACACGGCTCGTTTGGAGGTCTATGGTCAAGAACTTAACCCTCAGACTTATGCAGTTGCAAAGTCCGACATTATGATCAAAGGTGAGCGCCAAGAGCGTATTTACTTTGGAAACTCTTTAACAAATGATCAGACAGCCGGTCGGCGGTTTGACTACATGTTGTGCAATCCACCGTTCGGCGTGAACTGGAAGAAATATGCGGACCCGATACTTGAGGAGGAAGAATATCAGGGTTGGCAGGGACGTTTCGGGGCGGGTACGCCGCGAAAATCTGATGGTTCCTTCCTCTTTTTACAGCATATGATCTCGAAAATGAAACCCTATGATCCGCAGGACCCGGTGAACGCGCCTGGTACGCGTATCGCTATCGTGTTCAATGGTTCCCCTCTGTTCACTGGAGGCGCAGGGCAAGGAGAATCAGAAATCAGACGTTGGATCCTTGAAAATGATTGGCTCGAAGCCATTATCGCCCTGCCGGACCAAATGTTCTATAACACCGGCATCCTCACTTATATTTGGGTACTTTCCAACAGGAAGGAACGCAAACGAAAGAATAAAGTGCAGCTCATCGATGCCACAAGCTACTTTCAACGGATGCGCAAACCCCTAGGTGAGAAGCGTAAAGAGCTTAGTGAAGATAACATTGCAGATATTACGCAGATTTACGGCGGGGTTTT
>ERZ773263.986-NODE-986-length-18164-cov-3.104975_pt1 | contig 18164 bp, 16 predicted proteins | sample MGYA00511076_ERZ773263 | MGnify/ENA primary metagenome ERZ773263 (study PRJEB29015, sample SAMEA2738155) | human oral metagenome | biome: human oral; feature: human-associated habitat; material: saliva | place: China | collected 2195 ... | reverse complement strand
TTAAGAGTGTTACATCTGGTTATGGATCATTTAATTATGAACTATGGGATTATTTGGTAGAAGATTTAGTACGCGTGGATTTTTATGTTGCGGGTGAAATGGTTGATGCGCTTTCGGTGATGTGTCATCGTTCGGAAAGTGTACGAATGGGTCGTGAAATTACTGCAAAATTGAAAGAAGTGATTCCACGACAGAATTTCCAAGTGGCGATTCAGGCGGCGATTGGTGGAAAATTCATTGCGCGAGAGAATATTTCGGCTTATCGAAAAGATGTGACGGGTTATCTTTATGGCGGTGATGTTTCTCGAAAGAAGAAATTGCTCGCCAAACAAAAACGTGGTAAAAAGCGAATGAAGAAATTTGGAAATGTTGAAATTCCGAGCGAAGCTTTTACTGTAATGCTAAAACGAGATTAAAAGAGGTTTTTGAAAGCCTCTTTTTTTATTTTTATACTTGACAAAATATATCGGGGGGGGGTAAAATGATTATGTAATAATTAATATTTTATAAAGGGAGTTATAATGAAAGAAGAAAAATCAACTGTAGAATCTAATGATAGCAAGCAGCTAAATAGAATATCTTCGAAAACTAAATCTGAGAAGCCATTCTATAAAAAAGCTTGGTTTTGGATTGTTATAGTTGTAATTATTGCTATTGGTAGCCAATATAAACAGCCTGAAAAGGTCGGCGAAAATAAAAATTCTGGATCAAATGCATCATCCCAAACTCAAAATAGTGAATCTAAAAAAGAAGAAAAAACTCAAAATAGTCAATCTAAGAAAGAAGAGAAAACTAAATTTAATGTTGGTGATATAATTGCTTTTGACGGAAAAGAATTAACTGTTGAAAAGGTTGAGCGAAACTGGAATTCTGAAAAGTCTTATATAAAGCCAAAAGATGGTAAAGAATATGTAAAAGTTTTGGTGAAGATTGAAAATAAATCTGAAACCGAGATGCACTATAATGTTTTTGAATTTAAGGCTGAAGACTCTAACGGGGCTGCTGAAAGTGTTAGCTGGATGGCTACCTATAGCTTACCAGATAGTCTTGACTCTGGTAAGCTAGTAAAAGGTGGTAAAAAGAGCGGTTCGATGATTTTCGAAGTTCCTGCTGGTTCTTCATTAAAACTCCATTATCAGCCATCATTCTGGTCTAATAAAAAAGTTATTGTTAATCTATAATATTTTTTAAAAAAACGGGCTTACTGTGAGCTCGTTTTAATTTGCTAAATTACTTAAAAAATGCTAAAATATAAACAGTTATGTTAGCTTATAAAAATAGATTTCACGGTCATGGTAGTTTACGTTATGTCTATTCAAACGGAACTTCAGTTCGTACACAAAAAATTACCGTGAAATTTGCACAAAATCCACGCCGTAAAGATTCACGTTTTGCGGTTGTGGTTTCGAAAAAGGTTTTAAAGAGCGCGGTTGGCCGAAATCGAATTCGCCGGCGAGTTTATGAAATTATTCGCCATGAACTACCAAAAATTGATGGCACTTTTGATGTTGTAGTGATGATTTTTCATAAAAGCATAAAAGATATTCCGCATGAAGAACTTAAAGAAACTATAATTGACATATTTAAAGAGGCTGATTTTTATTGTAATAAGTAGTAGAAAGTAGTATAATAATAGATATGAACTTGTTTGAATTATTTATTACTCAGCCAATTTTGAACCTATTATTAGTGATTTATAACTTTATTGGCGACTTTGGTTTCACAATTATTATCTTCACTTTAATTGTGCGATTTTTGATGTGGCCGCTTACAAAAAGTCAACTTCATCAATCAAAAGTTATGCGAGAACTTCAGCCGGAATTGCAAAAAATTCGAAAAAATTCGAAAGGTAATAAACAAGCTGAAACTTTGCAGATGATGGAACTTTATCGCCGTCATAATTTCAAGCCATTTCGTTCAATGCTAACACTGTTCATTCAGCTGCCAATTCTCTTAACTTTCTTTAGTGTTATGCGAATTGTGGTAAATACGCCCGATCAAATTTCGAAATGGGTTTATCAGCCAGTTACACAAATGAGTCGCGTAAGTGAGGTTATTTCAAGCAAAAAACTTGATCCAAAATTCCTTGGAGTTATCGACTTAACAGACACGGCCGTGCCTTTAAACGACCTTTCAAGTGGTTTTATGATGGTTATTTTAGTTGGGCTAACGCTTTCGCAGTGGTATATGGTTCGGCAGACTCAGCCGAAAAATGGTAATCGGCGGGTTCGTGATATTTTTAAGGAAGCAGCAGAAGGAAAAGAGCCAAATCAGGCAGAACTTAACGCTGCCGTAAATTCTAATATGAATTTAATTCTCCCAGTAATTTTGTTCTTTCTTATGATGAGACTCTATGGTGCTTTAACGTTCTATTATTTAATTTCAAACATCGTTCAAATCATTCAGCAAAAATATATCTTCTCAATTGATTCAAAAGAAATGGAAGAAATTGCTCAGGAATCTCCAAAAAATAAGCTTAAAAATGCTAAAGAAGCAATCATTGTAAAAAATACACCATCTAAGCCGATAAAGAAAAATTCGAAAGAAAAAGGCGGAACGAATATTCGAAGAATTAAAGCGAAAGATGGAAAACGGAGGTAATATGAATCGAGAAGAATCAATTGTTTTTTCGCAAAAGTTTTTGGAAGATATTTTGAGCTTTTTTGGAGTTAATTTGGCGGTTCATTCGACTGCTGATGATGAGATTATTCAACTTTCAGTTCCTTCAAGCGAGCTAAACTCTTTATTTATTGGTCGTGATTCTGGAAATTTACGTTCATTACAGTTTTTAATTTCACGAGCGCTTGAGGCTAAAAATGCTGAAATTCACCGTGTAAATATTGACGTTGCAGATTATAAAAAACAACGAGCTCAAAAAATTACTGAAAAAGCTGAAAAATGGATTGAACAAGTTCGAAAAACTGGAGAGCCTTATCGATTAAATTTAAATCCAACCGACCGCTTCACTGTTCATAAATTAGCTCAAGATTATTCGGATATCGAAACACATTCTGAAGGTGAAGGTCGCGAACGACAATTAATTATTTCGAAAAAATAAGTCTTTCGAAGGCTTATTTTATTTTAGATTAACCTTTGGATTAGTTTTAAAATGGCTTCCAAATGGTTATAAATTTCTTTGGTAAATAAAAATATTTTTAATTTTTATTGAAGACAACTTTTTTGTAAAGGATGAAGTTCCAGATTAAGCTGAAGACAGTAGCGATAAGCTTTGAAATTAAAAGCGATATCTTTGGATTTTTTAAAATGCTTTCGAAAAATGGTAAAGTTAGAAAAATTATCACACCTTGAACAACCCAAAGCCCAAAAAGTGTTATAATAATAAAAAGTGCCATTTCTCGAGCAAGTTCTTTTTTATTTTTTGAAACGGATTTGAAAGTGATTTTTTTATTTAAGCCAAAGCTATTTATAAAAGTAATCCCAGTTGAGAAAACGTTTGCAATTAAAGAGCTAATTCCAAGAGAAGTTAGCCCAAAAAGAATTGCAAAATCTAGAATTGTATTCAATCCACCAATTGCTGCAAACCAAAATTCTTGGCTATTTTTTAACTTTTTTAGTAGATTTTTCATGGTTAAATTCCTTGATTTCTTGCGTTAGATAAACAGGGCGATTTTTACTTTCGATGAAAATTCGACCAATATATTCGCCTAAAATTCCAATTGAGAGGAGCTGAATTCCACCAAGAAAAAGAATTACCGACATAATTGAAGTATAACCGTCACCAGTTGGAACACCGAAAAGCGGGCGAATTAGCAAAAAAGCGATCCATAAAAATGCAGCGATTGAGATAAAAAATCCTGTAATTGTAGCAATGCGAAGTGGTGCGACAGTGAAGCTAGTGATTCCTTCGATTGCTAGATTGAAAAGTTTTGCATAATTCCATTTTGTTTCGCCCGCTACACGCGCATCACGTTTATAAGTAATTTCTTTCTTTCGAAAACCAACCCAAGAGAACATTCCTTTGGTGTAACGGTTGGTTTCGCGGAGAGTTTTTAGGGCTTCGACTGCGCGGCGGTCGAGAAGTCGAAAATCGCCAGTGTCGCGTTGAATTTCAATTTGTGAAATTTTATCAAGTATGCTGTAGAACCATTTCGAAGTTTGCTTTTTAAGCCAAGTTTCACCATCACGAGATTCACGTTTAGCATAAACATCATCAAAACCTTCTTCCCAGAGGTTGATCATTGCAGGAATTAACTCTGGTGGATCTTGTAGATCTGCATCAATAATCACTAATGCATCTCCTTTTGCATAATCAAAACCTGCCAGCATTGCATTTTCTTTTCCAAAATTTCGGCTTAAATTAATGTAGGAAATTCGCGAATCTTTTTGGCTTTCACTTCTAATAATTTCCATTGTTTTATCTTTCGAACCGTCATTAATAAAAAGAAATTCAAAATCATATTTTGAAGTATTTTTTGCTAAAAGGTTGAGCCTTTCGAAAAGTTTTGGTAGAGATTTTTCTTCATTATAAGCTGGAATCATGATTGTGATGAGTTTCTTCATAGTAATTATATTATAGCACAAAATCACCAAAAAATATAACCAAAATGTTGAAATTTTATTTGGCTTATGTTAAAATTGGTTTAGGAGAAATAAAATGAAAATAAACACACAAAATACTAAAAAAACTAAAACTATTATTTTTGCTATATTTGTAATTTTGCTGGTTGCCGGTGCTGGTGGAATTTTCTGGTGGTCAAATTCAAATTCTCAAAAAAATAATGAGAAAAAAGAAGAAAATACTTCAAAAGTTGAAGAGAAAAAAGAAGAGTCAAAAAAATCTGAAGAAACTAAAAAGCAAGAAGCTACGAAGGAAATCATTAATTCGAAAACTAAAAATAATAATACTGATCGTGCTGAAGGAACTGTTGAATCCTCGGGCTATACAAATTTTCCAACTTATACAACCGTGCAGGTTGAAGATGGCGCAGTTCGCGTGGCCGGGCAGATTTCAGGGCTTCTTTATGATGATGGAAATGGTAAATGTTCATATACTCTAACACACTCTGACGGAACTAAAATTGAACTTTCAACCGAAATTTTAGAGAGTCCAAATAATAAATACTGTAAGGCAGTTTCGAAAAAAATTAGCGATAGTGAATTTAAAACTGGAAAATGGACAGCAATAACAACTTATAAAAATTCAAAACAAAAGCAAGAAGGAAGGTCGGATGCTCAAAGTTTTACAATCGAGAAGTAGAAAATTTAAAAAATCAATTTTAATTGGTGCGCCAGTTGTGGCGGTTATTGTTTTTAGTTCTTTAGCTGTACTTAGAAATCTTTCTAACGCTGTTAAAGCAACCGATTTCAATCCCGGCCGAATTATTGACGATAGTATTTTTTATAATAAAGATGCAATGAATGTGCAGCAAATCCAAAGCTTTTTAAATAAGCAAATTGGTAGTTGTGATACCTGGGGTACTGGACCTTCTGGGAAAAATGATGGTAGAACCGCTGCTCAATTTTCTGCTGCACAAAATTCAAATTATTGGCATAAACCTCCATATGTATGTATAAATAATTATCACGAAAACCCAAATACTGGCGAAACTTCTTTCGAAAAAGGTGGCGGATCTTTCGAAGGTGGAATTTCGGCGGCACAGATTATTTATGATGCGGCTCAGAAATATGGAATTAACCCGCAAGTTTTGTTGGTTTTACTGAAGAAAGAATCTCTCAATTTATTAGATGATAATTGGCCAGTAAAAACTCAATATAAATATGCGATGGGCTATGCTTGCCCAGATTCTGGACCTGGATTTTCTGCGGCTTGTGCGGATTCGAAAGCTGGTTTTTATAAACAAATGACTTTGGCAGCTTGGCAGCTAAAATATTATAAGGACCATCATAAAGATGGTGGCTATTCGCTAAAGCTTGGATGGAATAATATTCAATATTCACCAAATCCAGCTTGTGGTACAAAACGTGTTAATATTGAGAATGTTGCAACTTTAAGTTTATATATTTATACGCCGTATGTTCCGAATGACTCAGCGCTAGCAAATTATCCGGGGACTTCACATTGTGGAGCTTATGGAAATCGTAATTTCTTTATGTTCTTTAACCAGTTATTTGGTTCAACTCTTGAAAGTAAAAGAATACACAGTGGAATATATGAAAGATACATTGAGTTAGGTGGCGAAAAAGGATATCTTGGTGATGTAGATTCTGAATTTTTCAAGACCGATAAATCAATATTCCAAAGGTTTAAAAATGGTTTCATAATTGGAAGCGAAAGTACTGGATATTGGGAAAACTATGGTAAAATTAGACAAAGATATTCTGAACTAGGTTATGAACATGGTAAGATGGGACTGCCATTATCTGGATATTTTAACATCATTAATAATGGTTGTGCGCAAAAATATCAGAGTGGTTTCATAATTGGAAGCGAAAGTACTGGATATTGGGAAAGTATTGGTTTAATTAGAGAGAAGTATGCTCAATTAGGCTATGAACATGGTAAGATGGGACTGCCTATAACACAAGAATTTTCAACTATTCAAGGCGGATGGTTCCAAAAATATCAGAATGGTTTTATCATAGGTAGTCCAAAATCTGGATATCATGAAAGTTATGGCAAAATACGCGAACGCTGGAATAAGATTGGTAATGAAAAAGGTGCTTTAGGGTTTCCTATTAGTGATGTTATTGAAGAAAAAGGTTATAAGACACAACACTACGAGAGGGGTGATATTATAGGAAACGATAATTCAGGATATTGGGAAATTCAGGGTGATGTATTTAAATTTTATAATTCATTAAATGATACACAAAAAGATGAACTCGGCTTACCATTAAAGAATGAAGCATGGAATAATGGCAAATGGACTCAGTATTTCGAAAGAGGATTGATTACAGGCGTTGGCGATAAATATATATTAAAAATAGATAAATAGCAGTTAAAACAGCAGAGATGCTGTTTTTTCTTATTGAAAATAATCTAGAAAGTTAGCTAGTTTTCAGGTGTTAAAAACAGTTTAGTGTTGGAGTGTTAGGCGATATATGATATAATTAAAAGCATAATGATTAAAATAGGATTTTTTGAAAAGAGGAATCGGGTTTTACTTGCAGAACTCGTTAAAACAGATTTTAAGTTAAGATACCAAGGCTCAGCTTTAGGAATTTTATGGTCAGTTCTTAAACCGCTTATGATTTTTGTGGTGATGTATTTTATATTTGTAAAATTCTTGCGAATTACTGATCCTTCAATTCCAAACTATGCAATAACTCTACTTCTTGGTCTCTCTCTTTGGGGATTTTTTACCGAAGCAGTTACTTTAGGGATGAATTCGATTGTCGCCCGTGGTGATTTGATGCGAAAAATTAATTTTCCAAAATATATAGTGATTGTTTCTTCAATGGTGAGTGCCTTAATTTCACTTTCAATTAATCTTTTGGTGGTTTTAGCTTTTGCAATTTTTGCTGGTGTAAAATTCCAATGGTCTGTTTTACTTTTACCATTTAACATTATACTTCTTTTTGCTACAGCTTTTGGTTTAGCGTTAATTTTATCAACTCTTTATGTTAAATTCCGTGATATTTCGCATATCTGGGAAGTCTTTATGCAGATTTTAGTCTATTCAATGCCAATTATGTATCCAATTTCAATGGTTACAAAAGTTTCAATTTTTGGAGTTTCGATTGCAAAAATCATGATGCTTAACCCGATTGCGCTTACGATTCAAGATATTCGCCACAATTTTATAGCTCATGAAACACCAACTTTCTGGACACTTTTCGAAAATTACTGGTTTGCGTTAATCCCAATTTTGATCACAACTTTATTAGTAGCTTTTGGGCTATGGTATTTTAATAAAAATTCAAAGAAGTTTGCGGAGATTATGTAATGGGAAAATACGCTTTAGAAGTAAAAAATGTTTCGAAAAGTTTTCGTTTGCCAACAGAGCAGGCGAGCGGTATTAAACAAGCTTTCGTAAACTGGACGAAGGGAATTAAAGGTTATAAAGAACAAAAAGTTCTTAAAGATATTTCATTCAAGGTTAAAAAAGGTGATTTTTATGGTATTGTTGGGCGAAATGGTTCAGGAAAATCAACATTACTTAAAATTATTTCGCAAATTTATACGCCAGAGAGTGGTACGGTAAAAGTTGACGGAACTTTGGTGCCATTTATTGAACTCGGTGTTGGGTTTAATCCAGAACTTACTGGCCGTGAAAACATCTATTTGAATGGTGCACTTCTTGGATTCTCGAAAGAAGAAATTTCTGCAATGTATAATGAAATTGTGGAATTTGCTGAGCTCGAAGAATTCATGGATCAGAAATTGAAGAATTATTCTAGCGGAATGCAGGTTCGTTTGGCTTTTTCGATTGCGATTAAAGCTCAAGGTGATATTTTAGTGTTGGATGAAGTTTTGGCGGTTGGTGATGAAGCTTTTCAGCGTAAATGTAATGATTTTTTCGAAAATATTAAGAAAGATAAAACTAAAACTGTTATCTTAGTTACACATTCAATGGCGGATGTTAAAAAATATTGTAATAATGCTATTTTTATTGCAGATGGTATGATAAGTGAATCTGGCGATGTTGATAAAGTTGCTGAGAAATATATAGCTTCCAACCTAGACACGCTTAATTCGCGCAATATTCATAATTCTACTACTGATGATAATTCTTCCTCAATTAAAATTGTTGGGAATAAACCAATTATTCATCATGGCGAATATTTTGAGGCTGATATAGAATATTCGTATGGTGGTGATGCTGAATTATATATTGCTTATACTCTTCAAGATGAAGGTAGGGGTGGTAGAGTATATGATAGTGGTCATGTAAAGGTTTCTTCAGATAATTCAGTATTTAATATTAGGATTTCTTTAGACAACTTTAATTCTACCGACTTTAGGTTGATTGCAGTTCTGTATGAAAAAAATAAAGATCATTCTAAAGCTATTGCTAATACTTTTGATGGCGGTGATTTTAGATTTAAATATTTAACTGATAAAACCGACAACGATTACGGTTTAGTAAAAAAGAATATTATCGAATAGGAATAGAGAGTTTTTAAACAATACCACTACTTGAGTTTAAGCAGTGGTATTAAAATAAAAATATTATTTTTTAGCTTATTTTTTTCAGTATGTAATATTTTTCATCTAATTTCATATTTTTTTGTGATTTAATATTTTTAATAAACAACAATACATTAGCTAAAATAAATGTTAATAGAGCATTTTTTAGTATTAAAGTTGCTATAAGTAGAAGTATATATTTTATTATCCCAATCTCTGGTGTTTTTTTAATAAATTTTGGTGCTAGTATTATATTGTCAATAATACGCTTTACATTATTTAAAGATTTTTTATATCCTTCTTGCTTGATTGAATATTGAATAGATGACATTATGAAAGATATTAGCCACCTAGCTTTAATAAGTTGAACATAGGGGTTATCGTGCTGATTTGCTATTTTTGAAAATTTATCTAACTCTCTTGCATTTTTTATTCTATATTCAGTGTTAAGCTTTGTAGTTTTTACTATACTTGTTTCACTATCAGATATGTATGTGTAATAAGGGGCTACATCTAGTATATCAATCCTGCTTGATTTTAATAAGAAATTCAGGTTGAATATTAGATCCTCTCCAAATCTAAGGTTTTCATCTAATTTAATATTATTATCACGGATTATATTTTTTCTATAAAGCCTATTCCACAGATTATACATTCGTCCATCTAAACTTAGAGATTTCAATGTTTTTTGTGTTATATCATTTTTACCTGTTATGGATTGTTTTTCTAAATTAATGTGTCTATAAGTACTTTTATTATTTTGATCATGCCTTATGTTCCACCCAAAAACAAGCATATCTGAATTTTTATAATTATTCATTTTTATTGTTTTTACGGTGTTTAAAAGATGTTCGGAATCTATAATATCGTCTGAATCGCAAAATCCAATCCATTCTCCAGATGTGTTAGATATTCCAATATTTCTAGATGCGCTAGGGCCAGAATTTTTTTGTCATATTACTGATACATCATTAAGCTTGGATATATTTTTTAGAGAATCTAGCGTTTCTTGATCATCTGATCCGTCATCAACAACTATAATTTCTAATATATTATCCATTGTGCTACTTACTTTAAGTATTGAATTAACAATGTTTTCTATATTAGTACCCGTATTGAATACGGGTACTATAAAACTTATTAAGTATTTCGAATTATTGCTCATATATTTAATTATATATCCTTAGAAATCTTATCTATAAAGCTTTTCCATGAATGCTGCGTTTTTAGCTTTTTTCGCAAATTTGCTGTAAATTTTTCTGCATATGTCGGATTGTTTTTCAGGAATTCTATAGCTTTTACATATCCATCTATATCTTCCATATCTACTAATAATCCGCTCTCTTTATCGGTTATAAACTCGCTGATTCCGCCAATGTTACTGGATACTATTGGTATTCCTTTGGATGCTACTTCTAACAATATATTCGGAACTCCATCTGTTTGAGAGGTATATAAATATATATCGTAGTTACTTGTTTCTATAGAATTTATACCTTTAAATCCTCCCATATAGTTAACTCGAGAGTCCTTGAAATATTTTTTGCTATATTGTTTTTTCTCAATGACCCCGTATGCATCTATTTCGAAATCTTTCGAGAGCTCTTTAGATATTTTTTTAAGGATATCTGGTCTTTTTTGGAGTGCTATTCTGCTGGCCCATAGAATTTTAATTTTTTGACCATATTCTATATTATTCGAATTGTTATCTTCTTCTATAGTTTGTGGTTGATAGTGAACTCTAAACTTAGACTTTTCGAACAAATTATTTTCCAAGGCTTGATCTATTACCGCTTGGTTATCTGTGAAAACTAAATTAACTATATCCCACACTTCTACTAATTGAGGATCTGCGAATGAAAGTATTCTATCTTTTTGGCTAGTAAATTCACGCATGAACAAAGATATATTTAATTTAATATTTTTTTCTTTGATTACTGACTTGTGCTCTGATAGCCATCTATACCAATACTCATCATTTATTAAGTGTAGATTTTTAATTTTTGCTTGTATTAGGAGACGCGACCATATTATATTCTTTTCATAATCTCCCATTTTTTTCGTCAATCTTCCGAAATCTATTAGATCTACTCCTAAATTACTGAAAAAATCGATAGTTGGCTTATTAAAAGGCTGTGTCGATAATATTCCTATATTCCATTTAGGGTGAATCTCTTTTAAAGCTCTGATATAGTTAGAAATTAACTTTTCTGTTCCGCCCCTTCCGCTCATAGCAGGTGCTAAGAACAAATAATCTATATTATTTCCAGATATCTGTTCGCATAGCTTTTTATATACGATTCCATACTCATTGTCTAATGGGTTAAAAGTTAGTGGATGAAATTCTACTTGTGATATTTTTTCTTTTGTGGGGTAGAGTTGATTTTCTATGGCATTAATTTCTCTCCAGTCTTCAATAAAGAAGGTGGGGAGCTTTTTCATATTTTTTTTACTTAGGATTCTTGATGCCACTGGTGACATAGCTCTTCTTATATTCTCTGATTTTTTTGCAATATCATACAGTGCTCGATAATATTTTTTAATATTAATCCTAGAGCTTGTCTTTTTTTGAGGTATTGGCATTTCGATTGACTTAATATATTCTATATCGAACAGGTCTGAATAGTCTAGAATTGTATTTTTGTGTTGGGTTGATACCGAGACGTTAGGCCGCTGGCGATAGAAGAAAGTAGTTTCGGGCGCAATAAGTATGGGTATATTTTTAGAAATAATATCACAGTTAAATAGATAATCCTCGAATCCAAAACCTCCTTTTTGGGGTTTGAATAGCGTATCTTTTAGTAACTCTGTTTTAGCTATTAAAGTTAATGTCCATGGATTCCAATATGACATCTGTATAGAGTCTATATTTTTTTCTGTAGAATTTCGCATTTGCCATATTGATAGAGAATTCATGCGTGTGCCAAACATCGCATGTATTTGAGGCCTAATGATTGAATTTTCGTTTTCTTTTAATTTTGCTAATCCATTTTTAAACCAATTCTTAGATACTAGATCATCGCCATCTATAAGTGCGCATATTGATCCTTTTGCTTTCGAAATTGCGAAATTTCTATTATCTGCAGGATTTCCAAAAGATGATTCGAATATTTTGATTTGTTTTTTCTTACTTAAAAATTTAGCAACTCTTATAGTTTCATCATCTGGATTATCTAGACTTATAATTATTTCATAGCTTATTTCAGGTAATAGTTCTATAGATTTTTCTATAGATAATATTGTTTTATATAGATACAATCCTTCGTTATGGGCTGTTACTACTATAGATAATTTAGTCTCTTCTATATTTTTCATATATATTATTATAGCATATAGCATGTTGAAATTGAATATTGGATTAGTGTGTGTTATAATGATGACATGGTAATTAAGGCATTAAGATTATTTTCTCTTATCAGCTTAATATTTGGCATATTTGGTCTTTCGAAAAATATATTTAGTGTATATGATCCTTATAAAGTATTGATTATAGCAATAGTATTGATTTTGTTTGTTGTGGCGGTTTTTTTATTATCTAAAAAATTTAGTAAGAAAACTCTGCTTATATTCTTTATTTTTATTGCTTCAATCTCTCAAATGATAACTGGTTTTTCTACCGCCTCAATACAACACTCTTGGGATGCTGGTGCTATACAAACCATAGCTAATAATTATATAAAAACTGGTAACACCGATCCAGATGATAAAGCTTGGGAATATAATTATTTATTGAGATATGATAATAATATAACTATAACTTATTTTGTAGTAATAATATATCGTATAGCTAATTTTGTAGGTATTGATAAAGATATACTTCTAATTTTTATAAATAATATATTAATTCTTGTTTCTTCACTATTTATAATGGCTATTATCTATGTTAAATTTAATAAATCTGTATTTTCTATTATATCAACATTTATTATTGCTATAATAAATTTTTCTCCATATTCTACGGTATTTTATACGGATACTGTCGGTCTGTTCTTTGTTGCTTCTCAATTATTCATTCTTTTACTTATTGAATTATATGCAAAAAAAGGCAATGGCTGCATACTAAAAATCTTAACTATATTATTAGGAATTTTTGCTTACTTAGGGTATGCTATAAAGCCTACAACTTTAATATTGATGATATCAATATTTCTATCTTCGTTATTTTTTATAAATAGATGTCGAAATATAAAAATAATCGCAAAATATTTTGGTTTATTTATAATCGGAGTTATTTCTTCCTTTTTTGTATTAAATACTTTAATTACATCTTCTAACGGTTTTGCGAAATATTCCAGTAGCCAAATACGTGAAAAAAGAACTGGATTTTTACATTATTTAGGTATGGGATCCATGCGAGGGCTTCCACCTTATAATGAATGTAATACTGGATCATATTGCCCGAGATACGCTGATGATACTGCCGCTAAAGGTGCAAGAGAGCGCGAGAAAGTAAGTTTAAATATATTTATTGATAGTTTGACAAATGATTTTCCTTTTGGATGGCTTAAATTTGCTATTTTAAAGATTTCAAATTTCTTTAACGACGGAACGTTCGGAGTGTGGGGAGAGGGTTCTAGTAGAAATAATTTCATACAGTTTTTAGCTGAAGGTAATATAGTGCATAAATTTAGGCGTTTTCTATCTTGGAATGGTGATAAATTTCGGCTATTTAGTGTTTTTATTTCTATTATGTGGGGAACTATTCTTACTTTATTTACAATTTTTATCTTTAAATCAGCTAATAAGTTTAAATACTATCATGTAGTTTTACTATTTTTCACTCTTTTAGTAGTTGCATATCAGGTTTTATTTGAAAGTAGGGCAAGATATATTTTTATATATTTACCTATTTTTATAGTAGGCGCTGCGTTTGGTTTAAATTTTATATTGGAGATGTATAATGGCCGTAATGAAAAAAGATAAAATAACCATATTTAAAGTCAATTTAGTATTGTCTGATACCTTAGCGGTTGTTAGCTCGTTTATGCTTGCTTATTTTGCGCGAACTCATCTTGATTCCCGTGCGTATTATTTTGCGCCAAATATCTGGAATTTTGTATTTTTGGCGGTTTCACTTCTTCCACTTTGGCTAGCCATTAACTATTTCTTTGGCCTTTATGACCGTTCGGTATTTTTTTATCGGCCAAAAGAGTACGGTAGAGCTTTAGTTGTTTCAATAATTAGTATTATGGCGATGATCTCTTATGAATTTTTCACTGGCGATGAAGTTTTTCCAGTTCGAATAATCGCAGTTTTCTTTGTTCCAATTAATTTCTTAATGATGATTATTGGTCGCGAAATAGTGCGTTTTATTCGCCGTGCTTTGATTCGAAGCGGTTTTGGCCGCCAAAAAGTTTTAATTATTGGTTCGAACTCTCGTTCAACAGAATTAGCTCAATTTTTTCACGATAATATTGATTTTGGTTATGATGTGATTGGAATGGTTTCGAAAAGTCAATTTTTACCAACGAAATCGGCTGTTCGACATTTTGCGAGTTTTAAAGATGCAGCTTTAAAAACGAATCCTGATATTTTAATTCAAACTGACACACTTAGAAGTGAAGATATTTATAATTATGCGATTGAAAATCATCTTGAGTATATGTTTGTGCCGCAACAAGATAGGCTTCTTTCGCAGATTAACACAATCGAAGTTATTGGCGGAACTCCAATTATTGATGTAAAAATTACAAAATTATTTGGAATGGGTCGAATATGGAAGCGTTTGATGGATCTAACTTTAGCGATCTTTGGTTTAATTTTAGTTTCACCAATAATGTTAATTGTGGCGATCATTATGAAGATTACTAATCCTAAAGATTCAATTTTCTTTAGGCAAGTTCGCTTAACACGCTTCAATCGTGAATTCTATATCTATAAATTTCGCTCACAAAAGGCTGAATTTGACGGGTTAACTCCCGAACAGGCTTTTGAAAAAATGGGAAAACCTGAACTTTCCAAAGAATATCGCAAAAATGGAGATCAGCTTGATAACGACCCAAGAATTACAAAAATTGGAAAATTCATCCGTGCAACTTCTATCGATGAACTGCCGCAGCTTTTTAATGTGGTTCGTGGCGATATTTCACTTGTCGGTCCTCGGGCTTTAATCCCACAAGAAATTAATAAATCAAACCGAAAAAATATTATTTTGGCGGTAAAAGCTGGTGTTACTGGATTAGCTCAGGTTTCAGGTAGGCGTGATATTTCTTTCGAAGAACGTCGTAGGCTGGATGTTTATTATGTTCAAAACTGGTCAATTATTTTTGATATTCAAATTTTATTTAAAACTGTTGCAAGTGTAATTTTTCGAAGAGGGGCGAAATAATGCAAAATCCAAAATGGTTAAATGGTAAGAAAGTTGCGATTGTGACAGACTGGCTCACCACTTATGGTGGTGCTGAAAAGGTTGTTGCTACGGTTTCAGATATTTTCCCTGAAGCGCCAATTTTTACATCACAATATTCAGAAAAAGAAGTTGATTGGTTCTCAAAAAATGATGTTCGAGTTGGTTGGTTAAATATTTTCCCGGCAAAATTGCGTAAAATATTACCAGTTGGGCGAATTCTATATTTTCGAAATTTAGGCAAAAAACTAAAAGATTTTGATGTTATTATTTCAATTTGCTGCGCTGAAAGCAAAGGCTTGGATCTTTCGAATGATCAGCTCCATATTAGTTATTTACAAGGCCCTCCAATTCAATATTATTGGGGAATGTATAATGATTATATCGAAAATCCTGGGTTTGGTAGGTTGAATTTTTTGGTGCGATTTTTATTTAAATTATTGGTTAACCCACTTCGAAAAAACGATTTTAAACTTGCTCAAAAACCAGATTTTTTGATTGCAAATTCAAACTATTCTAAAAACGAGATTTCGAAGTATTATAAAAGAGAATCAACTGTGGTTTTTCCACCAGTAGAAATTAGAGAATTTAAGTTTCAAGATAAAAAGAAAAATTACTACATTACAACTTCTCGCCAAGTTAATTGGAAAAAACTTGATTTAGCAGTTAAAGCTTTTGCTAAAAATGGTAAAATGTTGATTTTGGTTGGTGGCGGAGCTGAGCATCAAAAGTTAAAAAACCTTGCAAAAAACTCACAAAATATTAAGTTTATTCAAAGAGTTAATAGCCCAAAAGAGCTTTCGAAAATTGTGGGTGAAGCAAAAGGTTTTATTTTTCCGAGTTTAGAGCCTTTTGGAATTGCGCCAATCGAAGCTCTTGCTACTGGAACACCAATTTTAGCATTCAATAAAGGTGGTTCGCAAGATTATATTCAAGAGGGTAAAAATGGTGTATTTTTTGATGAGCAATCAGTTGAGTCAATCTTAAGTGCTATTAAAAAATTCGAAAAATTAAATTTTGATGCTAAAAAAGTTTCAGAAAGTGCTAAAAGTTTTTCGAAAGATAATTTTAAGAAAAATTTCGAAAGAGAAATCAGGAAAGGATTTAATGAAAAATTTTAAAAAACTTAGTTTAGCTGAAAAAATATTATTTTTTGCGCCATTTATGGTTTGGTTTTCATATTACCCAAATTTTAATTTTGGTAAAGCGGCGGGTGCAAATTTAGAATTTTCAATTGCTCTAATTTATGCTGTAATTTTAGCACTCTTTAGTATTAAAAATATTTTTAAAAACCGCAAAACTCTTTTAAAGAACAACGCAGTTTTGGTTACTGGATTTTTTGTTTTTTGGAATTTTTTAACGATTTTAAGTTCGCAAAATCAATTGAGAAGTTTTTTAGTTTCTGGCGTTTGGTTAGTTTTGTGGCTTGATTTTTTGGCGATTTTGAGTTTTTCGAAAAATAAAAAATTATTTGAAAGCATTATAAAAAACTTTATTTTTAGTACTTTTTTAATGTCAATCTTTGCAATAATTCAGGTTGTTTATGGAACTTGGTCGGATTGGGGTCTTTGCGCTGGGTGCAGTGCACGAGGTTTTGGATTTGTGCGCCCAAGCGTTTTTGCAATTGAACCACAATTTTTTGCAAGCATGCTTCTTGCGCCAATTTTAATTTTAATAAGTAGAATTTTTAATAAAAAATCCACAAAAAAAGAAAAAATAGCAGTTTGGATTATGCTTTTTGCTTTATATTTAACACTTTCGCGTGGGGCAATTTTTGCACTTTTATTGGCAGTTTTAGTTTTGATTTTTGTAAACCAAAAATTTTCGAAAAAGGTAATTTTACAAAATTTTTTAATTTCTGGCTGGTTTATTGTTTCTAGTTTTTTGGGCGGAATGATTTTTCATGCAATTTTTACCGAGCTAAACCCACGAGTGAGTGATGGTTTTTATGATTCAATTTCGAAAAGTGTAAACCAAATAAGTTTAGGAAAAATTAAATTGCCGAAAATTGAAAAAGCAATTAATCAAGAAATTAAAGAGCCACAAATTGAGAGTAATGGTTTAAATTCAGAAGGTCGTCCAACAGAAAAAGTTGTGGAAAAACCTAAAAAGGCAATGTTCGATGGTTATGTTGAAAAGTCAACCAATGAACGCACGAGAATGTCGGATCTGGCGATAGAAACTTGGCTTTCGAACCCTTTTGTTGTATTCTTTGGAGTTGGTTCTGGAGCTTCTGGAACGGCAATTTTGAATTCAACTCACCAGATAGCTAACAGTTCAGAAATTGTTCAGAATGAATTTTTATCGATTTTATTAGAATTGGGTGTTTTTGGTTTAATTATTTGGGGGCTAATAATATTCGGAATTTTTCTAAAATCTAGAGAAGAGAAGTGTATTTGGGCAATTTTAACTGCGTTTTTAGTTCAATGGTTTTTCTTTTCAGGACTACCAAATGCACTACATATTTATTTGATTTTAGCAGTATCATTTGCTATAATTGAAAGAGCTTATGAAAAAAAATCAGCAATCAATAGATGGGTTCACACCAAGGCGTCGGGTCGATTCTTTAAGTCGTGATAATAGTTATGAGAAATCAGCTAAAAAACCAGTTTCAAACAATCAGGTTCAACCAAGAATAGCGGAAATTGAGCATTCGAAAAAAGCTAAAAATCGAGAAGAAAAATTAAATGAAGATATTGAATCTGCTTTACAGAATTTAGAAATTGAAGAAGTCCAGGAGAATGAGCGGAAAGAACGAATAGCTTC
>ERZ773263.985-NODE-985-length-18166-cov-5.247253_pt1 | contig 18166 bp, 18 predicted proteins | sample MGYA00511076_ERZ773263 | MGnify/ENA primary metagenome ERZ773263 (study PRJEB29015, sample SAMEA2738155) | human oral metagenome | biome: human oral; feature: human-associated habitat; material: saliva | place: China | collected 2195 ... | reverse complement strand
ACACATCCACTTTGTATGTGATAAACTATGTGCTTTTTTGGCCCCTCAACTTTTTATTTCAAGGTTTCGGCAAAAATCATCTTCTGGATAATTTTTCTCCTCCTCTCGTTTTACAATCGGCTTGAACACCTTTATTGTAACTCGTTTGGAGTTTTTTTGTGTATAACTATCGATGCGCACCCGCATAGCGGGTAGTTTATTTGTTTCGCACCTACGGAGCGAAACCGACTAAAATCGCTAATTAAAAAAGATGTTCAAATTGAACATCTTTTCGAGTGGGATGCGGTTTAAACTCCAAACTTGACTAAAAGTCTGCCGATAAGGGATACAACCTTATTGATAACCTTGGTCAACGTTTTTGTGTCCAATTTTTCTGATTCAGACTTTACTTCTGCTTTTGTCTGACTTTGGTCATTTGTGTCCTTCGTGGCAGTTGAAGGCTGTTCTGTCGCTTGATTAGCTTCTGTCTTTGTTGCTTGTTCAGCCGTATTTCCACTAGCTGCTTGGCTTCCTTGATTAGTCGCAGTTCCCTCGGAAGGACTTGTTGTGGTATTTTCTGACTTAAAGACTTTATCATATAGCTCTTGAGCAGTACCGCCACTTCCTAATTGACCAGAAACAATCTGTCCCTTCTCCAGATGAAGAACTGTCGGTGTACCGAAAGCTCCAATTTTAGTTCTCAAAAACTCTTTAGCTACAGTACTAAAATCGGCACTATCCGTATTGTAATAATAGACTTGACCAGCTGAAAGGGTATTAAAGTCCTTGATAACTGGAGAAAACTTACGACAGTAAATGCAGGTCGGACGGCCAAGATAGAGAGTATAATGGCCAGCTTGATCATCAAACATGTGGTAAACATCTGCCATGGTCACCTGTTGAAGGTCGGCGACATTCGCTTCATATTCCTCAGTCGAAATATCAGGGTTATCTCGGCCCTCTTGACTGTTACTTTCAGTTACCGAAGGAGTTTCAGTCTCAGTTTCAGTGGTCTGTTGGTTCTGATTAGCCACTTCTTCTGTCGCTTGATTAGATGACTCTTGATTATTTGAATCGGTAGCTCCTTCTTGATTGACATTATAATCTTGTGTTTGCGAAGAACCTTCAGAGGTTGTTTGAGACTGTCCTGTTTGATTAGATTCAGTCTGACTGCCCTCTTGATTGGTTACAGCTGGTTGATCTGCTTGACTATCAGCTTGAGACACTACTGCAGCTGGTTGCTCTTGGGTAGAGCTTTGACTGACTTCATCAGCAGAGACCGCACCGCCGACTAAGAGCAGAGCAGTAGCCGAAAATAATAGAAATGATTTATAACGATTCATGAATAACTTTTCCTTTCACATAATTAAAAATATTTACTATAACTAACTTTTATCTTTTTCTAAGTAGTTTAATTAAATACACGAGGTTCCAAATTATCGTTAAAATTAGTAGAATACTAACAATAATTAAAGCAATACGTTCTGTCATATCAGGGTCAGTGATTGCTCTATAAACACAAATAAGTAGGATAAGAAAACCTATTATTACTAAGGTAACAATCGTCTGAGTAGGACTAAACTGTTGTTCCGCTACTGGACGATCCTTTAATTCTTTATAAGAGATGTAAGCTAAAGAGAAAGAGCCCAAGGTCAGAATTCCTAGGCAAACACTCAACCAAACTGGGCCTTTGTTACCAATTAAGATTAAAACAAAATTAGCAACAATAAAACCCAGTAGAACGCCTCCAAGTCTTATAAATCGAAGAGCTTTTGAGCTAAGTTCTGATGGTTTCATACTATCACCTTTACTTGTATTTATATTTGATTTACTTTTTTTGATGCCAATTCCAACCAATTGGCATACTGGTCTCAATTAGGAAATTAAGAAGCTCATTGCGCCAATCACCACCTTGGATGAATGATAATTCCTTCGTAGATAAATTTTCATAATTGGTAAAATTGAATTTCATATATAAAGTTCCTTTATAGTTAACCAGATTTTCTGCTTCAAAAATTACACACAAAATTTCGTAAAGCGCAATTGTACAAAAACGAGAACCCACTGGTTCCCGTCTAATAATAAAGTAATTATTTTTCTCGTAAAATTGGAATAATAATCATAAGAAGAAAAATTGAAATTAATACTAATCTATAAATACTTCGAGAAGAAATCAAAGCATTTATACCAAATAGTGACATTATTAGTATTACTTTCATTAATTTCTTTAACATTTATCCACAAAATCCGGCAGCTGCAGCAGCACCTGCACCAATAACTAGAGGCACACCTGCACCTCCTGAAGCAAATGCAGTAGCTGTGTAAATTGAACCAGCGACAGCTACCGCACAAACAGGATTAATTTTGCCTCCGTAAATGTTTTCCAAAGTAATATTATCCAATGATTTTAAATCATTTAACACTTTATTTTTCATAATTAATCACCTTTTCTACTATTTTTATTACCTACACAGTCTTAAAGCTGTTGCACCCCCCAAAACTGCTGCACCAGCAGGACCACCGCCAAATACAAAGCCAGCACCAGCCATGCCTGCAGTTCCTAGAACACATCCCAACGATGCTTGACCACCTTCAACGGTAGATAAAGCTTCAGTATCCATAACGTCAAATCTTTCAATGGCTTGAGTTTTCATAATAATATAATTCCTCCGTTTCTTGTAAAAAGAAGTAACAAACTTCTATGGATTTAGTTGTCGGAAAGTTTGCTGGCTGATCAGTTCCTGCAAACTTTTTCATGTCTCTCGCGAGGACAATAATAGAATACCAAAAAATTTCAGTTGTGCACGTTTATGTCGTGAAAGGGCCAAAATATGTCGTGAACAGACATTGCTTCAAATGAGTCATAACTTTGATTTTCCATTCACGACTAAAATAGGCCCTTTCATGACTTGGATGAAATTTGAGTCCTTTTTTGTGGCATAATGGCTCTGATTAAGTCTTTAAAGGAGTTTTTATGTCTTTCTACAAATTTGTTCCCCAAATTGATGCCAGGGATTGTGGGGTGGCAGCTCTCGCTTCTATCGCTCGCCACTACGGAGCCAACTATTCTTTAGCGCATTTGCGTGAACTGGCCAAAACCGATAAGGAAGGGACAACGGCCTTAGGTATCGTAGAAGCTGCCAAGGCTATGGGCTTTGAGACTCGGGCTGTCCGAGCTGATATGAGCCTTTTTGAAGAAGAGGAGATTCCCTATCCCTTTATCGCTCATGTTAACAAGGAAGGAAAGCTCCAGCACTACTATGTGGTTTACAAGGCCAAGAAAAATCATCTGATTATCGGCGACCCTGACCCAAGTGTCAAGGTAACCAAGATGAGTAAAGAAAGGTTTGAAAAAGAATGGGATGGTATTTCTATTTTCTTGGCTCCAGAACCAGCCTACAAACCCCATAAGGATAAGAAAAATGGTCTATTAAGCTTTGTCCCAATCATTCTCAAGCAAAAGGGGCTTATCTTCCAGATCAGTTTGGCCAGTCTTTTAGTGACCCTGATTGATATCTTGGGTTCCTACTATTTACAGGGGATTCTAGATAGTTATATTCCTAACCAAATGATTTCAACCTTGACCATGGTCTCGGTCGGACTGGTCATTACCTATATTATCCAGCAAATTATGACCTTTTCACGGGACTATCTCCTAACGGTCCTCAGTCAAAGACTGACAATCGATGTCATACTATCCTACATCCGTCATATCTTTTCCTTGCCCATGTCTTTTTTTGCGACTAGGCGGACAGGAGAAATTACCTCTCGTTTTTCGGATGCCAATTCCATCATTGATGCCCTGGCTTCAACCATTCTCTCGATTTTCTTGGATTGCTTCATCTTAATCATTATCGGGGCTGTCTTGCTTCTGCAAAACGCCAATCTCTTCCTTCTAACCCTGCTGTCTATCCCAATATATACAATTATCATCCTTGCCTTTATGAAACCCTTTGAAAAGATGAATCAGGATGTCATGGAGGCCAACAGTATGGTTAGTTCCGCTATCATTGAAGATATCAATGGGATGGAAACTATCAAATCGCTGACTAGCGAGGAGGCCCGCTATCGCAATGTTGATAATGAGTTTATCGATTACCTCGATAAATCCTTCAAACGCCACAAGTATGAAATTTTACAAACCTCTCTTAAAAAGGGAGCCCAACTAATCTTAAATGTTGCCATTCTCTGGTTTGGCTCAAGGTTGGTCATGGCTAACAAAATCTCCATTGGTCAACTCATTGCCTATAACTCTCTTCTGGCCTACTTCACTAATCCCCTGGAAAACATCATCAACTTACAAACCAAGCTGCAATCGGCCAAAGTAGCCAATAATCGGCTCAATGAAGTTTACCTTGTTTCCTCGGAATTCGACCAGAAAACTACGAAAGTTAATCAGGAGGCTCTGTCTGGAGATATTGTCTTTTCTGATGTCTCCTACAAATACGGGTTCGGTCGAGATACCCTGACCGACATTAACCTTAAAATTGCCAAAGGTTCGAAAATCAGCTTGGTCGGTATCAGTGGCTCTGGGAAAACGACGCTGGCTAAACTAATTGTCAACTTTTTCCAACCCTACAAGGGAGAAATCACTATTAAGAGCCTAAATACCAACCTTTTGGATAAAAAGCTTCTTCGCAAATATATCAACTACCTACCTCAGCAACCTTATGTCTTTTCCGGAAGCATCTTAGAAAATTTGACTCTAGGTACTGACGAGTCTGTCAGTCAAGAGGACATCATGAAAGCCTGTGAGATGGCTGAAATCAGAAGAGATATCGAGCAAATGCCACTGGGTTATCAAACTGAGCTATCCGATGGGGCGGGACTCTCAGGTGGTCAAAAACAAAGGATAGCTCTGGCACGTGCCCTCCTGACAAAGTCACCGATTATGGTCTTAGACGAAGCGACTAGCGGGCTAGATGTCTTAACAGAAAAAAAGGTCATTGACAACCTGATGAAGATGACCGAGAAAACCATTATTTTTGTGGCCCACCGACTCAGCATTTCTGAGCGGACTGACAAAATTGTTGTTCTTGACCAGGGAAGAATTATTGAAACAGGTTCCCATCAGGATTTGCTTAAAAAGCAAGGCTTCTACTATCAACTTTTTAATAAATAAGCGGAGGTTACCATGGATAAAAAATTACTGAGCAGTTCTGAATTTTACCGCAGACGCTACCAAAATTTTGCGACCTTGTCGGTTATCCCAATAGCTTTACTGGTGATTTGTCTTATTGTCTTTTCGATGTATGCGACCAAAGAAATTGTCGTTACCAGCACGGGTGAGTTGACACCAGCTTCAAATGTTACTTCTATCCAATCTATCAGTGATAATGCTATCACAACCAATAATTTACGAAACAATAAAACCGTCAAAAAAGGCGACACCTTACTCAAATACGAAAAAACAAAATTAGATAGCCAAACCCAGCTCTACCTTGAAGAAACTGGCCAGGCTATTCAAGAGGAAAAAGCTCCAGAAGTCAAGGCGACACAAGACGGCATCCTACATTTAGAAAAAGATTATAGCGGTCAAAAAGCTATTCCAAACGGCACGACTATCGGGGAAATTTATCCTAATCTTCAAAAGGAGAAAGCTATCAATCTCACTTACTATGTCAACTCAAACTATATTGCTAGTATTAAGACTGGACAGTTGGCTAGAGTTAGCTTAAAAGGCGATAATAATAAAAATCTCCTTCTCAAGGGAAAAGTGATTGCAATTGATAAAACAGCAACAACGACAAAAGAAGGCAATGTCTTTAAAGTAAGGGCTAGAATAGACCTCGAAAAGCAAGAGAAAAAATATCTCAAATTCGGCCTCCAGGGCAAGGTGACTAGTATTGTTGCTAGGAAGACCTACTTTGATTACTATAAGGAAAAGTTCCTAGCCTCATTCAACTAAGAAGAGACATAAAAGCTCCCAGATCCAGCAGATTTGGGAGCTTTTGGTCTTTTACTACTCTTTGAAATCAAAAGGAGGCAAGTTCCTACTTTTGACTCTTATTGGGAAAGTGATGTCTCATTCCTGCACCTCCAAATGTTGAGTAAAGAGGCCGTTCTGGTTGCTAGTGTTGAGTCTAACATTGGGATAAGTTGAGAGGATTTTCTTGACGATAGCCAGACCCACGCCCCTGTCTTTACCCTTGGAAGAGACGCCCGTTTGGAAGAGCTGAGCGATATTGTCAGTTTTTTCTTTGGTGCTATTGGCCAGAATAAAAACATAGGTATCGTCATGTTTAAAATAGGAAATCAAGAGTTGCTCATCCTCGGATTCATTGGCCGCCTCGATAGCATTGTCCAAGAGATTGGAAACCAGCCGAATAAAGTCTAGACTGGAGAAACTGACGGGAAGTCCAATGGGGTTGAGAATTTCCACTTTGATATCCAGTCCCAAGTCAATAGCCTTGGATAATTTGGACGAAAAAATACTCTTCAAAGCATCGTCTTTGAGATTAGCCAGATTAGCAATCTCGAATTCCTTGGTACCCAGAATTTGGTCGGATTCCCGAGTAATCTCATCCAGAGTCTGACGAACACTAGCCAAGTCATCATGGTCAGCACTATAACGGAGGCTGGTTAGGATATTACTATAGTCATGCCGGAAGGAGCGAATCTTAGCGTAGAGATTTTCAATCTGGTGGCTATAATCAGTGATATTTTTGAGCTCACTTTCTTTTTGAGAGACTAAGCGTTCCTCATAGATTGTCGCAACTTTAAAATTTAGCATCGAAATGAAGGATAAAAAGACCAACATAAACAGCGTACTAGTATTAATCCGGAAGTTTGCTGCCTCTGTTGCATTAATCAAACCAAAAGGAGTGACGAGAACATAAGTCAACCAGAGAACTAGAAAATATGCCAAGAAAAAGATGTTATGGAATAGGATAACCGATTGAATACTTTTATCCTCTACGACTTCATTTACCCTCAGAAAATCCATTTTGAAATAGCGAATAATGACTTCATTTCCAAAAAGGGTCAGCAAAACCTGCAAAATTATAGAAACAATTGGTAGTTTTTGTACCGCAAAATGCGGAAACAAAGGGACGACAATTACAAAAAGTGTAAACCTAGCTATGATATCAACTCCTAATTTGACATAGAAGGCAAAGAAGAGTTTTAACCAAGTGTTTGTCACCTTTTTACTGAATTTAAAAATCAGTAAACAAATTAGAGCGAATTCAAAGAACTGATTAGTGTAAAAGAACTCGGTCAGCCAGAGGTAGGGTAAACTGCTGACGACTAGAAAGGCCAGTTGATAGGCCCAAGGTATGCGAATTTTCAGTGAGCGTCTAATAATGAATAACTCAACAAAGGACCAGAGCAGCATCTGGAAGGTCCGATTTAGATAGACTAAAGAAAGCATGATTACCTCCTATGTAATTTCTTCAAAGCATTGGCTAAGGGGCGCATCTTGGTTTTGGCGATAATGCAAGTTTCACCATTTGGAAAGTAAGCCAGACGTTGGCTCTTATCAACCTTAGCCACATTAGCTGGATTAAGACTGATTGATCGATGGACCCGGATAAAGCGATCTGTTGCTTTATCAACCTCTGCTAGGGTACCGTAAAATTCCATATAATCCTTGCGCCCATGCAAAATGATTTTGTGGGGACTGGAGGATGCCTCAATAAAATAAATTTCATTGTAGGGCATCTGAATACGAAACTGCTCATTTTCAAAGAGAAAGGAATCCTCAGCTAGATTCTTGCCAAGATTATCCTGAGCATGCCGTAAAATATTAGCCAATCTCTGCCTGAATTCTTCTTCTGGCAATTCCTTATCAATGAAATCCAGAGCAGAAACCTGATACTGGAAGGTTAGAGGCATGAAATTGGAATGGTGGGTTACAAAAACAATCAGCGCCTGAGCATCCCTAGCTCGGATTTCTCTGGCAACCTCAAACCCTTTCTGCTTCTGACCGTTCAAATCAATATCAAGAAAGAAAACATACTGGCTACCCTTGCCTTCTAGGCTTTCCATCAATTGATCAGGCCTTCCAGAAACCGAGAGCTCGTAGTCCATAGTTTCTGCTGTCGCAATTGCCTGAATAGCACTTTCAATCCTAGCTTGCTGTTTAAAATCGTCTTCTAAGGCATAGATATATAACAAAGATAACTCTCCTTTTTTCGTCAAAAACCCTAATTTAAATCATTATACAAAAAAAGACAAGCGAGAGCTTGTCTTTGTCATGAAACGGCCATAATTTGTCGTGAACTGGTCATTTCAGAGGAGGATTAACAAAAAAGAGCCAGCCAAAAGTCCAAGCAGATAGCCTACAATGACATCCTTAGGGTAATGCATGCCTCCCAAAATCCGACAGAAGCCTAATAAAACCGACAAGACCAAGCAGAAGACTGCCAGCACCGGACTAACCTGCCAAAGACTAAGACTAATCATACTGGCTGAAAAGACATGGCGACTGGGAAAGGAAGTTCCCTTGGCTGTCTTATGAATCAAGGGGGCAATCGACCAGCTTTCATAGGGCCTAGGGTAATCTAACCTTCTCCTGAAGGCACTGAGAGCTAAAAAGGCACAGGCTGTAATAAAGATAGTCAGTCCTAAGTCCGTAAAACGCTTTTGCCAAAGTAGGTAAAGTAAAAGCATGGGGTATAAGACAGCCATAATTTTGGTCAAAAAACCATTGGTAACTTTTAAAAGTTGGATAGACCAAGGATGCCGTCGCAAGAGGGCCGTTAAACGCTCATAAAATTCAGCATAGTCCTTCATGCTTGTTGCTGCTCCTTTCTCATTTCATTGGGAGTGAAAGTCGTCAATTTTCCCTTGCTTTCTGAGTTTTAAGGCTTTACTAGAGGAATTTCAGCAGTCACTATCTTGCAAACTACTGCCCTTCCTTACTAAGGTTTCCTTTCAGGCTATCATCGTGACAGTGCTTGTAGCTAGTCATCGGCTACTTTTATTAGCCAGATGACTTTGCCACACCATGCTGTCGCTTCGCTGGTATATGATGGACTAAATGTTGAAGCATCAAGCTCACCGTCACCAATCGGCTACCGCATCAAAATTTATTATGCATACAAAGTATAGTACCTAACGATTATTGTCTCAGACTCATAGCAAGTCCAGATTGACAATTGTAGACTCGCTTTGTCCATTATATTCTTTTGCTTTCCCAAGAATATTAATCTTTTGCTAAGCCTTCTATCACTTCCGCCTGAGCCAAAGAGACTAAGACCTCTGCTGGCAGGAGCAGTTTAGAAGTGACTAGTCCTCCGCCAATGACAAGCTTCTCTTGTTCAAGCAGGCTGCTATCAACTAAGATTTTCCAATCATCGGGAAGTCCAAGGGGCGTGATGCTGCCAAACTCCATTCCTGTCACCTCCAAAACAACTTCTAAATCCACAAAATGAATCTTGCTTGCATCTAAGGGTCTCTTGACGGTCGCATTGGTCTTGGCTCTATTTCCATAGGGAACTAAGAGGGCAGCGTATTTTTTATCCTCTCCTCTACTTCCTTCAACGACTAGGCAGTTGACTTCCATTTGTAGGGAATGTCGTATTCCTTACTGAGTAACTCACCATCGGCAAAATCAGGATTATTAATTCGGGCAACTTTAACAGTCTGGCTCAGTCCTTGCTTTTGCACGAATTCAGCAACAGCTGGAGCGACTAAGTCTTCACGCCCTTCAAGAGGTTGAAAGTCTAAATTCATTTGCTATCCCTAACCTTTCAATAAGTTAAGAAAATAGGCCAGAAAATGGCTCTATTTCCTACGGCAACCACTATGGTGGCTTGCCTAAACTTCTCACTAAGTCAGATAAGCGACCATTATCGGCTCAATTTTCTGACTGTCGCTAAATTGAGCAAGGCCTTGGTATTGTTTGAAAAAATATCTGCCTTATCAACCGGACTGATTGGCAAGGCCTCAATAGCCTGGTTGATTTCTTCAGTCGCACCCGCCGGTAAAATTCCCAGAGGGGCCGTCCGTTCCAAAGAGGACCTTGTCCAGACCAAAATAATCCAGACAGAGTTCTAAAGCCTTGGTATTGCCCAAGAGAGCCGTATCCACATAGAACTTTTTGAAATCAGCAGCCTAGTCCGCTGGTAAAATCCGCTCAATTCGTCCAGCAAAGTAAGGAGCCATGACACCTGCGTGATGGACAATAACCTTCAGGTCAGGAAAGTCTTGGAAATAACCGGCCTGTACCAATTGCAACATGGCCTGAGTCTGCTCGTATTCCCAGGAGAAAATAATATTATTATCGGGCTTGCGACTGTCAAAGACCGGATGAAGCCAGACCGGCAGATCAAATTTAGCCAAAGCTTCAAAAATAGGACGGAACTCTTGGTCAGCCAGAGACTTGCCCAAGCGGCGAGTGAACAGCTGAACGCCAAGAATCTCCGAATTGGCCTGCACAAAATTTTCAATGATATCCAGAGCTTCTGGAATATTATTCATGGGTAACATGGCCACCCCACCAGCAAAAATATCCGAATTTTCCCTAACTGTCGACAGCAGCTCGGCGTTAGCTTCCCTGACCAATTGAGCAGCCACTTCTGCTTCCAGATAGTCTTCAGGATTGGGGTTGACATAACTGATGATTTGCTTGGTGTCGGCTGGCATGGTCCGTCGCCGTTCCGCCATATTCATCAAGACTGGGTTCTTGATAAAGGGCATCTTCTTAGGCAGGTCTCCGTCAATTTCCAGCATCTTCCAATAAAAATCTGGTAGGAGCACATGGGCAAAGACATCTATTTTAGTCATAACTATCTTCTTCATAAGATACGACAGAGCAAAGTCATCTAGTTACTAAAGTAACTGATGACTAACAGCAACTGCCCTGGCAGTTGCTTAGCTCTCTCATTAACTTTCGATAAAGCAGTAGTCTGACTGCTTTATCTCCGCGTCGCAGAGCCGTTAAACACCACACAGGAAACTTCTTCTTTTTCCACAGTGGTGTAGGCGAGTTCATTTTAAATAAGCCTTTAATTTGGGCATGATTTTTTGGGTATCCGTCAGACCTATATTGTAAATCTCATCAAATTTTTCGGGATTGGTTTCCAGTCGCCCAATGTCCAAATCCTTTTCTGGACGAACGACAAAGATTTCTCCTGCCTTCTCTAGCTTGATGACCTCTTCTACCTGACGATTATAAGTCTTCCAGCGTTGACTAGCCACCTTGACAAAGTTAGGGTACTTACGGTAAAAAAGCTGATAAATCCGGCCCTTGGAAGGCTGCTTGCGATAATCCTTGGGACGAGTCAGGACGACAATCAATTTATCAAAGCCCAGACTTCTAGCAAATTCAACAGGAATGGAATCCGAAAGACCGCCATCCAAATACTTCTTCCCCTGCCATTCAACGATTTTAGAAGCAAGAGGCAGGGCTGAGCTGGCTCGAAAGATTTCCATTTCTTTGAAAACATTCTTGACCGGCAGGTAATCGGGCTTGCCGGTTTCAACATTAGTTGCCACAGCGTAGAAATCAGCACCAGATTCCTCAAAAGTCTGCTCATCAAATACATCCAACTCCAGAGGCACCTTGTAGTAGGTGAAATCCTTATTGACAAAATTCCCCGTCGTCAACCAGGACCAAAGGCTCATATAATTTTTCTGACCGATAAAGCGTTTATTGTAGCGAAGGCCACGCCCCCTCTGCTTGGAAAGGAGATTGACACCGAAAAGAGCGCCAGCGGAGACCCCAACGAGTCCATCCACCTTGATACCGGCATCTAAAAAGGCATCGATGACACCCTGACTGTAGAGCCCTCGCATGCCTCCACCTTCCAAAACTAGTCCTATACGCATGACTGTCGCCTCCTTAATAAGTATTATTATAGCAGAATTCCTGGCAAGCAAGCACTTCTCCCGCTTGTTTTCAAATGGTAGGTAAAAATTAGTAGGAGGTATAGGTGAACTGCAACTGCGGCTAACCTTGCAATCAAGACTTCTCAAATCTTAGATAGGCTTATCTGTCGGACTTTTTTGTGGAAAACTATTATTCTCCTTTCAATAAGATACCACGGAGCAAAGCCACCTTCTTGTTCATACAAGAGCTGGCTAAGGGAAATCACTAGTCTGATTGACTAGCTCCCTGACTAACTTCAACCAGCCAGTATTTTCAACTGGCTGGTTTTCGTATCGCCAAGCCGTTAAACAACTCACAAAATTAGGGAAATCAACGAAGGTGCTTACACCCAGTTGATTTCATCTAAATTCACAGAGTTGTAGGCGTGTTCAATTCAATAAGTTAAGGGAATGGGGCATTAAAATGCCTCTATTCCCTACGGCAACCACTATGGTGGATTGCCTAAACTTCTTACTAAGTTGGATAAGCGACCATTATCGGCTCTCTTATCCAACTGTCGCAATCGTTAAGGAAATCGGCCAGAAAATGGCTCTATTTCCTACGAGTCTGGGGCAAAAGTCCTCACCTCGTTACTTTTTCAACATCAAACAGTTTGACGCAGTGGTTGATTTGTGGGGTGACAAAGTTATCTAGCTACTAAAAGTAGCTGATGACTAACGGCAAGAACCATCCTGCTTGCCTAGCCACCTCACTAGCTTGGACATGCCAGTGAATCGATAATACTAGCCAAAAAGAGATAGTAAGGGAGGTAAATCGATTTCCTTGAAATCACGATTTTTGTCTCACTCCCTAAACTTCTTACTAAGCCAGATATTCGAACATTATCGATTCTCTTATCTGGCTGTCGCTAAGCAAAAGAAAAAGGCTGAGGCATTCTCTCAACCCTTCTTAGACAAATAACTATCTATTAGAAAAAGGCAAGCAATACCAAAAGCGTAGGCTAGCAGGTCTGCCCATTGGAAACCTTGGCCCAAGAGCAGGTAGCCAAGGGTGGTTAAGCGAAAGCTGACCAGCCAGTGCCATCGGATTAACTGGGAAAATTCATCCAGAAGACTGACGACTAAAGCTAAGAGGGCGATTTTCTTGAGGGCTGTCTTAGGCCAGCAAAATCGCAGAGCTAAATAGAGGACGGCAGCCCAGAGACTGTCCTCCGATCCAAAGAGGAAAGCCTGCGACTTTTCTCGATAAAAGCCCCAAAAGTCCTACTAACAGTAAAACTATGCCAATCCTAAATCTCTTTTCCATTTCTTTCTTCCTTACAAATAAAGCTTGAGAGCTTGAGCCAATTTGGCATAGCCAGCCTGAGTCAGATGCAAACCCTCCTGAGTGTATTCTTCTGCTAATTGACCCTGTTTATCTAGCAAGGCAGTGAAAACATCCGCAAACTCTATGCCTGGCAGAGCCTCTAACTGCCGATTTAATTCTTCAATCTTGTTATTTCGCCTGATTTTTACCTTAGCCTGATACTTAGGAGCCTCATTAACCGGCAGAACTGAAATCAGAGTCAAGCGACTACCATAACTGAAACTGCGTAAACGATTAGAAATAGCCTCTATACAAGTAACGATTTCCTCGGTCTCATAGCCCATTCCAATATCATTGGTGCCGATCAGGAGGAAAATTTGCTCTGGCTGAGCTCCAGCCAAGACCTGGTCAACATGGTCACACATCCAGTGGGCAGAGGTCCCAGCTATCCCATGATTGACAAGGTTCAGGTCATAACCCAAGAATTTCTTGAGCGAGAAAAATTCCACAATTGAATCCCCCATAAAAAGGATTGAAGCTGGTTTAGTTGACTCCGACGCAAAAAATTGGCAGCGCTCTTCTTGATGACTAAGGAAGCTTGGGTCTTTTCTAGGTTCTGCTTGCATAGCCTTAGTCTAGCAAAAATTAAAGGAAAATGCTATCGGTCAAAACAACAAAGATGCTTAATTCCGTCAAAACCAGCTATCACTGCAGAATTTAAAACATTTCTTTCATGCACCTACATTCCACCAAAAAGAGGCCGGAAACAATATCCAGACCTCTTTTCTGTTAAAGCCGATAGGGGCTATTGGCTAATTACTTGTCATCATTTTTGATGCCAGCACCATAACCATATTTACTACTAAGATTGTAGGTTTTACCATCGTCACTAGACTTGAACTCAAGCCGAACTGATCTGGCATGCGAGTCATCAGCGTCATAATCTGAGTATACAATATTTAAAGATTTTTCAACTTCACCTTTAGTGAACATAGAAACTGAGTAATAGGCTTCACTTGGTTTAGAGTGTTTACTCTTGACATCACTCCAGCTAGTTCCGCCACTACCAGTCTCATCATCCCCGACCTTTAAGGCATCAAAATCGGACTTGCTCCAGTCTGCCTTGTAGGAAGAATCGGTTGTGATGTCGTCAGCCTTGAAATCACCACTAACATAAGAAAGAACCCAGGTTCCATCGTATTGCTTTTTAAAAGCAACCCTAACTTGTTGTTGGGTACCGCCATCATCAGATTTTGAACTATCTTTGTAGGTAAGTGTCAAATTATCACCGGAAATTTCAGCTTCAGATGCCTTACCATGTTCCTTAATAACATCAGACACCTTGTCACTATCAATCTTCATGTCGGAGAGATCACTTTGTTTCCACTCAAATTTATAACTTTTATCTGTGTAGTCGCTGACATCGGTACTGTTATCCTTAACCTTAGTACCGTTATCCTTCTTCTTACTGCTGCTTACAGTTGAAGAATTATCGGATTTGCCAGATGATTGACGCGAGTTATTGACAAGCAGACCACCAACACTAACAATAACTGCAAGCAGAGCAACACCACTTGCAATAATGGACAGTAATTTCTTGCCCTTGAGGTTGAGCAATAAAAGCACTCCAGCAAAGATTAAGCCAAGGACAGCCAAAATCAGAAAAACAACTGCTGCTGGTGTAAATGATAAACCTGCGAACAAAACAGAAAGTACCAAAGAAATAATCGGTAAAACCAGTCCCAAAATCAACTCAGAAGTGTTGGATTTTTGAGTTGGCACCCCTGGAAAACCAGACTGTTGGAAGGGCTGATTGAAGGCCGATTGCATATTTGGATTTGGTTGCTGAGAGGCCTGACCTTGCTGAGAAGCTTGTCCTGGCAATGGCATTTGACCTTGGCCGCCTACAGATGCTCCTTGGGCTGGATCCGCAACTCCTGCCTGAGCCTTTGGTTGGTTACCTTCTTGGCCAGCTACCTGGTTAACTTCAGGTTGGCCCTGATTGGCTTGAGGAGCTGGATTTACAGGCTTAGCTGGATTAACTTGAGGGACAGAATTTGCCTGATTAGCACCAACCATTTCCGCTAATTTATTAAGGTCAAAATTATCTTCCTTTCCCTTAACAAACTCGTTTGCAGTCGGTTTACGACCAGTCAGAGCTTCAAACTGCTTGACCCATTCTTCATTATTATTCATGATGGACTCCTTTTGATTTATAGTACCATAGTTGGTCACTTGTCTATTTTAGCATAATTTAAGCTTATGTAAAGGCTTGATGGCAAATTTTTCAAACCTTTTTGTTAGAACTGGTACCTCAAGTTTTTTATTAGAAAAAAGAGGTCATGTCCCCTTTTTACTTATTTCACTTTTTCTTCCTGGTAGTCACAATCGCTGTTGCTACAGATGACCTGTTTGCCACCACCACGAACCTTCTTTTCGACCAGATAGTGGTCGCATTTAGGACAGTTGCGGCCAACTGGCAGATCCCAAGAGGTAAATTCGCAGTCAGGATAACGGTCACAGCCGTAGAAAATTCGATTGCGTTTAGTCTTGCGTTCAATAACTTGGCCCTTACCACAGGTTGGACAGGTCACGCCAATTTCCTTGGTGATAGCCTTAGTATTGCGGCATTCTGGAAAATTACTGCAGGCATAGAACTTACCGTAACGCCCCAGTTTGATGACCATAGGATGGCCACAGAGGTCACAATCAAAGCCAGCGGGCTCATCTTTAATTTGAATCTTCTCAATACCTTCTTCGGCCTTCTCCAATTCCTTCTCGAATGGTTTGTAGAATTGGTCGATAACCTTCTGCCACTGCTCTTTCCCGATTTCGACAGCATCCAGTTTGTCTTCCATCTCAGCCGTAAAGGCCACATCGACGATGTCAGGGAAGAATTCGACAATCAGATTGTTGACAATTTCTCCCAGTTCAGTCGGTTCAAAGCGTTTGGCCACCAGTCGGACATAGTAACGTTTTTGGATGGTTTCCAGAGTTGGGGCATAGGTTGACGGTCGACCAACACCATTTTCTTCCAGAGTTTTAATCAAGGTCGCTTCAGAATAGCGAGCAGGTGGTTGGGTAAAGTGCTGTTCAGGATTGGCGGAAACCTTCTTAACCGTGTCTCCTTGAACCATATCGGGTAGCGTCTTGTTCTTGTCAGAGTCGTTGTAAACGGCCAGATAACCATCAAACTTGACCTGACTGCCGTTAGCCGTGAAGATGACACCATTTTGACCAAGAGTCACCTTCATGGTGTCAAAGACAGCTGCGGTCATCTGACTAGCCACAAAACGGTTCCAAATCAGGGTATAGAGCTTGAGCTGGTCCTTGTTGAGGTATTTAGCAATGGACTCAGGTGTATTGAAAACGCTGGAAGGTCGGATAGCTTCGTGGGCATCCTGGGCACTGGAGCTATTACGAACCTTGCTACCATGCTTAGAATACTTGGCTCCAAAGCGGTCGGTGATAAAGTTAGCCGCATCATTTTGGGCAACGGGACTAATCCGTGTCGAGTCGGTCCGCATATAGGTGATGAGACCCTGTTGGCCTCCCCGCCCCAGACTGATTCCTTCATAGAGCTGTTGGGCCACCATCATGGTCTTGCGGGTTCTAAAATTAATTTTATTAGCCGCATCCTGTTGCATGGATGAAGTCGTATAAGGAAGGGGAGCATTGCGACGCCGTTCCTTCTTTTCTACCTTATCAACATTGAAGTCATCGCTAGTAATCTTAGCCAGAACCTTCTTGACATTATCGTTGGTTTCCAGCTTAAGCTTCTTGCCATCTAGGCCATAAAAGCTGGCCTGGAACTTCTTATTTCCCTTCTTGAAGGCACCGTCAATAGTCCAGTATTCTTGAGGTTTAAAGGCCTTGATTTCATTTTCACGGTCAATAATCAGCTTGAGAGCAACCGATTGAACCCGACCAGCGGACAGGCCCTTTTTGACCTTCTTCCAGAGAAGAGGAGAGATTGAATAACCGACAATACGGTCCAAGACCCGACGAGCCTGTTGAGCATCAACCAGATCCATATCAATGGCTCTGGGTTCGACAAAGGCGTTTTTAACGGCATCCTTGGTGATTTCATTGAAAACGACCCGATTCTTGCCCTTTTCGTCCAAGTCGAGAATATGGGCCAGATGCCAGGAAATGGCTTCTCCTTCCCGGTCCGGGTCACTCGCTAGGTAGACTTGCTTGGCCTTCTTGGCTTCTTTTTTCAAGTCATTAATGAGCGGACCCTTACCACGAATGTTGATGTACTGGGGCTCATAATTATTGTCAAAATCAATGGACATGGAGGACTTCTTCAAATCACGAATATGCCCAACTGAGGCAACAACCTTATAACTCCGTCCTAAATATTTTTCAATCGTTTTGGCCTTGGCTGGCGACTCAACGATGACCAAGTTTTTCTTGAGGGTTGCTCGCTTCTTACCCTTGGTTGTGGTCTTTTTAGTGCTTGTTTTCTTGCTAGTTTTAGCCTTGGTTGCTACTGCCATTAGCATCACTCCCTCAATCTTTGAAATAAACTTCTAGCATGATAACCTACTTTTTTTGGACTGTCAATAAAAAACTTTCTCCTATAGGAAAAAGCAAAAATATAAAAGTTTTAAAAATCCGCTTAGAAGTCTTTATCTTAGGTATTTTAGAGGATTTGCTAAATGATTTATTCTGTATTTGAAAAATTTCTAAGACCCGCTGAATCTGTCAGGTTCATTGTTAAAGACGAGAATTTCTCGAAGACGATTGCTAAAGATTGTCAGGTTTCTAAAGAAGAGAAAATTTTCGGAACTCATTTATCACAATCGTCAGAGGTCCAAGTATAAAATTCTTTAGGCAAGTCGAGCAAGCTTGGTAGGCCTTCAAGTTTAAGAAGAGCAATCTTTCCAGCTTTCAGTAAGTTAAGGAAATAAGTCGTTCAAATGTCTCTATTTCCTATGAGGCTGGGACAAAAGTCCTCACCTCATTACTTTTTCAACATCAACCTTTGACGCAGTGGTTGATTTGCAATGTGACAAAATCATCTAGCTACTCAAAGTAGCTGATGACTAACAGCAAGCACCATCGTGCTTGCTTAGCCACCTCACTAGCTACGGCAAAACT
>ERZ773263.983-NODE-983-length-18167-cov-5.566530_pt1 | contig 18167 bp, 6 predicted proteins | sample MGYA00511076_ERZ773263 | MGnify/ENA primary metagenome ERZ773263 (study PRJEB29015, sample SAMEA2738155) | human oral metagenome | biome: human oral; feature: human-associated habitat; material: saliva | place: China | collected 2195 ... | reverse complement strand
CCAGCCATGATTTGAGTTGGTTCCAATGGATCGTATTGGATAGGTTTCAATGCGGAGAGAGCTGCGCCTTGAGCACCTACACGACCGATTTCTTCACCGAGCATATCTACACGAGGGTCAGCTGCAGGAGCACCTGGAGTGCCTGTTACTGCCAAGTCGTAAACTGGAGCACCATTAGCATCTGTAGTTTTATTAATTACAACAGAATGGTTGTTAGATGTTACCTTAGTCAATTGACCTACAGTTGCAGCATCATCTTTAGCGGTACCAGTAGCAAGCTTAGTAATTTTATTACCACCCATGTTAAGATCGCCATTTGTTACATTGATGGAGTTACCACCGAATGTCATTTTAGGACCACCAGCAGCATTAGAGATGGATGTAATACCTGTTAGATCACCCATTACATCAAATGTAACTTTACCATCAGCAGCTGTACGAGCTTTTGTATTTGTGCCATCAATGAAGTTCAAGCCATCGGACAATTTAACTGTACGAGCACTACCACCGTTTTGTTTGTATGTCAATGGAATTTGAGTTGCAGCTTGATTACCATCGAAACCAACTTTATAAGTTGTTTCATGAGCTACAGATGTATCAGCAGTTACTGTAATAGCAGGGCTTGCAGAAGTTACTTTAACAGCTTCTTTAGCAGCATCTTTAACAGCATTTTTAGATACAGACACTTCATATGTTGCACCAGCTGCACCGAATGTATCGCCAGCTTTTGGAGCTACTGTAGCAATATTTGTATCACCAGCAGCTGCGGTACCAGCTTGTACTTTTTCGATAGCTTTATTCTTAGCCTCAGTAAGAACTTGCTTCAATTGTTCTTCAGTCGCTGCACGACCTTTAGTTGCAAATGTAGGATCAGTAAGAGTTACATTTGTTAAACCAGTGATGTCGCCAGTATGACCATCGATTTTAACTTTATGAGTATCACCAATCTCTACAACAGGCTTCAAGGATACTTTGTAATTAGTATGACCATCTGCTGCTGTAGTATCAGTCTCAACCTTAACGTTATTATCGCCAGCTTCAACTGTTGTTTTCGCTGCATCAGTGTATTTCTTCAATTGAGAACCATTAACTGCATCTTTAGATGTTGCATTCACAGCACCATCAGCTACGTTAGTGATTTTCTTATCGCCTGCATCTACACCAGTCTTTGTAATGGAAGGACCATTAGCAATTGTTACACCATCTTTATTAACAGTAGTATCGCCAGCTTTCAAGGAACCATTAGTACCAAGATCAACATCTTTGTTCAATGCATAGTTAACAGTTGTATTGCCATTACCATCATTAGTTTGAGTAACAACCAAGTTTTTGCCAGCTTGCATATCTACAGTTTTACCATTTTTGATGTTTTCTGTTGTATCGCCAGCATGAGTACCTACTGTAGCAGATTCTGCAGATGTTTTCACATTGAATCCATCCATAGAACCAAAACCAGTTGCACTGATTGTCATTTTGCCATTAGCTGCATCAGGAGTAATTGTGATATGATCACCAGCTACAAGATTTACCTTGCCAGATTTAGCAGGAACATCAGTACCATTAGCTTGGATTGTCCACAATTGATCTGTAGTAGCTACAGTTTTTGTAGTGCCACCATTAGTTGTGAAAGTAATGTTATCACCATTGCTTTGAATAGTGTTACCACCAAGTTGGATGCTGTTCAAACCTTTAAGGTTTTTGTTCAAGCGAATTGTTAATGTATCATTATTCTCAGCAGTTACTGCGATATTACCACTTGCGGAGACAAATGCAGCTTCATCAGCAGCAGATACACCTTCACCTTGTACTTTTACTAAGGAACCAAGTTTATGTTTGTTTACAGTACCAGTGTTGTTACCTGTGAATTTCAAGCCATCATCCATAGTTGCTACTTCATGAGTAACTTCTTTAGTTGTACCAGGGTTAGCTGGATCAGGTACTTTTTCAGTGTAAACAATACGAGTTACACCATCTTTACCATCGATACCTACGCCATTAGCACCATCTTTACCTTTAATGGAGATACCATTAGCACCGTTTGTACCATTGAGACCGATGGAACCATCTTTACCATTCATAACAACAGCAGAACCGTCTGCGCCTTTAGCACCTACAGAACCATTTTTGCCATTAGCACCATCTTTACCAACAGTGATGTTATCAGATAAGGAGAATTCAACAGTAGCATTACCATTAGTAGTATCGTTAGTTTGGTTTACTACTAAGTTTTTGCCGGATTGGAATTCTACAGTTTTGCCATTAGCAATATTTTGAGCAGTTGCATCATGAGTAGCACCAACAGCACCACCATCTGTAGTGTTAGCAGAAGATTTAACATTCCAAGTAGAAGCTGTAGCACCACCAGTGGACAAACCAGATAAATCAATAACTGCTTCTTTACCAGATACTACAGTACCATTACCATCTGTATATGTTAATTTAACTTTTTTATTAGTATCAGGTGTATATGTACCAGGAGTGATATGCAATTCAGTATCTTTCAACTGTTTCACGTTAACTGCATCAGTATCTGCAGTGCCAGGAGCCAAGTTCACAATTTTATTATTTGTTGTGCCATCGCCCATGGACAAGTTGCCACCAGTAATAGTTACAGCTGGAACAGTTGCACTAGGTGTATCATTCAACGTAATGGAAGAACCACCATTAGAGATCTTATTGATACCTTTTAAGTTTTTATCGAGTTTTACATCGATTGTAGTGTTACCAGTACCATCTTGGTCGATGAAAGTCTTAATATTCGTACCGCTATAATCAGCATCTGCACTAGTGCCAGCACCTTGTACTTTTACAGTGGAACCTAATTTATTAGTTTTTACACCACCAGAGTTAGCGTCGAATTTCAAGCCTTTATCAATTAAACCGTCTTTAGTATTTTTCAAATCAGTTACGTTAACAGCTGCATTTTTTGTATTATTATCACCAGCTGCAGCATCTAATTTATCCAAATATGTAGGAGATGTTACACCAGGTGTTGCATGGTTATTGATAGCAGAGCCAACGTTGTTAACGATCATGTTGCCACCAGTTGTAGCACCAGTACCATCTTCGAAGGATGCGATTACAGGACCATTATATACAGTACCATTTTCTTCTTTGAAAGTACCATCTGGTTGTTTAACCAATTTAGTACCATCTGGTTTTGTATAAACAGCAGGCGTAGAAGCGTTTACTGTATAAGTAGTATGACCATCTGTCGTACTAGTTTCAGATGTAACAACTACATTCTTACCAGCTTTTACTTCTGTTTTAGCTGCTTTCAATTGTTTTACGTTAACCGCATCAGTATCAGCTTTACCATCATTTACATTAGTAATCTTATTACCACCAACGGACAAGTCACCACCAGCAATTGTCACTGCAGGAGTATTAGCTGCACCACCAGGAGTGTCATTCAATGTGATTGTGGTATTACCATTTTTAACAGTATTAATGCCATTAAGGTTTTTAGACAATTGAACAAGTAATTTACCATTACCATCGTTGTTTACACCGATGTTATTCGTAGTTAAATCAGCTTTAGTAGCGCCACCAATAATGTCTACAACATTATTTAGGTGTTTTTTAATAACATTAGCATTTGTAGCTTGGTTTGCTTGACCATCATCACCAGCGAATTTCATGCCGTCATCATGTGTAGCCACTTCATGTTCTACATTATTTTTATCTGTGTAAACGATACGAGTCAAATTAGTACCAGGAGCACCATCAACACCAGGAACACCATCTTTTACTTTCAATGTTGCACTAACACCAGGAGTACCAGGAGTGCCTGGAGCACCCGTTAGGCCGATAGAACCGTCTTTACCATTGATAACCACGGATGCACCGTCTTTACCGTTAACACCGATTTTACCATCAACACCATTAGCACCATCTTTACCAACCGCAATTTCATCGGATAAAGCAAATTCAACTTTTGCACCATTAGTATCGCTAGTTTGTTTAACAGTTAAGTTTTTACCAGCAATCATTTCTACTGTTTTTGCATTAGCAATAGTTTTAGCGGCTGTTTCATGGCCTGTTGCCGTTGCACCACCATTAGCAGTATCTGCAGAGGATTTAATATCCCAAGTAGAAGTTGTACCAGCAGCTGGTGCCACTTTCAAATCGAATGTTGTTACACCATTAGTTGTTGTGGATTTTACTTGTACCGAACTATCAGTTGAAGTTACATCATATGTTTTATTTAATTTATCTTTAGCAGCTTGTGTCAAGTCTACTTTGATATCAGAGCCACTAGCAGTTGTGCTGATGTATTGGTTTGCACCACTCGCACCAGAACCATCACCTTTAATGTTGAACTTAATACCACCATTATTGTCTAAAGCAAGTTTAGTAGTTTCTGTGTTACCATCAGCACCTAAATTGATTTTATTGTTGAATTTATCATTCACAATTTTCAATTGTTCTTCAGTTGCTGCACGACCTTTAGTTGCAAAGTCACTACCAGCAGTTGTAGGGATAGTCGTATTAGTTAAACCTGTGATATCACCTGTTTTACCGTTTAGGCTGATATTATGATCACCAGATACGGTTACTGTTTGGTTAGGACTGAAAGTAATTTTACCAGCATTACCAGACGCATCTGCTTTATTAGTGATAGATGTAATTTCTGTCAAATCACCTTCTACATTCACTTTATATGGATCAGCAGCTGTACCAGTACCAGATTTTTTCGTATTTTTACCATCAGCTAGTACAGTTTTCGCGTCTTTTAATTGTTTTACGTTAACTGCATCAGTATCATCTGTACCAGGTGCTACGTTAACAATCTTATTGTTAGTTGTACCATCGCCCAAGGACAAATTGCCACCAGTGATTGTTACAGCAGGAGTAGTTGTACTAGGAGTATCATTCAATGTAATTGTTGTATTACCATTTTTGATAGTATTGATACCTTTAAGGTTTTTAGACAATTGAACGAGTAACTTACCATTACCATCGTTGTTTACACCGATGTTGTCAGTAGTCAAATCAGCTTTGTTAGCACCACCGATAATATCTAATGTTTCGTTAAGTTTCTTAGCGATAACTTTAGTTTTATCAGTACCTTGTGCATCATCACCAGCATATTTCATACCATCATTAAGTGTAGCAACCTCTTGTTTACCACCCTTATCTTCGTAAACGATACGAGTCATGCCATCTTTACCATTATGGCCATTTACGCCATCATGACCGTCAGTGCCGTCAACGCCTTTAGCACCTTTTTCTACATGAATGTCTACACGGTTAGTACCATCAAGGCCATCTACACCGTCTTTACCATCGATACCAATCTTACCATCTTTACCGTCTTTACCAACGTGAACGGATTCTACATCAAGATCTTTATTCAATGCATAGTTAATAGTTGTATTACCATTAGTATCATTAGTTTGTTTTACAGTCATGTTTTTACCAGCTTGGAAATCAACGGATTTACCGTTTTTGATTTCTTGGCTAGCATCACCTGCATGAGTACCCACTGTAGTGGATTCTGCAGAGGAAGTTACCTTGAAGGAACTCATGTCACCGCCAGTAGGCAAGTTAGACAAATCGATAACTGCTTTAGTACCAGTCTTATTAGTACCATTGCCATCGTTATATTCTAATACAACTTGTTTTGTAGTTGCATCATATTTGTAAGCATTAGCTGCTGCACCAGCTGCTGTGTTACCAGTAGCACCACCAGCAATATGCTCACCAGTACGGTTAGATTCTGTTGGAGCAATGTGTAAATCAGTGTCTTTAGCAATTGTCTTAACATCGCCGATGTTAGCAGCATTTGTATCATCGTTAGCATTATTATTTACAATACCAGATTTAAGGTTCGTAATGTTATTACCACCAGCATTGATATTACCACCAGTGAATTTAAAAGCATCACCATTGTTACCAGTAGCAGCTGGATCTTGGAATACCAATTTACCAGAGTTAGTATCACCAGTAATAGAATTGATACCAGTTAAGTTTTTATCGAGTTTTACGTCGATTGTAGTATTGCCAGCAGTATCTTGGTCGATGAAAGTTTTGATATTAGCGCCACTATAATTAGCATCTGCACTAGTGCCAGCACCTTGTACTTTCACAGTGGAACCTAATTTATTAGTTTTTACACCACCAGAGTTAGCGTCGAATTTTAAACCTTTATTTGTCAAACCATCTGCAGTATTTTTCAAATCAGATACATTAACTGCAGCATTTGGAGTTGCTGTATTAGCATTATCTAATTTTGTTAAGAAATCGCCACCAGTTTGATTTTTGATAGCAGAACCAACGTTATTAACGATAGAAGTTGCATTTTTTGTATCGCCAGCTGCATCTTGGAAAGATATAATGACATCGCTTGCAGGTACATCATTACCAGCAGAACCATCAAGGTTAGTTGTATATGTACCATTTGGACGTTTAACTACTTTAGTGCCATCAGCTTTTGTGTAAACTGCTGGAGTTACAGCATTTACAGTATATGTTTTTTGACCTGTTGTAGCATCAGATGCTTCAGATACAGTTACATTATCGCCAGCTTTAACGATTGTGCCAAGACCAGTGATTACATTCTTACCTGCATCATTGATGTTGGAAAGATCTTGTTTAGCAATGCCAGTGATTTTAGCTTCAGTGTTAGCTACTGGGTTACCATTGCCATCAACGTAAGTCATTGTTACGCTACCATCGTTTTGTACAGCATAGCTACCTGGTTTGATGTGTTTTTCATCATCAAGAGTTGCTACAGTTTTAGTAGTTGTACCACCGTCATTAGAGTATGTAATGCGGTCGCCATCTTTCTTAATTGTAGTTGTGTTACCAGCTGCATCTTGTAAGCCGATTTCTTTTGTAGTTACTTTATCAGTAGTTACGCTTGTAAGATCTTTAAGGTCTTTATCAAGAGCAAATGCAACAGACGCATTACCATTACCATCGTTAGTTTGTTTTACAGTTAAGTTTTTGCCTGCTTGCATTGTTACTGTTTTAGTATCTTTAATATTTTGAGATGCTGCAGAACCAGTTGCAACAGTACCTTCAGTAGCAGATACTTTATCAGAAGCAATGTTCCAGGAGGATGCTGCTGCACCAGCTGTAACATGTAAATCATATGTAGTTTTATCACCATTTGTTGTAGGTGTAACTGTTACAGAACCATCTTTAGATGTTACTACTGTACGGGAATTTTTCAATTGATCGTAGTTAACAGCGTCAGTACCGCTAGTAGCAGGCCCTACATTAGTGATTTTATTACCACCCATGTTTAATGTACCACCAGTGATATTGATGGAGTTAGGACCAATTTCCATTTTAGTAGGTCCTGCATTAGTAATGGATGTAATACCAGTTAAATCGCCTTCAACATCAACTTTGAAAGTTTTTACACCATTTACATCACGGTTAGATGCTTTTGTGTTCTTACCATCTTCCATGTCAATAGCAGATTTAGCCAAGTTTTTAATCTTAGTTTCGCCATTCGTTGAGATGTTGGAAAGATCAGTATTAGCGATACCTGTAATTTTAGCTGTAATGCTTGTATCATCTTTACCTTCACCATCAACATAATTCAATGTTACAGTGTCACCAGTCACAGTATAAGTACCAGGTTTAATGTGACGTTCTTTAGAAGCTACTGTATGTAATTGACTACCATTTACAGCATCTTTAGATGTGGAATTTACCGCACCATCAGCAACATTACTAATAACTTTGCTGCCTGCATCGATACCAGTTTTTGTAACAGATGGGCCACCAGTAATAGTAAGACCACCATTAGTTACGTTAGTATCGCCAATAGTTAAAGAGCCAGCATTAGTCAAGTCAACATCTTTATTCAAAGAATATGTAAATTGTTTATCATTTTGATTTAATACAATGTTTTTACCAGCACTCAATGTAACAGTATTACCAGGATTTACCAATTTAGTAGCTTGAGTACCTGTTACACTACCACCATTATTGGAAGAAACTACATTCCAACCAGAAGCATTGATTGCATCAGCTACATTTGTAGTTGTTGCAAGACCATTTGTAGCAGGCGCTTCTGCTTTACCAGCAGCATTAGCAGTAATAGGATTACCAATTTTAGCTGTTACAGTAATACCTGTACCATCAGCGGATGTAGAGATAAAGTTATTATCGCCTTTAACTTTCAAAGTACCATCTTTCAACAATACATCGCTATTACCAGTATCACCAGCATATTTCAAGTTAACGTTTTTCAATTGAGCTACGTTAACAGCATCAGTATCTGCAGTACCTGCAGCAAGGCCTGTCAATTGGCGAGTTTTTGTAGAGTCTTCACCAATGGAAACTGCTGCTAGAGTGGATGTACCAACTGCACCAGCTTGAGTGCTATATTTATTTGTACGATCAGATGCTGGATTATAACCTTGTACACCTGCTGCAATAGTTGTTTTAGATTCAGAACCAAGAGCTACGCCACCTTCAATATTAGCAGTTGCTTTATGACCAACAGCAATGGCATTTTTAGCAGTAGCTGTTGTTTTTTCACCTAAACCAGCAAATGTTGTATTGGTAGCATCAAATGCAGCTCCTTTACCATCACCACCGATAGCGATTGCACCATCACCAGTTGCTTCTGCACTGAAACCTAACGCTACAGCACCATCATTTAAAGCTTTAGCTGTACGACCAAGCGCTGTAGAACCACTACCAGTAGATTGTGCACCATTACCCATTGCAATAGAACCATGGGAAGTTGCATTTGCTGATTGACCAAGAGCAAATGCCCCAGAGCCAGAAGCATTAGCCGCTTGTCCAAACGCCATAGAGCTTCTACCAGTAGCTTTTGCTTGAATACCTAGTGCCATTGCATTCGTATTGTTAGCCAACACATCTTGACCGATAGCAATCATGCCAGATGCTTTATTATCTTTACCATCTGCTTGAGCACCATTACCAATTGCAAGGGCAAAAACATTATTTACTTGGCCTGTAGCTAGGTTAATTGTATCATCACCACGAGCAATGGTTTGCTTTTCAACACCACCAGGAGGGTTATATACTCCACCAATAGCAATCGTTTTACCTGTACCAGCAATTACTTTATTACCGATACCGATAGTTTCTTCACCTGCAGTAGTATTTTGATTACCAATAGCAACGTTACGTTGACCAACAGCAGTATTTTTATAACCTGCAGCAATAGAGCCATCACGGTTTACTGTATTTTCGCGACCAAATGCACTTGATTGAGTGGCAATATCATCAATTGTATTAGAGGAACCAACTGCCGAAGAATCCTGAGCCTGAGCCTTGTTATTAACACCAACTGCTGTTGCAGAAGTACCTGTAGCTTTGCTCACACGACCAATTGCTACTGCATTAGTACCAGTTGCTTCAGCTTGGTAACCATAAGCCGCTGAGTAGTCCCCTTTTGTCCAAGATTGTGAACCTACCGCTGTAGAATATTGACCTACGTCTTTTGAGTTATATACAGGCGCTGTTGTTGTACCTGTATTAGTTGTTTCTGCATTTACATAGGAACCAATAGCAACAGAACCTGCCTTAGTTGCGCGAGCCACGTTACCAAGTGCAACAGATTGTTTGTCCAAGGCTTTAGAGCCAACACCGATAGCAGTTGTTGCAGCACCACGCGCTTCATTTTCATTACCAAGAGCTAATGTTGAAGCACCTGCTGCAGTATTATTAGCACCATAAATAATACGGCCCCAGTTATTATTATCAGAATCAGTTTTATTTTCATAACCAACTACTACAGAATTTGTACCAGCATAGTTACCAGTTTTTGCATTTGGAGAAATGTTAATAGCACTACCACTATCAGAGTAAACCGCTTGTACCGGTGTACCAGCAGCCCCTGCACCAACCATAGCCAAGCCAGCCAATACGCTAGCTAAAACTTTTTTCTTACCACCATTGTTTTTCGCTACTTCAGATACTACAACGTAGCATTCTTTTGTTTTGCTCCAAACAACTTTAAAGATCTTATTCATATTTCTATGAACCCCTTTCTTTTTCTCTTTCTTTAAGACACATATAATCCTTAATTAATCCCTATTCAATAGAAATAAAAATCATTGTGTGAAGAACATTTTTGCATGCTTCACTTTTCATTCATCTTACTTCATGTACATACTATAACAAATATTTTTTGTTTTGTAAAACATTTTCTCTCATTTTTTTCTCATAAAATTGGAAAAATGTTTTATTTTTTAATTTTTGTTAAGAAATGGTGTATTTTTTACACATTTTTGTACGATTTTTTTCAATTTCAGTAAACATATATTAATTATTTTCGATTTATTTACTTACACAAATATTAACAATCACGATTTCTTCATAAACATGATATTAATATGTTTATACACTACAAGTTTTTTCGATATATCGTAAAATGCTATTAAACCATGTTAAATAAGGATATAAAAACCATTACCTATCAGAAAAAATACGTATTTAAATTAGCGAAACTTATCAAACACATGTCGCAAATCATGAATGAGACATTCATGAATAAATAGTAAGCTAAGTGAGATATTATTTGTAGCTTTAATATAAACGCCATTATAACAACTGAATTGCTATAATGGCGTTTGTAATTATTTTCTATAGCTACTTTGGCTAGATTTAACGTCAGTGATGAAACTACATAGATACCCTACAAGCATATATGCAATATCGTTTTCTCCATATGCAATCGATACATTTAAAGATATCGTTATAGCAACAACAACGACAATGTAAGTATGTTCATTCATTATTTCACTTCCTTTCTGTAAAAATTAGCACTTTGATATCTTCAACCATACATAGTATGAGATATATTAATTTCAAAGACACTTCTGTCTGCCCATATGTAATGGACAAGAATAAGGAATATATTAGTCCAAGAGTAATAAGTAACTCTAGGGCAATAAATATAGTTATTTTAGATATCAGGAAACACCTCTTTTCTTATATAAAACAATGTGCAGCTCACACTATATTGATGTAGCATTCTCTACACTAGAACATTTATGAGACCATCAGATTCCAAAGGAATATAACAATACCTTTAAAATCCCCAAAAATCTAAACCGATTCAGGACCGTATACTCCTGCCTTACGATTAGGTCTCATCTTACTCATTACCCTTGAACTCAAATGTAATCACATTAATTTGATATTTTTTACTTAATCTATATTCATAACTGCTCCTCTTACAAAGTCTCATCAAATAGATTTCACTAAAATAAAAAGATCACTCGTAACAACCATATAGTTATCACGAGTGACCTTTATAGAACGTATACGTATATCTACAAGCCTCAGTAAGCTTTTCTCAAATATGTTGTATCTATAACTCATGCAATTTTCTATATATAGTTATATATATAGGGACATAAACTTTCACTATAAAGCAATGTAGTATGATATACTAATCTACAGTAATACATGAGGGAGTGTAGACAAAGGGGTTAATTATGAAAAAAGAAACTAAAAAAAATAAGGCCGCATCAGCCTCTGCTGAAACGGCAACAAACAAGAATGTCGTATCTAAACCGGATGCAACGGATACGGCAACGCATACTATGGACGTGCCTACGGATGTAGAAAAGGGCATCAACGATTTAAAGGCGTCCTATGATACGTTCCTTTATATTTCAAAGCCATTTTCTAGCACGAATATTAATAATTTGTATGCTAAGGCTAAGATTTATGGACTTGATCCGGTGGCGCCGAGCAAGGCGCGCGTGTTAGAGCTTGGCGCATCCTGCGGCGGTAATATCATCCCACAAGCGATGTACTATCCTACGGCGACTTTCACAGGTATCGACCTATCCGGCGTACAGGTGGAGCACGGCAAGGAGATCATCGAATCCATCGGCCTTAAGAACGTGACGCTGCTCGAAAAAAACATTATGGACGTGGATACGAATTTCGGCACCTTCGATTACATCATCGTTCATGGTATCTGGTCTTGGGTACCGGACATGGTGAAAGACAAAATTCTCGATATTTGTAGCGAAAATTTATCGAACCGCGGCATCGCTTATGTATCGTACAATACGTACCCTGGCTGGAAACGCTTAGAGCAATTGCGCGACATTATGTTATACGCGGATAAACGAGCAGAAGATAAGAGTTTATTGGAACGCACGTTGTATACGAAAAGTGTGTTAAAGCTCGTAGCGGAAACGATGAACAGCGACGATCGTTCTCGGACACAATCCAATTACAAAATTAACAACATCAACCGCGTGTTGCAATCCAACGATTACTACGTAGCACACGAGTACTTGGAAACATACAATGACCCAGTGTATGTATCCGATTTCATCGAACGAGCTCGTCAACACGGCTGTGCCTATGTAGGTGACGAATCATTACAACGATCCTTCATTACCTGGCTTTCAGGAGACGTGGAAAAAAACATTTCCACCCTATCCAACGGCAATTATATTGACAAGGAACAGTTCTACGATTACGTGTACGACACGCAGTTCCGCATGAGCCTATTGACGAAACTGTCCAACGAGGACAAGATTAACCACGACGAAACGGTAACCCAAGATATCTTGAACAACCTGTACTTTATGGCGCCGTCTAGAAATGTGAAGGGCGTTCCTGAGGACTGGACGAATACTGTTCACATCGCTATCAAGGTGTTGATGGATACGTTCAAGGAATTCACCGTTCAGGATATCGTCAACTATATTAGTTCCCACTATCCGGGCTATATCATCGATGGCGACGTGTTATATCAACGTCTGTTCCTACTCATCGTGACGGACAACCTCAACATTTACGGTTCTTCCTATCCTCGCACGCCGTTTGTTGAAAATGAAAGCTACATCCCAGAGCGCTTTATTAAATACATCGAAACCATTGTGGAAAAAGGCGGCAGCCAATACCTCACACCGGGTAACATGTACAACCAAGTGGACGGGGACGTCGACAATGGCCTATTATATGTGATGAAACAATTGGCTAAACCAATCTCTCGGACCGATTTAATCGCCAACCTCGACGAAAACCTAACTGTTAATCGCACCACTAAGGACGGCTATAACTACGTTGTACCGACCGAACAATACATGGACGAAGTGTTAACACACATTGAAATGTTGGGGTATTTTGAGAAATAATTTGAATATGAAAACGAGGCAACGACCATATGGCCGTTGCCTCGTTTTGTTGTTTTCATAATATATAGTTTTAAAATGACTATTTATAAGAGTCCAATAAATATGACTCTGTCGGATTATAAGAATCACCTAAAACTATACGTTCATATTCACCTAAAATAAATTCTCTTTTAATTTTCCTTTTTATCGTCTCATTTCTAAAGAGCATTATTATAGTTCCAATAAGGCCTGCAAAATCGATTTCTTTTAACACTTTTGCATTTCCAAAATAAGCTCGCACTGCATGAATAATTACATCACTACCTGTAGCAATAATATTAGAATATTCTAATATTTTCATTGTTTTTACATGATATAATTCTCTTTCTCGATGATCTGTAGAAGGACAAGTAAGTAAATGTACAGAACTGATGAGTATATTAATAAGATTATAAATCTTATAAGACATACCAAACTTAATAATGTCCCCTGTGCTAATATATTTTGTTAGTTCCTCTGCATATCGATTATTAAGTATTAAATTAGCCCCTGGAATTTGAATGCCACAAGGTGTATAGAGATCCGTACCTATATGAATAACCTGCTTTATCAATGCGGCTACAATAGAAGTCGCATCATTATCAAGTCTAGAAGATGCAGCTTTTAAAGTTTCTATAGTTGAACAAATATCTCCTATACAAGGATTTTTTAAATTTGCATCATATTCTACATGACATGTAATAGGAATAGGTAAAGGTAAAGGACCTTTCGCCCTACAAGTAATTGTATTAGTGAGTATATTAGATGTACCTAAAACCAAACCAATTATTGGATCATGACCAAAAGTAGCAAATCGATGATTCGCTTCTTTAAAAAATCCATGATTTATACCTTTAAATCTCGTAGCATCATAGGGAACTCCACGAGTAGTACATATTTGCATTAATGGTGCATAATAAACATCTGGAGTCGTATCTACTCCATCATTTAACTTGCCTAATAATCTATCTTGTAGTTTATGTAATAGATCTTCCTTTTTATTTTCTGCCCCTGCTGGCTCAACTTTAGTAAGTGCATTAATTACATATATCCTAATACATTGCAAAGCTGTCGCAGTGAATAGAAATGCAATATCTTGTCGATTCAACGAAGTACGCTTAGAAAATTCTTCATCTAAATCATTAAGTATATTTGTTGTATTAATAGCAATAGACTGTAAACGCTTTATCTCTTTTTGTTTATCATCAAATGAACTAATCGTATTATCTAAAGACTTTACAGTAGCATTTTTTCTGGCTAGTAATTCATCAATGGTACTCATCCTAAATCACCTACACGTTCTTGATAATAAGAAACAACCTTTTCTCTCTCTATCACATTAGAAATGCATTCATCATATAGCTCTATAAGATCTTTTGTCTCTTTATCTCCCTTAGATTTTAATCTATCCATATCTGTTCTATGTTCAGATATCTTTTTCTCCCACATTTTTTGTGCATTTTCAAAGCTGCGATTCTCAATGGCTTGAATTTCTTTTTCCCGTTTTTTTAGCATTTTCCAAGTGATAGGACCTATTAAACCAAGGGCCATACCGGCAAGACCAAGGCCTAAAGCTAATGGCACTCCACCTACTATTCTACCGATACCACTTCCTGCTGCTTTTAACAGACCACTTCCCATTGCACCAGTTGCCGTTCCTATTAACCCGCCTGTTACTGTTCCTATTAATCCACCTGCAGTTGAACTTTTCGTTTTACTTGTATCTTTAGAGTTATACTGCTCAATTTCATATTTTAATTTTTCTTCATATACTTCTTTATATCTTGGTATGTCTTTCTCTAGTTTTTTTAAGTACTCTAACTTTTCATCTATTAATTTACTAAAACGTTCTTTATCCAAAGTATACTTCGATTTTAATTGCTCTTCGCATTCTTTTATTTCTTCTAAAATAGGTTCATAAATCCTCGCAGCACGTTCAATGCCTCTTTTTTCAGCCTCTAATTCTTTATCTTTCCCCTTACCAAACAACAATGACAATATGCTACTACCAACAAATAATGGTAACATGTTTTCAGCCCCTTCAACACAAATTTAACACTAACATCATTAGTATCATAACAGCTCTCTATTGATACTAATTTAGAGCACATAAAACCAACACATAACTTCCTATATATTCTCTTATTATATTATAATCTATACTTATCAATATTGGTATTTAAAATTTATCTTATAGAATCTAAAAAGGAGCTGTAACAAAACAGCTCCTTTTTTATACTATTCATTAATCTATCCTATATAAAACATAATCCTAAATTGGAATTACGTTCTAATGAGTGATTATCTTATTTTATATGCACCAGCTTTCCTAAAAGCATAAGAAATTTCAGCATTATTTGTCGATTTATATAGTTCTTCGTTCTGTTCACCAAGCATGATATCTCTATAATAAAAGTCGCGTAAGTTATTGCTTGTCTTTACATTAACCATTCGCGTATATCGATTGCTAGGATTAGTTGTGGTAAAAGCAATACAGCCTTTATCAAGTGTTTCTAAAGGTCTTAGGTTATGAGATGTAAATATTAATTGGCCTTCGCCTTTCTCTGAAATGATTCGTAAAATCTCACCAAGCAGATATTCAAAGATACCCGAGTCTAGCTCATCTATAGCAACAGTAATAGATTTTCTATTATAGACAGAAATTAATAGGCCTAACACAGAAATAATTTTACGTATCCCTTCAGATTCATATTTTAACGGAATATATGTATTTGATTTATAGGATACTAACTCAAATCGCTCTCCGTCTTGATTATCCTGCAATTTTTCCTTACCTAGTGTTTCTACACCTATAGTTAATCCTGGTACAATTTGGGTTAATACCAAATTCATCATAGCTATACTATCTCTAATATCTTGTACAACGGCTATAGGAAATACATTAGGTTGATTTAAGGATAATCCAATCGTACCTACAATATGTCTCGTATCAGCCCGATAGTTAATCTCTAATGGTAGTGCATCGAGACTAATTAAGCCACTATGTTCCGTTGTTACTACAAATAAATCATGATTTCCATACTTCACTAAGTCTGTCAAAATCGAATATACTAATGCAAAATCTTGATTTGATTCCATCACTTCATTACGACTATGAAGTCGTTTCATAAACTCAGGAGAGAAAATAAAGGATCGCGATTCCGCATTCGCTTGTTTTTTATTTACGATTAGATCTGTAATATCATCAATATCACGACCAACTAGTAAATCTAATTTTGATTTAGGTTTAAAGATTTGCTTAGCCGGTACATTCGTGTCAATTAAAACACTTTTTCTAATATTGGTTTCTACACTTTCAAGCTTATATTGTAAGCGCTCTTTTGTAATACAAATACGATGTTCTCCATCTCTGGTATCATCCGTTATATTACTTTCACCAGTAATCGATGAGGTAATGCCTAATTCCACCTCATAATCTACTAAAATATGTTTATGATTATCCTCTATTAACAATTCAAAATTTAATTCACACGTATGAGAGGCAGAGGATATATTGATATAATCACGAATTGTAGAAGGCAATTTTTGGCCTGTAAGTAATAATTTTAAAATGCTAATCGCATCTATAAGAGCAGTTTTACCTGAACCATTTTGACCATATATGCCTAATAGACTCGATTTGTAGTCCTTTCTGGTATTTATGAAATTAATACGCCCGTGTTCAATATTCTTTAGGTTATCTATCGTCATAGATACTAACCGAATATATTTGCTAGTGCTCATAAAGATACCTCCTATTGTGTTAAGTGTAACACAATAGTCCTTTGCATTCAAATGAATTGCAAAAACGATATTTTATATTACGATTTATAATTTTAATTTACATTTTGTAATGCTAGAAATATAAAACCGATACGAATGCTATTAATAGTCAATAGAGTTCGTATCGGTTTTTCTATGTGTGTATTATTATTTATTCACTCTAACCCGTTCAATTGTTGGTTGACCTTGGCTATTTCTTGCCACTGTATCAACGCGGAATAGAGCCATTTCAGGGCTAAATTCTGTTACTAGCCACATCTGGGAATAATGTAGTATGGTCTGCTTTCATGCGAGTACCTGCTACATCATTTAAGAAGGCTGTCAATTTTTGGATTTGTGAATTTTGAAGTGCTACTGTTTTCTTAAGTTCTAACACTTCTTTACCGATGGCTACGCGAGAACGAGATATATTGCTATGAGCACCGACTTTTACAGAAAGGCCTGCATTGAAAACGGTTTCCCCATTACCCAATGTAGAACCTACGCTCAATTGAACGTCCTCGTTAGGACGATAGAATGCACCGAGTGCAGCAGCATTGCCATTGTGGTAATGACCATAGCCGGCAGCAAAGTCCCATTTAGTATCAGGATCAAAGTCGAGAGGATGAAGGGCCGCTAATGCAGCCGCACCAGCAACACCACGATTTACGCGTTTGACCAAGTGAGCTATATTGCCATTAATGTTTCTAATGTTGTTTTGGATATTCGTAATATCGCCGCCTACATTGTTACGCAACAATTTAAGTTGAGCCACATTTACCGCATCAGTATCATTTGTGCCAGCAGCAACAGATGTGATTTGACGAGTTACATTATTATCTACATCACCAACAGTTGTTGCATATACATTTAGATTTGCACCACGTTTACGATTGTTCATGTTCTTCTATCCCCTATATAACAAAACAATAAGCCACTCTCAAAACTCATCATTTCTTCATGATGATTACATGATAAAAATTAATATATTTATAGGATAGTTAAATAAATTAAAAAGCGGGTAGCTAATCACACAGGATTAACTATCCGCTTATGTATTGAGGTTTGTATGAAAAATCTGTTTACACTATACAGCTATTTAAGCATCTCAATATTATCTATTATTTAATTTTTCTACCAGCATATCTACTGTTTCTTGTAATTTCTTATTTTGAGCCTCTAATGTATCAACCCGTTGTTCGAGAGCATTATAGGAAGCAGGAGAGATGTTTTGTAGCGTTTTGTTTTCACCGAATTTATAGGATACACCAAGGTTAGCCATGA
>ERZ773263.979-NODE-979-length-18205-cov-3.285124_pt1 | contig 18205 bp, 16 predicted proteins | sample MGYA00511076_ERZ773263 | MGnify/ENA primary metagenome ERZ773263 (study PRJEB29015, sample SAMEA2738155) | human oral metagenome | biome: human oral; feature: human-associated habitat; material: saliva | place: China | collected 2195 ... | reverse complement strand
GGGGTGTGTGAAGTTTGTATACGCTCCGGTCCGAAAAGGAGTGTTTTCGAGCTTGACGGTATACACACTTTGCGGGGGTGGGCGGTTTGACAGGGCGTGGTGCGCGGGAAAGTCTTGAACAATGTTAGTGCAAACTTTTGCGTAGAAATAGGTCTATCGCCAGGTTCGAAAACGGGGTGTTTGTGTACCTGGGGATGGACCTATATGGCAGGGGTGAAAGTTTGCTTATGCCCAGGTCGCAAAACGGGGTGTTTTCGTGCTTGAGCATAAGCACACTTTGCAGGGTCGCCCATAAGTGCACTGTTTGTCGCGCGCGGTTCTGGCTTGTCGTGATTATCGCGGGAGTGGTGTGACTGAAGCTGGCGGATTGAGGCGAGGTGCACGTACGCACGTATCTAGCTACAATATGTATGTACATACAATAAACGCAGGAAGGGCACCATGGACTTCGATGAGGTAATCGCAAAGCGCCGCTCAGCCAGAGATTTCACGGCTGAACCCATCAGCAAAGATGTGCTCATGGATGTTGTGCGACAGGCGCAACGCACGCCGTCGTGGGCAAACTCGCAACCGTGGAAGGTATACATCGCAACCGGAGAGGCACTGACTGCCATCAAGCGTCAGCACGCGGAACTGTCTAGCAATGAGGAGCCTGGAGCATCGGAACTTCCGGTGCGCAGTCGCTCGGAATGGGGAACAGGCCCGCAACATAATATGGCCGCCCTCATGCAAGACATTCAAAGCTATATGGGCGATGATCTGCCCGATTTCGCGTTGGCGCAGCAGCGTCTTTTCAATGCCGCCGCCCTGGTGTACCTGACCATCCCGAATCAGATTATTCCCTGGTCGCTGTATGATCTCGGCGCGTTTTCGCAGTCGTTGTTACTCAGCGCGGCAAACAAGGGGATTGGGTCAATTCCAGCGTATGAAATTGTCAAGTATCCGCAGGTGGTGCGGCCAATCATGGGAATTCCTGATGAAGAAGCACTGGTAGCGGGCATCGCCCTCGGATACCCAAGTCAGGACCGCATCAACAACTACATAAGCGGTCGCGCCGCAATGGATCAGATTCTGGTGATAAAGGAATAGTCACTTTTCCGCATCGGGGATTTCGCAGAAGCTTTCGTAGTGGTCGTCGGTGTAGTACCACACGTCCGGGTCGGTGTCGCTGCCGCCGCCTACCACAATGCGACGCGCACCTCGGTGGCCGACGCCCGGGGTTTCCACCGTGTATTCGCGGTAGAAGTTGCTGTTCTTGCGGGGAAGTATGCGCTGGTAGTTGCCAAAATGACTGCCGTCTTCATCGGGATGATCGAAGGGGCCGCCCGCGAGGATATCGTGGGCTACCTCGTCGGCTTCGGTGGGCAGGGAATTAAGTGGGCAACTCGGAAGGCCGGAACCCCCAGAACCTCCAGAGCCCCCGGAACCCCCAGCAGTGCTCCCAGAACCTCCAGACTTCCCAGAACCAGAACCCCCCGAAGCACGGGAGCTGGAAGGGGACGCTGATGCAGAGGGCGTCGATAAGCGCGCGGCGTTCGAGGCTGCGGACGTGGAGGAAGCGGCGGAGTTCCCGGAATCGTTGGAAACGTTGATCCCGGTCCACACAGCGATGGCGGCGCAGAGGAGGCCGATCACCTGCGCGGCCAGCGTTTTTTTCTTCATGTGGAACATCTTTTCATGCGAGCACTAAGGTAGGGAACATGGCCAAAGGACGCATCCCTGAAAGCGATATTGCTGCGATTCGCGAACGCACCCCGATTGAAGACATCGTGGGTGAGTATGTGCAGCTCAAGCCCGCTGGCGTGGATTCGTTGAAGGGGCTGTCCCCGTTTAAGGACGAGAAGACACCATCATTTCATGTGCGGCCCAACCGTGGCTACTTTCACTGCTTCTCCTCCGGGGAGGGCGGCGATGTGTTCAGTTTTTTGATGAAAATGGAGCATATTTCCTTCCCGGAGGCGGTGGAGATTTGTGCTGAGAAGATTGGCTACCGCATTAACTATGAAGGTGGGGGACCGGGCCGCAGGGAGGAACCCGGAACCAGGCAGCGGCTGGTGGCCGCGAATAAGGCCGCCCACGAGTTTTTCCGCGCGCAACTGGAAACCCCGGAGGCGGAGGCTGCGCGGAACTTCCTCACCGAGCGTGGTTTTTCGGCCGATCATGCACACCAGTTCGGTTGCGGTTATGCGCCCGAGGGGTGGGACACTCTGACCAAACACCTGCTGCGTAAGGGATTCAGCTATGAGGAACTTAATGCGGCGGGACTGGCAAAAATGGGTCGTCGCGGGCCCATTGACCAGTTTCATCGGCGTCTGCTGTGGCCCATCAAAAATCTCGCGGGTGATGTGATTGGGTTCGGCGCGCGAAAGCTTTTTGATGACGACAACATGGGCAAATACATGAACACGCCCGATACGCTGCTGTATAAAAAGTCGAAAGTGCTGTTCGGGTTGGACCGTGCCAAAAAGGACATCGCCGCTGGTCATCAGGCTGTGGTGGTGGAGGGATACACCGACGTCATGGCCATGCATGCCGCCGGGGTGACCACCGCCGTCGCCGCCTGTGGAACCGCCTTCGGTGAGGAGCACCTGCAGCTTCTGCGCAGGCTCATGCTCGACGACAACTACTTCCGCGGCGAACTCATCTACACCTTCGACGGTGACGAGGCTGGTCAGAAAGCCGCCATGCGCGCCTTCGACGGCGATCAGCAGTTCACCGGCCAGTCCTACGTGTCCGTCGCCCCCGCAGGCATGGACCCCTGCGACCTGCGTCTTGCGCATGGCGACGCCGCCGTCCGCGACCTCGTCGCCCGACGCGTGCCCATGTTCGAATTTGTCGTTCGCGCCATGATCGCCGACTTCCCCCTCGACTCGGTGGAAGGTCGCCTCCAGGCGCTGCGCCGCGCCGTGCCCATCGTCGCCGACATCCACGACCAGACCCTCCGCAACGAGTACGCCCGCCAGCTCGCCGGGTGGATTGGGTGGGCCGACCCCGCCGAGGTCCTTGCCCAGGTTCGCACCGCTTCTCGACGCCCGCGCACGCAACAGCAACCACGTCGCGCCCGGCGTTTCGATAGTGCTGCCAGTGCTGGTGGTGGTACGGGCGCTGGGGGCGCTGGCGTGAATCCTGATGCGACTCTTGTGCTGCCCGACCGCCGCAATCCCCGGCTCTGGCCCGAGCGCGAAAGCCTGAAAATCGCGCTACAGTACCCCGACATCGCAGGCTCCTACTTTGACGGACTCGCCGACGACTGCTTCACGCACCCCGCATATAACGCCGTGCGTGTCGCCATCGCCGCCGCCGGGGGGGGCGACAACGCAAACGAAGGTGTCGACTGGATTAGCAGCGTGGCCGGTGAACTGCCGGACCTTGTGGGGCGCTCCCTGGTTTCCGAACTGGCCGTGGAAGACATTCACTGCGAACGTGAGGACCTCCCGCGTTACGCCGATAGTGTGCTCTCTAGGCTTCAGGAAGTCCGGGTGGGCAACCACATCGCCCAGCTCAAAGGTCAACTCCAGCGCATGCGCCCCTCCGACGACGAAACCACCTACAACTCCCTGTTTGCTGACCTCGTGGCGTTGGAAGCCGCGCGCCGGGAGCTTCTTGACCGGGCGTTTAAGGGGTAAGCGCTGTATGAGGAGGGCGTGACGGGCTAGTCCTCGTCCGGTTCCAGCACCGTTGAACCGTCCCCACGGTTCAAATTCTTCACTTCCTTCATACGCGGTTGCGGGTCCAATTTATTGGCAATCGCCTTGCGTGTAGCCTGCAACGCCGCCTGGGAAGCCTTCGAGTGCACCGCCACGTTGTAGCCCTTCTTGATCTGCTCAAAACGCCTCCGGCCTGCCTTCGTGCCCAGCACATAACCAGCGGCAGCACCTACAACAAATTGGATCATGGGACTTCTTTCGCTTCCTAACGCGTAACCTAGCACCCGCTACTTTACCGAAATGCAAGGCAGCGTGCGGGGCGTCGATAAGCGGTTTAAGTGCGGTAGACGTAGTCCTGCAGGTGAGAGGGAAGCTGTTCGTGCTGCCAGGCCAACTCCTCCGACGGATTGGCCAAGGCCTGGCGCGTGTACCGCGCAAGATTGCGGGCGTGGCCACCCATGTGCGCAATGGCAATCGCCTGACCGCAAGCCCGTGCAACAGCTTTGGCCTGGGCGTTTGTGCAATCGCGTGCTGCGGCGTGGCAACCGAACGCGAGGGGGCGCATCTGACCAACCGAAAACGTGTTGTTGTGGAACTTTTCGACGGCGGCAAGAGCTTCATCAAGGCGTTGGTCAGCAGGACGGTGCTGGTGAAAGATCGGAAGCAGGCGTGCGACGCACCGTGCGGCCCAGCCGATTAGCTCCTTGCGGTGTTCGTCAGACAGGGTGAGGTCGGTGGGATCGGGATTCATGAACTGCCTTATCAGGGAGGCTATGGTGCTTGATTGTGGAGTCACATCTTATGCTCGGGCGTATCATAATGACCTACGCTCCACGCGCAATAAACCCCACCAGTCATAAGAAGATTGATGGGGGTGCTTGATGCGCATACTGTGGTGGGCCCAGCGGGGCTCGAACCCGCGACCAACGGATTATGAGTCCGCGGCTCTAACCGACTGAGCTATAGGCCCGAAAACATTTAAGCACATTGCGGCGCATGATTCACAACCTACCCCTATCCGCCCGCTTCATCCGCTGTGACCTGCTGATTTGCCTTGTCTTCGCTTCCGGAATATAGTTACTTCTCGTTGCTAGCAACACAATCCCCCATAGCTCAATTGGCAGAGCATTCGACTGTTAATCGAAGGGTTACTGGTTCGAGTCCAGTTGGGGGAGCAGGAAACCCCAGGCAGAAGCCATGGGGTTGTTTTTGTTTCTGCTTATCGACGTCCCGCCACTGCTGTTAGTGCATCCGTGCGGCGTCTCTGGCTTCCGTGGGGTGATGCTGGGTGGGGTCTGGGCGGTGTTGTTTTTAGCTTTGCGATAGCTTTTTCTCTTTTTCTTTTAGTGAAAATAAAGTTTTATTCCGAATAAAACAGGTAATCGAATTAGACGTTTAAAATCATTTCTTTTCTACTTGTGTTGTGCCACTATGGCGCTATGAGTGAAAACGGGATAGAGAAGTCGATCATCATCTATCAGCCTGTTGAGGGGCAGGCAGGCATCGATGTACGTGTGGAAAGCGAGACGGTGTGGCTGAGCCAGCTGCAGATGTCAGCGTTGTTTGAGACATCTCGCACGAACATCGTTGAGCATCTGGGGCACATCTATGCTGAGGGAGAGCTGGAAAAAGAGGCAACCTGTCGGGATTTCCGACAGGTTCGTCAAGAAGGTAAGAGGCAGGTCAATCGGCTGGTCCCACACTACAACCTTGACGCCATCATCTCTGTGGGCTATCGGGTCAACTCGATCACGATCACGCAGTTTCGTATCTGGGCGGCTAAACGTTTGCGGGAATGCCTGGTGCAGAAATACAGCGTCAATCAAAACCGTCTTGAAAGTGAGTTTGGACTTGGGGAAGTGTTAACTTACTATCTCCCAAGTTTGCGGCTTCTTAGAGACTACGACGACGGAGTTATTACCCAGCAATCTGAGGGGCGATCACCACTTTGGGAGCTTGGTTATGAGGACGCTCAGGCAATCATCGCTCGTTTGCGCGAGGAATTCCCCGACGACGCACTACTTGGCGTAGAGAATGGCGATGGACTGCAATCGGTAGTGGCAACGATCTATCAGAGTTTTGCTGGACAGGATTTGTACCCCACCCTGGAGGAGAAAGCCGCTAACTTGTTGTACTTGGTGGTGAAGGATCACCCACTTGCAGACGGGAATAAACGAAGCGCAGCGGCGCTTTTTGTAGAGTTTCTGGATCGTAACGCAGCGTTGTATCAAGCCGACGGCACGGCAAGGGTGTCCAACAATGCATTAGCAGCAATGACCTTGATGGTCGCCATGAGTAGTCCGCAGGAAAAGGATCTCATGGTAGCGCTGATACAACGCATGATTGGCGCCGAATAGCGGCAATGCATTGATGGCTCACCCTGGCCCCACGCATCTGTTTTCCGTCGGACGGTTCCTATGATGGATAGGTGTGGGGTCGAATAAATGTATGCCCAGGTTTTCCATCGTCCTAGTCGCCGCAGGTGCAGCGCTCATGATGTGGGCGAGTTTGCATATGGCTAAACAGGGAAGCAGCGTACTTGTTGTCATCCTGTTCGCAGTGGGTGCTTTGGATTTGGTGCTTGGCACAATCATTGAGGTTCGTCACGCAAGCGGCTTTGCTTCACATGAGCCAACCATATGGACCTGGATTTTCGTTGGGCTTGCTGCGGCACTTATTGTGTGCTCGCTGTTGTTTGGACAACACATACAAACGTTATCGTCTGTGGTGGCGGCGTGTGTTTTCTTATCGGTGTTGGTGACCCGAGGGGATGCTTGCTCGGAATCGGCGCAGCCAATGACTACCCCTAACAAGCCTTCTGAACAGCACAGCACTGACACACCAGTCACGCCGATCACCTGCGATCTCCGCCCGTCGGCTATTGCGTGGCCGTTTCATTCTGTTTTTACACGACCGTATGTGCGGATTGATGAGGACGTAGCCCACACATCCTGGGGACGTAGTACAATCACGCTTCCGACAAGCAGATTCCAGCAACCCAACTCGGGCATTCCCAACGCAACAGTGTCTGTTGGCTTTTCTTATCGCTGGCTTCTGCATCAACGATTGGGGGAGGCTCATGTCGCGATTCCTCAACCCGCCTTCACATATATCCGCGCGCGTCTGGGGCCGTTTAATTCTTCCCCATTTCGTATCCATGAGGTGCGTTCTTAGTCCCAACCCACTCCACATAACAAACCTCACAATACCCCCACACCTGACAAATACCTTGTCGCCACAGTAACTTTTCCTGAAAATGCGTTCCATCGCGGCGTCGATACGCATTTTGCTACCTAAGTCGCCGACCTAAACAATTATCGAATATGATACTTTGTGCATGTTCTTGTGATGACCTGCGTCTATGTAAAAATTTTCATAATTGTTCACTTTGTAGTTTTGCCGATCTAAGATAGGAATGTGAAAAATAAGAATCTCCGATGTATGTTGTCGTGTGTCGGCACGCTTGCGCTTTTTGTTTCTGCTGTGACCCCTATTTCAACAGTCACTGCCCCTGTCGCAGAGGCTGCACCGCAGACTCGTCAGCTCATTACCCCCATTGGTTACAAAATGGTGAATGGTAAGCAGGATCGGGAAAACCCGTTGAGCGCACCTGATTTGCTGGCTGATCCGGGTTATTCTGAGACTCGCCCGGATTTCGGTGATCAGGACAATAATGAAGATGTCATTGGCACGGATGATCGCTATGAGGTGAAGGACGCCACTCAATACCCCTACCGGTGGGTCGGTACTCTCACGTTTACCCTGGAATCGGGGAAACGCGTGTCCTGCACTGGTTCGTTGATTGGTCCTGATTCTGTTGTCACGTCAGGGCATTGTTTGAGTGATAAGTTCACGGACATGACGTTCAGCCCAGGTCAGAATGGCGATTCCAAGCCGTTCGGCACCGCCAATGTCACCCAAGTGTGGATGGATGAGAATAAGCGTTCTGAGCAGGATATTGAACGCGATTGGGCTGTGGCGAAGTTGGATCAGCCTTTGGGCAATAAAGCTGGTTGGTTTGGCATGAAGTCCGCCGACAATGAATCCCTGTATGGAAAGTCAACCACGATTATCGGCTATCCGGTGGATAAAGAGAAGAACACGATGTGGGTTGGTCACGGTCGAATCTTCAGCGAGGAACGCGGCTTGTTCTACCACGACACGGACACCTACTATGGCAATTCAGGTTCGTCAGTGCTGGATGACCGGGGAACTATTTATGGCATTCACTATGGCGGCAATGCACAATCGGCGGTGTCAACGCGCATAACGCACAACATTTTCAATGTGTTGGCAAATATCACTAACCGTTCCGCAGAGGATCTGGCGCAATCGCGATAGCGCAATCCTGGTAACGCTCCTGTGGCCTAGTGTGTACGTTCGGCTTCTTCTGTATTCCCAGGCTCCGCTTGTTTACCCTCCGCATTTCCAGCCCGGAACACCCACAGGTTTTGGATGCTGAAGTTCAGAATTGTTGCCGCAGCTTGGGAGATCACCCAGGAAATAGTCAGTACGTGCGGCACATCGGCCATGGTGTGTCGCACAATCAGATCCACGAGCACGGCGGTGCAGAAGCACACAATGTAGGAGATGGTGGCCCGGGTTTTCTCCGCAGCGGAACGGTCACCCTTGAAGGTGAAAAAGCTGTTGAGGTAGTAGGCCACGGTGCTGCCCACAATGTAGCTGGACCCGCGAGCGATAAACGCCGGAACACCGAAATGCAGCAGGATGAACCGCGTCCCGTAGTCGAAAATCGCGCCGACAACACCAACAAGAGTGAAGTTGATGCCTTTTTTTAGCAAGTTACGAAACTGCACCTCAACCGCTTTCTGTCGCTCACTTTTCCAGACATGATCATACATGGAACCCCCGCGTATCGACGCCCCGTTTTCCTCACATCCCAGCTCAGGGCATCTGCTTAAACGGATAACTGCTGTCCGGCAGGCGTAGGTATTCCTTGAAGTAGGGGAGCCGAAACCTCACTTCTCCGCGCCCTGACGCGTCAATGACTTCTTTGCGGAGGAGCCTGGAGCGCACATCCGACATTGACGTCACAGGCTTACCTAGGATGCGTGCGATGTCAGCGATGTCAGCGTGGTTGTTTTCGCCCATGGCTTCGGCCATTGCCTCAACAAAGCGTGTTTCGGACTGGGTTAAGTATGTGAGTTCCGGTTGGTGTACCTGCAAGCCAAGCGAGTTGATTGCTGTTGCCTTCGTCTCTTCAATGTGTTCGTCACGTATCTGCGTGGCGTGTGCGCTGCGGGCTTTTGCCCAAGATAAGGAGCCGATGAGCTGCACAAGGTAGGGATGTCCCTGGGCGAAGTTGGCTGCGTTAGCGGCGGCGGCCGGGTCCATTGTTACGGCGGATTCATCAGCGGTTGTGATGAGCAAGTCACGCGCCTCGTCAAAACTTAATGGCTGTAGTTCGACTCTCACGCCACGCCTGATGAAGGTTGTTCCGGGGTGCTGCAACAGCTTATCGACGCCGTGACTGAGCCCGGCCACAATAAAGCTGATGTCGATGCCGTCCCTGATGAGGTCCTGGTATGCCGTCGCAATGATAGCTAGGTCGTCAGGATTAGCGTGTTGGACCTCATCAATAGAGATCACTATTCCTGTCCCGTGTGGCTGCAGTAGTCCAGCGAGTTTCCGTAGTTGGCTGTTCAGCGTTGGGGTAGGACGGGGATCGTCATTCACAGTGGTTTGTATTGCGCCAATGCCTGCAGGATACCGCCCGCGCTTCGATAAAGTCGATATTTCCGATAAAACCTACAGTGATGTCCATCCAACAGCTAGTGCCCCTGGTGAATGCACATCACCAGGTCGTACGACTAATCGACCTGTGAGCGGCGTCGTGATGTGCATTCACCAGGGGCACCAACTGCCCAAGAGGGAGGTGCAACCTACTTAGTTACTGTGATCTTGTAAATGTTTGGTCGCTTGGAGTAGTAGAGGTTGCCATCCTTGTCCAATGTCAGCGAGTCAGGGTTTGCTTCCTTATTCGGATCCGTTGACACTAGTTCGGTCCGATCCTTAAAGTCGCTCGCGTTGACGGCTAGAACTTTGTTTCCGGTCGCGGTGTAGAGAATCCCGTCTTTGTAGTGCAACTGGCTGCGGTTGGCATCTGGCGTTATTACGTCGTCAGAGCTTCGTACACTTTCCAAAGTGGTGGGATTGAACTCATGGATGTGTTTTCCTGCAACGCCATAGAGTTTGCCACTGTCGTCGAAGGTGAGGGCGTTGATCGCGGTGGGGGCTCCGGGGATGGTGGCTACTTTTTCGATCTGCTTGCTTTTCACGTTGTAGACGAAAAGCTTTGCTTCGGAGGCTTTTGGTTGGACGCCAAGGCCGCCACGAATGGAGGTTCCCACGTAGAGTTTGTCGCCGCGGTAGGCCATGGATACGGGGGAGAGGTTGCGGAGTTCGGCGGGTCCGCTGTCATTCATGACAATGGGGTTGTCTTCAAATGCTCCAGTTTGTGGATTAAAGATAACCAATGCCCCGCCAACTTTGTCTTTATTAGGCACTGTGCCGACAGCGACGCGGTTATTGTCGATGGCGGTCATGGCGTAGGGCCTGTCTTGTTCACGTGTACCTTTGGGAAGAGCTGAATCAACTGCCTTATCTTGCACAGTCCACTGAGCGCTACCAGGGTCGAAAACGCTGAGTCGCGCAGTAGGGTAGATGCCTGCCACGAGCTTGTTTCCCACGTTGGCAAAGCCCTCGACTTGACCAGTAGGCATGCCGTCAAGCAACTCGGCCTTGGGAGTGCCGCTAGTGGTGATTTTCAGCATCTGGGTTCCGCTCATGTAGAACCCACCGTAAATGTTTCCGTCTGGGCCGGTAGTCAGAGTTTGGATTCCGCGTTCACTGCCCTTGAGGGTGCCTGCGGGGACGTTGCTCACATTTCCAGAGTCGTACACCGTCATGGCACCGCTGTTCATGTCGTTGGTGAGCAGAACCTTGTCGGTGGCCCAGCTGTTGCGGCCGAGTCTAGGTGCAAGTTGACCGTTGGGGTTCAGATCCTTGGTGGACTTGGTGCCGGGGTCGTATTCGCGGAGTATGCCGCCTTTGCTTCCAGAGTTGTAGATGTAGTAGACCTTGGATTTTTCTCCTGCTCGCTTGATTGTCCGGCTGTTCCAGGTCTGGAGCGTGTCGCTCACCTTCCCGTTTGCTGCGTCGATCACGCAGGTTCCGGTGCCTTTGCATGCGTTTTTGCTATCCACCGTGGAGTACAGCCGACCGTCAAGCGCTTCGAGGTAGAGGATTTCGTGTGCCCCATTAACGGCACTATTTTCAAGCGGAACGGTGCGCTTCTCGCTGGGGTTTTTGGTGTTCACGGCGATGATTTCGGGCCGGGTTTGTCCCATCCCGATGTAGAGGGTGCCATTGTCGTAGGCAACGCTGCGTGCGGTGGTTTGGTCTGGGGAGATTTGCCCAAGGAGGTCGCCCCATTTGTCGCCGGTGGCTTTGCCGTCGTAGGTGAATACGCGGCCGCCCGCGCCCGTATTGTTGCTGAAGCTCGCGATGTAGACCTTGTCGTTGTCGTCTTTGGTGATGTCCCAGAAGAACTTCCCGTTTTCTTTGATTTTGTTGTTTTTGTACCCAGGCTGATCGTCAGAAGACAGTTTCTTCACCTGGTAGTTCTGCGGGTCAACATCATAAAGCCCTGCGTTGCTGGTGGCGATCATGACGTGCCCGTTGGAAAGCGTCACATACCCCCAGGCGTGGACTTCCTCGCCGGCGTTTCGTGCGGCGTCGTCAAGCACGTGGCTGGCTATGTTAGCCCTGGTTTTTAGGTCGATGATGTTGAGTACGCCACCCACGCCACCACTGACCACCACTCCGATGGGTGTTCCAGCACCGTTAACGGTGGTGCCCAGTGTTGTGGTGTTGGGGAGCGGTGCCGCACCAAGATCGATTTTCTCTTCCGTGTGTGTGATGGTCAGCGCCTGCACTGCGGGTGCAGTCATTATTCCCCCGAGCCCCAGTAGTGCGGTTGCCAGAATTGCCCTGATTCGCTTCATTGTTGCCTCTCGTGCGCGTGACGACGCCCCGAAAACCCATGCAGCGCCTCCACCACCGGCGTCACATCGTTTAGGTAGCACCTTATTATGTTGATACCTCAACTATACGCGAATGTGCGACCCAATGAAAGCATTATTTCTATACGCGGTTGTGCTGCTGCTTTCTGTGGCGCCCCCAGACACCAAGGCCATACATGCCTGCGAGGCATGCCCCAAAGATTGCAAGGCTGACCAGGTTCCAATCGGCGGCGACGGGCGCGGGTTCGTTGGTGCGTGCGGCGTCGATACGCACATAATAAGACCACCAGAAGAACAGGCCACTACTGAACCCGAGAAGGGCTAGAAGCATGATGACCAGGATGCTAGCCCACGTGTGTCGGCCTGCCGCGATGATTGCGCCGCTGATAAGGATGAGTACGGGCAGGATGGCCAACCAGTTGAAAAATAGGCACGCCACCAGCAGCGCAACCAAAAGAATCCAGGAGCCAGCTGCGGCACCCGCGCCTTTGGCTCCAAGGAGCAGGCCGCCTGCTTCTTGGCCGCCAATGCGCACAAATGTGGCGGTCTGGGATGTATTTCTGCGACGGTTGCTCATGTGACCTACCGTACCCAACCTCGTCGCATCGTTAGACTGGCGGGCATGGTCAGATTTCGCCGGAACTGGAGGACCAAACCGCAGTATATTCATGTGCCGCCGAAGGTTCGTGAAGACCAGGTGCGTAGACCACAGGCGTCAATTATTCTTAACGCCGCCTTTTTCCTTATTGCCACTCTGCTTGCCGGGTGGCTGGCGTTGCTCCTGCTTACCGCATCGTGGCGGATTGACTGGCAGCACCTTTTGCTGTTGATTCCGTTTTGGGTCGTTACTGCGTATTTGGTGCTTCCGCGTGTGCATATGATGCTGACGCAGATTTATGTGCCGGGCTATTTCATTGGGCGCGCCCGCACCTCGGATGGTTTGTTGGGGGATCCCATTAACTTGGCGTTTGACGGCACCGCGAAGGAAGTTCATCAAGCCATGACAAAGGCGGGATGGACGCTTGCTGACGATGTGACATTCACATCGTCGTGGGGAATTATTGTCAGTTCGCTGTTTCGTCGTAGTTACCCTGCGGCACCGGTGAGTCCGTTGTTGGTGTTTGGTCGTATTCAATGCTTGGCCTATCAACAGGAGGTGGAGGATAACGCCTCTCAGCGCCACCATGTACGGTTGTGGCGCTGCCCGGATGGCTGGCTTTTGCCTGGTGGTAAGCGTGTGGATTGGATTGCGGCTGGCACCTACGACCGTTCGGTGGGGTTGTCACTGTTTACGCTGCAGGTGACGCACAAAATCGATGCGAATATTGATATTGAACGCGATTACATTGTGCATTCCCTGCAACATGCTAACCCTGAGGCAAAGGTGACTATGGTGGAGAATTTCTCCACTGGTTATCACTCGCGTAATGGCGGCGGAGACCGCGTGGCCACGGATGGCCATTTGCCAATTGTGGACCTTGATGCCGTGGCGCTTTCGCCAAATCTTGTTATCCCAGAGGGCGTGGAACGCGCCGCGTACGGTTATTCGCGCAAAGAGCCGGGTGGCCCGGTGGAAATTGACCCGGATGCTGTGGATGATAATTACATCCCTGTCCTACATCGTCCGGTTACCTTGACTGCAGGTGTTGCGTGCGTCGTGTTGTTGGCGCTGTTCAGTTTCCGTAATGACGTGATATCGACGGCCGGTTTTTTCGAAGGAACGATGCCGTTCCCATGGGCATGGGCTGCCGTGGTCGCAGCGATCCCCAACGCGGTGTTGCTCGTGGGATGCTGGTTCACCTGGAAGGGCAGTAACCGCACGCGGTTGATTCTCATGGCGTTTGTGTTGCTGGAGGTGTTTAGCGATAGGCACTTGATCAGTACCAACCCCTCCGATATCCAGTATGTGCTGTTCAAAGACACATTGCCGCTGAATATCCTGGCGTTGCTGGCTTTGTCTAGTACGTCCGTGCAGCAGTGGGTGTACCGCAGGAGGACGCTGGTGCACGGGCAGTACTAGAACCCTGCGTGAACTCTGGGTGTACCTGTCTTGTGCAGCACCGTGGTGTCGTGGTCGGATTGCTGGTATGGCCACTGTTGATCCCACAATCCTGGCGTTGTATCAGACGTTGGATTTGATTGGTGTTGTGTTGAATGGCGCGATTGGGGGATCGATAGCCCGACAGCGCAATTTCGACATTATTGGTTTTGCCTTTTTGGCGTTGTTTTCGGCGCTGGGTGGCGGCATGCTTCGCGACACGTTGATGCAGCGTGGCACCCCCGCCGCCATTGCGGAGCCGATATATATGGGCATGGCTATTTTGGGTGGGTTGTTGGCCATGGTGATCCATTTGAAAGGACGCGCCTGGGAGCTGTTTCGGGTGCATGGAGATGCGATTATTTTGGGCGTGTGGGCGGTAACGGGTACCACGAAGGCGCTCACCTACGGGATGCCGTGGGCGTCGGCGATGTTTATGGGCATGTTGACGGCGGTGGGCGGTGGCATGATTCGCGACATCGCGACGGGAAGCATTCCATCAATTTTCGGCGGTAATACGCTGTACGCCACTCCGGCGATTTTCAGTTCGGCGATCATGGTGGGTTTTCACGCCGCAGGTCACGACGCCGTGGGCATGATCGCCGCCACAACCTTAGGTGCGGGCTTTGCCATTCTGGCGTATTGGCGGGGGTGGGTGCTGCCGACGGTTATCGAGCAGGAGCAAGCCCGGCGGCGTCGAAAAGCGGGGAAAGAAAAACAACCCTAGACTGGGTAGTCTATTTTGTATGTACCGATCTTTCTATGTATGCTTCGCTCGTTGAACAAAAAAATACGTGAAAGAAGGAACGCAATGAAGCTGCGTAGTTTCGGTGCGCAGGTCATTTATGGCCTGATTGTTGGTTTGGTGCTGGGGTTGGTGGCGCGCAATCTCGGCGAAGGTAGCTGGCTTGCGGTTGGCGTTGATGAGGTTGGTTCGGCCTACGTGAGCCTGCTCAAGCTGCTGGTTCCGCCGCTGGTGGTCACCGCCGTTGTTACATCCATCGCCAACTTGCGCCAAGTCACCAACGCCGCCCGCCTAGCCTGGCAAACCCTCCTCTGGTTCGCCATTACCGCGCTGGCATCCGTTACTGCCGGCATCGTTGTCGGCTTGATCATTAACCCGGGAGTGGGCGCGGGTGTCGACGCCACGGCGGCCAAGGCACCCTCCACCGTCGGCTCGTGGTGGGCCTTCCTGCAGGGATTGGTTCCGGACAACATTCTGGGCCTGAGTGTCAGCCTGAAGGAGTCCTCAGAGGGCGCACTGGCCGCGACCCCGAGCTTTAACGTTCTGCAGCTGCTGCTCATGTCCATTGCCTTCGGTATCGCAGCGATCAAGGTGGGCAAGCCCGCCGAGCCGGTGCTGGCGTTTGCTGAGTCTTTCCTGGCGATTATCCAGAAGGTGCTGTGGTGGATTATCCGACTCGCGCCGATCGGTACCGCGGCTCTCATCGCCCATGCCGTGGCCGAATACGGGTGGGGATCACTGGGGAGCCTGGGCAAGTTTGTTATTGCTATCTACATCGGCTTGGCTCTGGTTATTGGTGTGATCTACCCGCTGGTGCTGAAATTTAACGGCCTGAGCATTACGCAATTCTTCCGCAAAATATGGCCCGTCACTTCCCTGGGATTTGTTACCCGTTCCTCTATGGGTGTGATGCCGGTGACCGAGCAGACTGCAGAGAAGGAACTCGGCGTGCCGCGCTCCTATGCGTCCTTTGCTGTGCCGCTGGGTGCCACCACCAAAATGGATGGCTGCGCTGCCGTCTACCCGGCGGTGGCGGCGATTTTCGTGGCGCAGTTTTACGGTGTTGACTTGAACATCACCGACTACCTGCTCATTGTGTTTGTCTCTGTGATTGGTTCCGCCGCGACGGCCGGCACCACCGGCGCGACCGTGATGCTCACACTCACGCTGTCTACCCTGGGACTTCCGCTGGAAGGTGTCGGCTTATTGCTGGCGGTGGAGCCGATCGTGGATATGGGGCGCACAGCCGTGAACGTCACCGGTCAGGCACTCATCCCGCTGGTTGTGTCCAAGCGCGAGGGCATCCTGGAAACGGACACCTTCGCCGCGCCCAAGAAAGAACCGGCGCTGGTGTCGTAGATGTGGGTGACTGGGGTTTCAGCTGTTCTTGTCACAAAATCACCAGTCCTTACTCCCGCCCCACGATAGTATCTTTCTGTATAACGCCTAGAGAACGTCACAGGAAGGGCGCACCGATGAAAAGTTTTTCTAAGTCTTTGCTCGTTGTGGTTGACGCCGGATTGCTCCTCTATTGGTGCCTGGTCATCACGGATGTATTCCCCGAAAGCATGCGCTTTCGCGATTACAGCAATCAGGTCATCCAGGCCTGGAACTGGTCTTTCCTCCCGCTGGATGTTGCTGCTGCCTTGACGGTCTTTGTTGGTGCATTTTTGATAAAGCGTCATGTCGTGGCAGGCGATATCGTGCTGGTGCTTGGGTTGACGTTAACGTTCTGTGCGGGTTTTATGGCGATATCTTTCTGGGCATTCTATGGCGATTTTGAGCCATTCTGGTGGGGAAGTAACGCGCTGCTCATGATTGTGCCGCTTGTTGTTTTTGCTGGCATGGTCTGTGAGCGCATGAAACCAGCGGCACAGTAGAAGCGCTGCGGTAGGGCAGTAGAAGCGCCCAACCCAACCTGCCGCAACGCGCCCTGGCGGTGTGATACACAGAGTGCATGAAATCGCCTATTCCTGATTATCTTGAAGAAGTCCTTGAGACGGTGCGGTTGGATCAGTCCGGGGAGCTTGCCAGCTATATTCCACAGCTGGCAGCCGCTGACCCGGATCGTCTGGCCGCTGTGTTCGCCACTCTGGATGGTCAGGTGTATGGGGTGGGCGATGTTGACCATCAGTTTTCTATCCAGTCCATCTCAAAGCCTTTTGTGTATGCGCTCGCGTTGGCGGACCGTGGTTTTGATGACGTGCTTTTCAAGGTGGATGTGGAGCCGTCGGGTGAGGCGTTTAACGAGTTGTCGTTGGAGGGGAATACGGGCCGACCTCGCAATCCGATGATTAATGCTGGCGCGATTACGATACATTCGCTGGTGGGTAAGCCAGACTCAACCCCAGAGGAGCGCTTTGAGCGCGTGATGTCTGGGTTGTCGGCTTTTGCTGGCCGTAGGCTTGAGGTGGATGAGGCGGTGTACACCTCGGAAATGGACCACGCGTACCGTAATATTGCCATCGCCTATATGCTGCGTAGCTACGATATTGTGCAAGAGAATCCGATTGCCGTGGTGGAGGGGTACACCAAGCAGTGCGCGTTATTGGTGTCTTTTCGGGATTTGGCTGTCATGGCGGTGACGTTGGCTAATCAGGGGTTGAATCCAGTGACGGGGGAGCAGGTTGTGCCGCCGGAGGTGATTCGTCAGGTAGTGACTGTCATGTCTACCTGCGGCATGTATGACTCCGCCGGGGACTGGGCCACCCAGGTGGGCATCCCGGCGAAGAGCGGTGTGGCTGGAGGCTTGATTGGCGTCCTGCCTGGTCAGGTGGGGCTGGCCACGTTTTCACCGCGTCTCGACGCCCACGGCAACAGCGTTCGTGGTATCGCACTGTTTGAGCGGATTTCGGAGGACATGGATTTGCATTTGATGGAGATGCCGCCGGTGTCTCAGGCGGTTGTCCGGTCCAATAGGGTGACGGGCGGCATCCGTGTGGTGGAGCTGCAGGGCGATATTCGTTTTGCTGGCGCTGAGCGGCTTGTCCGCGAAATCGTGAGTACCGTAGCGGAGGAACCCAGTGTGGCCATTGATATAAGCCGCGTGCATTCGCTGAATCCGGTGGCGTACCGGATGCTGATGGAGGTTATTCGGCGATTGTCTCTGAGTGGCTACACTGCGTACCTGATTGATCCCGAGGATGTGGTGCCCAACCCGGATCCTGGCGGCGGCGGTCACGTCACGGTAGTGCGTAACCTTAATGAAATTCCTGTTTAAAGAACGTCACGATGTCGGGGACCGGGGTCAGTGCGGTTTCGCTGTGTGCGGATTTCAGGGTGTCAGCCACGGGGTTGCGGGGATAGTCCACAAACCGCACAGTCCCGCCCTCGCGCTGCCAGTTTTCCCCGAGAGCGCGGCTGTCTTCCCATGAGACGAGAGGGTCGGACTGGTGATAGATCATGAGCACTGGGACCTGAGGAGCCCGCAACCCTATGCGCTGCCGTTGTATTTCTTTTTGCACGTCGGGGAGGCGATTGACCAGGTCGAAGACTGATTCGCCGGTGGTGGTGAGGTCCCGAGTGTTGTGTTTGCCAATTACGGCGAACATGGCGGGCACACACATCGTGTCGGCCTTAGCGAGCAGGGCCTTGCCCTCTGGGGTGAACACGCGATCTATCTCGGCTTGGACTGCAGGGTACTGCCGGGAGAGCGTGTTCACGGCCATGAAGAGCATGCCCACTTCTTGTTTCCCGTCTACGTCCTGTGCCAGGTGGGGGAGGTTGTAGG